>Ga0066836_10000037_pt1 | contig 48669 bp, 43 predicted proteins | sample ETNtaG_18_FD_71568 | JGI IMG/M metagenome (GOLD analysis project Ga0066836, IMG submission 71568) | Marine microbial and viral communities from oxygen minimum zone, Eastern Pacific Ocean - ETNP201302SV91 | ecosystem: Environmental > Aquatic > Marine > Oceanic | place: Pacific Ocean: Eastern... | reverse complement strand
AAATAAATTAGCTGAGCAAGCTAAAGAAAAAGCATTGTTTAGAACTCAGCGTAAAGCCGTTGAAGCTGGAGCTCACGGAACTTTAGATTACACTATCAAAGAAGGTGTAAATAAAAATAAGATTGCTGACGAAAAAATTCTAAAAAGCAAAAAATAATATTAGCAACTATAATACATATCAAACTCGATAGGGTGTGGAGTGTGTTCGAGTTTGTAAATTTCTTCAAATTTTAAGGCTATATAAGCATCAATTTGATCATCTGTAAAAACTCCACCTTGAGTAAGAAATTTTCTATCTGTATCAAGACTTTCCATTGCTTCTCTTAAAGATCCGCAAACAGTAGGTATATTTTTTACCTTATCTTCAGGCATTGCATATAAATCTTCATCTACAGGTTTACCTGGATTAATTTTATTTTTAATTCCATCTATTCCTGCCATTAACATAGCAGCAAAAGTTAAATATGGATTACCAGCAGCATCAGGGAATCTGATTTCACATCGCGCAGCTTTTTTACTTAAAGTTATAGGTATTCTACAAGAAGCTGATCTATTTCTAGCTGAATAACAAAGTAGTACAGGTGCTTCAAAACCGGGTATTAATCTTTTGTAGCTGTTAGTTGTTGAGTTGGAAAAAGCATTTATTGCTTTTGCATGTTTTAAAATTCCCCCTATATAATGCAAGGCTGTATCAGATAGACCGGCATATTTATTTCCCGAAAATAATGCAGTGCTTCCTTTCCATAAGGATTGGTGTGTGTGCATACCTGAACCATTATCTCCCTTAACTGGTTTAGGCATAAATGTTGCTGTCTTTCCAAATGAATGAGCTACCATGTGTACACCATATTTATAAAGCTGCATGTTATCAGCTTGGTCAGTTAAAGTTCCAAAATATATACCAAGCTCATGTTGGCTTGGTGCTACTTCGTGGTGATGTTTTTCAACTTTAATTCCCATATCTTTTAAAGCTTTTAAAAACTCTCCTCTCATATCTTGAGCGCCGTCTACTGGAGGAACTGGAAAATAACCACCTTTTATTCCTGGTCTATGACCCATGTTACCGTTTTCATAGTCTTTTCCTGAATTATAGGGTCCTTCAGAACTATCTATTTTAAATCCAGTTTCATTCATATCATTTTTGAATTTAACATCATCGAATACAAAAAATTCAGCTTCAGGTCCAAAATAAGCTTTATCTCCTATACCTGTTTTTTCTAAGTAAGCCTCAGCTTTTTTTGCTATACTCCTAGGATCTCTTTCGTAAGGATCTTTCTTTACAGCATCTAATACATCACAGAACAAAATAAGGGTACTATGAGAAGTAAAAGGATCAATAACCTGCCTATTAAGATCAGGTTTTAAAATCATGTCGGATTCATTAATAGCTTTCCAACCAGCAATTGAAGAGCCATCAAAGAAAACTCCATCATTTAACATTTCTTCATCAACCATATTTCCGTCCATTGTTAAATGTTGAAGTTTTCCTTTAGGGTCCGTAAATCGAAGATCAACGTACTCTATCTCTTTATCTTTCATTAATTTTAAAACTTTACTTGCGCTCATTTATTCCTTTAATTTTCAGATTATTTCACGTGTAACCATAACTTTATAGTTGTATCTATACCAATCTAAGTGATTTAATGAATTGAATTTATTATATGCCAGTTATGCACAATACACATATCTATAAAACAATCAAAAATTCTCCTAATTTGTGGTTAAAAAATTTTCCTTGGAAAAAACCTCTGGGACACAAATATAGTAGGGGGAAAGTGGTTGTATATGGAGGAAAAAAAGAACTTGTTGGTGCTACTATATTGTCTTCTTTAGCTGCTTTAAGAACAGGTACAGGTTCGGTTAAAATTATATGCTCAAAAAATACCTTACATATTTATTCTGTTAAATTCCCATCTGTATTAAAAGCAGAAGTTAATAATATTAATGAATTAAAAAAATTTTTTAGAAAAGAGAAAATTACATCAATCCTTATAGGGCCAGGAGCAGGATCTAATAAAAAAATAAAGGAAATTACAAAACTAATTCTTAAAAGAGTTAAATATGTTGTTTTAGATGCGGATGCATTAACTTGTTTTAAAAATGATTTAAAATCGCTTTATTTGCTGCTTGATAAAAATAAAATTATCACACCTCATATGGCCGAATTTCATAAAATTTTCCCGAAGATAAAGAAAAATAATAGTAATATTGAAAAAATTAAAGCTGCAAACAAATTGGTTAAATCAAATATTGTTTTAAAAGGTCCAAACACAATTATACTTTCTTACGATAAAAAAATTGTTATTAATTATCATTCTTCGCCTGAATTAGCAGTAATTGGATCAGGAGATGTTTTAAGTGGCTTAATAGTAAGTTTGATTGGAAAGGAAAAAATGAGTCCTTTTCAAGCTTGTTGTGCGGCAACCTGGTTACATGGAGACATTGCAAAAAAATATGGTAAAGGATTAATATCTGAAGATATTATTAAAGGTATACCTAGTGCACTAAAAAGATTGAAAGATGGAAGATTTATTAAATAAAGAGACGGTAAAGAGAGTACAGGAATTTATAAAAAAATTTGATCCCAAGCTAGAAGTTTTGGCTCTAGATACTACAGCAAGAACAGCTCAAGATGCAGCCAACTCATTAAAATGTAGAGTGGGAGCGATTGTTAAGAGTTTACTATTTAGAACTGAAAATAGTTTTTTAATTTGCTTAGTTGCTGGAGATAAAAGATGTTCTCTAAATAAATTAAAAAAAATTTTGAAAAAAAAAGATGTATGTATGGCTAACGCAAATGAAGTTAAAAAAAAAACAGGATTTTCAATTGGAGGAGTTTCGCCAGTTGCTCATAATGAAAAAATGGATATTTTAATTGATGTATCACTTAACAGGTACGAATATTTATTTGCTGCCGCCGGGCATCCAAATTGTGTATTTAAAATAAAATATAATGATTTAATTAAAATAACTAATGCCACTGAGAAAGAAATATCAGAATGAGAGAAACAAAATTTCTTGATTATTTTCTTTTAGTAACATTAGCTTTAATATGGGCTTCAGCCTTTTTTAATATCAAAATTGCTACCTATTCATATGGACCAATTACAATAGCTTTCTTAAGAATTTTTTTTGGAGCTATACCAGTAATTTTATTATGTTATTTTAAAAAAATTAAAATAGAAGCTTTTTCAAAAGACTGGTATTGGTTTGCTGCGATTGGAATTATAAATCTGGTAATACCATTCTTTTTAATAGCTTACGGAGTTCAAAAAGTACAAAGTAATTTAGCTGCCATTTTAATGGCCAGCACTCCACTTAGTGCTTCTGTACTAGCTCATTTTTTTACAAAAAATGAAAAAATTAATTTAGTTAAATCTTTAGGAGTTCTAATAGGATTTTCTGGCATAGTTTTTTTATTCTCAGACGATATTTTAATTAATAAAAATAATTTTATATCAGCATTATTAATTTTATTTGGATCAACTTTTTATGTAATTGGAGGCTTACTAACTTTAAAAATAAGCAATAAAAAAAATGAAAATGTTACAGCTTCAATTTTAATATGGGGATTTTTGGTTTTATTGCCAGTTACTTTATTTCTAGAACAACCATGGAATTTAACACCTAGATTAGATTCTACTCTTTCACTTATTTATCTTGGAATTTTTTCAACTGGAATTGCATGGTTATTGAGATTTTATATTTTAAAACATAATGGTTTGGTTTTCCAGGCACAAGTAGCTTATTTGATTCCAATTTTTGGAGTTATTTTAGGTTTTATATTTTTAAAGGAAGTAATTACTTCTAAAGTAATCGTCTCATTAATTGCAGTTATAATTGGAATTTACATTGTAAAAAGAGCTAATAAGACTAAACAAATTTAGTAAAAATTATATATTATCTTTTTAATTTATGGGTTATATAAAAAATTGGGGCAAGTGGCGGAATTGGTATACGCGCTAGTCTTAGGAACTAGTACCGAAAGGTTTAAGAGTTCGAGTCTCTTCTTGCCCACCAAAAGTGTATGAAAGTAAAAGTTGATTCCAAAAAAGGATTAAAGACAAATCTGAATGTTTTTGTAGATAAAAAAACTATAAATGACAAAATTGGAGAAAGATTAATTGAATTAAGCAAGACAGCGAACATAAAAGGATTTCGACCAGGAAAAGTTCCGGTAGAAGTTTTGAAAAGGCAATTTGGAAAAGCCATTTATGGTGAAGTTTTAGAAAAAGTTTTAAAAGAAACTTCGACAAAGGCGCTAGAAGAAAAGAAAATAAAAGTGGCTGGTCAACCTAAACTTGATCTTAAATCTTATGGAGAAGGAAAAGATTTAAATTATACTTTAGAAGTCAATGAACTTCCTTCAGTAAAAATTCAATCATTAGAATCAATAAAATTTATTGATTACGAAGTAGATGTAAAAGAAAATGAAACTAGCAAAAGAATAGAAGAGATCGCAAAGAATCAAAATAATTTTAAAGATGCAAGCGAAAATGATGTTGCTAAAGAAGGAGACCTAGTTGTATTCGATTACAAAGCTTTTATAGAAAACAAATCTTTCGAGGGAGGTGAAGGAAAAAATACGCAGATAGTACTTGGAAAAGATTTATTCATTAAAGGTTTTGACAAACAATTAGTTGGATCAAAAAAAAATCAAGATAAAGAAATTATTGCTATTTTACCCGAGAATTATCCTAAAAAAGAATTTGCAAATAAAAAAGCTAATTTTAAATGTAGAATTTCAAATATCAAGAAACCCATTCCTGTCAAGATAAATGATGATTTTGCTAAGAATCTTGGAGCAAAAGATTTAAACAATTTAAAAGAATTAGTAAAAAAACAAATACAAAATCAATATAAAATGAATTTAGATGCTCTATCAAAGGAAAATTTATTAGAACAAATTGAAAAATTACATAAATTAGATCTTCCTAGCAATTTAGTAGAACAAGAGATTGCTTTGATCTCTCAAGGATTAAATAAGGAAGATGCAGAAAAAAATAAAGAGGAAAGTAAAAAAATTGCAAGTAAAAGAATCAAGTTAGGTCTTATTTTAAATGAATTAGGAGAGAAAAATAACCTTAAGGTAGAGGAACAAGAGATTAAAAATGAAATACAAAAACAAGTTCAATCAATGCCAGGTCAAGAGAAGCATGTATTAGAATATTATCAAAAAAATCCTTCAGCCGCAGCCAGTTTAAGGGGGTCTATATATGAAGAAAAAATTATTAACTCAATTAAAGAAAAGTCAAAAAAAATCAAAAAAGTAGTTTCAACAAAAGAAGCTGAAGATATAATTCATTCACACCAAAAAGAGCACCATCATCCAGAGGATAAACAGTCTAATAAATCAAAAAAAACAGTTAAATCTTCAAAAAAAACGAAAAAAATTAGAAAAAAGTAATCATAAGTTGTATAACTTCAATTTGTTGATTCGTTATGAATAATAAAATTGAAGAGCATATGAATAATTTGATCCCTATGGTTGTTGAACAATCTAATAGAGGAGAAAGAGCGTATGATATTTATTCAAGACTTTTAAAAGAACGCATAGTTTTTTTAGTTGGACCAGTAAATGATAGCGTTTCTACTTTAATTACAGCCCAATTATTGTTTTTAGAATCAGAAAATCCAAAAAAAGAAATATCTTTCTACATCAATAGCCCGGGAGGATTAGTTACTTCAGGATTAGGTATTTATGATACGATGCAATATATAAAACCTCCAGTTTCTACTTTATGTATAGGTCAAGCTTCTTCAATGGGATCTTTTTTATTAGCGGCTGGAGAAAAAGGAAAAAGATTTTCACTTCCAAATTCAAGAATAATGGTTCACCAACCTTCAGCTGGATATCAAGGGCAAGCAACAGATATTGAAATTCATGCAAAAGAAATTTTATCTTTAAAAGATAGATTAAATAAAATTTATTCTAAACACACAAAAAAAAATGAATCAGAAATTAAAAAAGCATTAGAAAGAGATAACTTCATGACTGCAACTGAAGCAAAAGATTTTGGTTTAATTGATGAAGTTGTGGAAAAAAGATCTTAACCCACTAGATTTAGTTAATGTTTACAACTTAAACTTGATAACTATAAATATTAGTTTATTTTTAATTCAACTGATTCGTTTATAAAATTATGTCTGAAAAAAATAATAAAAATATCCTTTACTGTTCATTCTGCGGAAAGAGTCAGCACGAAGTAAGAAAGTTAATTGCTGGCCCTACAGTTTTTATTTGTGATGAGTGTGTTGAATTATGCATGGATATTATTAAAGAAGAAAGTAAAGAATCGTTTGTAAATGATCATGATGGAGTTCCAACACCACAAAAAATATGCAAAGTTCTTGATGATTATGTAATCGGTCAAACTTATGCTAAGGAAGTTTTATCAGTAGCGGTACACAATCATTATAAAAGATTAAATTACGAGAATAAAAGCAACAAAGATGTGGAACTATCAAAATCCAACATCTTATTAGTTGGTCCAACTGGTTGTGGAAAAACACTTCTAGCTCAAACTTTGGCAAGAATTATTGATGTTCCTTTCACAATGGCTGATGCTACAACATTAACTGAAGCTGGTTATGTAGGTGAAGATGTAGAAAATATAATATTAAAATTATTACAAGCCGCTGATTATAATGTTGAAAAAGCTCAACGTGGAATTGTCTATATAGATGAAGTAGATAAAATAAGTAGAAAATCAGAAAATCCTTCGATTACAAGAGATGTGTCAGGAGAAGGTGTTCAACAAGCTTTGTTAAAAATTATGGAAGGAACGATTGCTAGTGTTCCACCACAAGGAGGAAGAAAACATCCCCAACAAGAATTTTTACAGGTTGATACAACAAATATTTTATTTATTTGCGGAGGTGCTTTTGCTGGACTGGATAAAGTTATTGCTAAAAGAGGATCAGAAACATCTATAGGTTTTGGGGCTAAGGTGAAGCATTTTCAAGATCAACAATCTGGAGAATTAATTAAAAGTTTAGAACCAGAAGATTTAATTAAATATGGATTAATACCTGAGTTTGTAGGTAGAATGCCTATATTAGCTACGCTTGAAGAATTAGATGAGAAATCGCTAGTAAAAATTTTAAAAGAACCAAAAAATTCCTTAATAAAACAATATAAAAGGTTATTTGAATTTGAAGATGTTAAATTGACTTTTAAAGAAGAAGCAATTGCTGAAATTGCTAAAAAGGCAATAAATAAAAAAACAGGTGCCAGAGGCCTTAGATCGATTATAGAAGCATTATTGTTAAAAACCATGTTTAAAATTCCTGCCATGGACGATATACAAGAAGTTACTGTAAATGCCTCAGTGGTAAAAAATAGCACAGAACCGATAATTACACATTCAAAAAGTAAAAAAACTTCAGCAGCGTAAAAGAAATTTGTTGAAATAAATTTATTTATAACCATATACTATAATAATGAATAAAATGAGTTTACTTCCTTGTTTACCGTTAAGGGATATAGTTGTTTTTCCTGGCATGATAGCTCCTCTATTTGTGGGTAGAGATAAATCGATAAAATCACTTAATGAAGTAATGAAGACTAATAAAAAAATAATATTAGTTACGCAAAAAAATGCTGAAATTGATGATCCCAATAAAGATGACCTTTATTCCTATGGATGCGAAAGTAAAGTGCTACAACTACTTAAATTGCCAGATGGAACTGTAAAAGTTCTAGTAGAAGGGTGTGATAGAGTTAAAATTTTAGAATGCAAAAATGAAAAAGAATTTTTAAAAACTTCAGTTGAAATTGTTAATGACAAAATTGATGAAAAAGAAGATTTGTTGACATTTTCAATTGCTATAATAAGAAAACTGGAAAAATTAACTAACCTGAATAAAAAAATCTCTTCAGAATTATTATCAAGTCTGAAAGATCAAAGAAATCCTAGCAAGATAGCCGATCATATTTCAGCACAATTAAACATTTCAATTTTCGAAAAACAAAAACTATTAGAAACGATAGACTTAAAAGTCAGATTAGAAAAAATTATGCAACATATTAACAATGAAATAAATGTTATAGGTGTTGAAAAAAGAATAAGGGGAAGAGTTAAAAATCAAATGGAGAAGACACAAAGAGAATACTATTTGAATGAACAAATGAAGGCTATACAAAAAGAATTAGGAGAAATTGAAGATGGAAAAGATGAAATAACAAATCTTCATAAAGCAATCGTAAAAGCAAAAATGCCAAAAGAAGCTTCAAAAAAATGTTTATCGGAACTAAAAAAATTAAAATCCATGAGTTCTATGTCAGCCGAAGCCACTGTTGTAAGAAATTATTTAGATTGGATGATAGAGTTACCATGGCAAAATAAAGAAAAAAAATTGAATTCTATTGATATTTCAGAAGCTAAGAACACTCTAGATCAAGACCACTACGGATTAGACAAGGTTAAGGAAAGAATATTAGAATACTTAGCAGTTCAAAAAAGAGTTGGAAAAATTAAAGGTGCTATATTGTGTTTGGTTGGTCCTCCGGGAGTAGGAAAAACATCTTTGGGAAAATCTATTGCAAAATCAACTGGAAGAAAATTCGTTAGAATATCACTAGGAGGAATACGAGATGAAGCAGAAATTAGAGGACATAGAAGAACATATATAGGCTCATTGCCAGGTAAAATTATTCAACAAATGAAAAAAGCAGGCACTAAAAACCCTCTCTTTTTATTGGATGAAATTGACAAAATTGGTTCAGACTACAGAGGAGATCCGTCTTCAGCACTATTAGAAGCTCTAGACCCTGAACAGAATGTAACATTCAATGATCACTATTTAGAAGTAGATTATGATCTTTCAGATGTAATGTTTGTTACTACAGCTAATACATTAAATATATTACCACCTTTACTAGATAGATTGGAAGTAATTCGAATTCCTGGTTATACAGAAGATGAGAAAATTAATATTGCAAACAAATACTTAATACCAAAACAAGTTAAAGATAATGGACTAAAAGATGGTGAATTCAATTTAAATTCAGAAGTACTTAAAGACGTTATTAGATGTTATACGAAAGAGTCAGGAGTTAGAAATTTAGAAAGAGAAATTTCAAAATTAGCAAGAAAAACAGTTAAAAGAATTTTAACAAACGAAGATTCAAAAAATGAAATATCAAATGCAAATTTAAATGATTATCTAGGTGTAAAAAAATTCAAATATGGAGAAATAGAAACAGAAAATAAAGTAGGAATAGTTACAGGGCTAGCTTGGACTGAATTCGGCGGAGAAATATTAAAAATAGAATCAGCTGTAATGCCGGGAAAAGGAAAAATGCAAATAACTGGTAAATTAGGAGATGTGATGCAAGAATCAGTAAAAGCTGCAAAATCCTATGTAAGATCTAAATCTCTTGAGTTTGGAATCATTCCTCCAATTTTTGAAAAAAAAGATTTTCATATACATGTACCGGAGGGAGCAACACCAAAAGATGGCCCATCTGCTGGTATAGCAATGGTTACGTCGATAATTTCATCAATCACGTGTATTCCAGTTGATAGAAATATAGCGATGACAGGTGAAGTTACGTTGAGAGGACACGTTTTACCAATTGGAGGCCTTAAGGAAAAACTGTTGGCTGCTCACAGAGCTGGAATTGGTAAAGTTATAATACCCGAAGAAAATAAAAAAGATTTAGCAGAAATACCAAAAAATATATTAGAAAAAATTCAGATTGAAACTGTAAAAACAGTTGATGAAGTGTTAAAAATAGCACTTACGAAAGAATTGAAACCAGTCCAATGGATTGAAGTTGAAAATTTACAAAAATCTAAGGGTGGCGAAAAAACAACAGCGGGAAGCACACATTAGCTTTCAAACCAATCAATATATTTCTTATAATTTTTTTCAAGATAAGAAGGCATTTCTTTGAAAGAAACTTTTATAAGGTTTTTAGTACCACTCCATTTATAATTTCGCTGGTCAACACCAAGATCGTATAAAATTTTTTTATTTTTAACCTTTTCTTTAATATCTTTTAATTTTAAACCGCTCGCTTCGAAATCCTGATGATGAAGAAAATTAAGAAATTTTCTTTCTAAATCTTCTGGTGTTTTTATATTAGTAAAGTGCCACCCTCCATCTTCAATATAATGTATATTATTATATTTTTTTTTAGAAAAAAATATATCAAATCTCCAAAAGGGGTATTTTTTATGTTTAATATTTCTGAGCCATTGCGGAGAAATAAAGAATTTTTTTCTACAAGCCCTAGATCCATGCCAAATTAAATTTTCATATTGTAAATTAAATTTATAGTAATAGGTTTTTTGCTTAAATATTATTAGTTTTTTATTTATATTATTAAAATTAACTTTATTTAAATCGGGTATTTCGTCTATATCATTAATTAATATAATATCATTATCTTCTATATTGCTTATATATTTTTTGCACGCTTCTCTTTGGTAGTTTTCCCTCTTCACACTGTTATTAATTAATTTTTCTCCGCGGATCTCATTATTATCGTCTTGATTTATTGTTTCTAAGTTTGGTGGAATTTTATCGACAGTATTATAAATAATTTTATCTTTAAATTTTGAAAATTTATTAATATCAAAAGTTAGTTTTTTAGATTTACCACTATGCATATATGTGGCTTCTGTGATGACGAATTTATCTACAAATTTGTCCATTATGTTTAATCTGAGGTCTAAAAGCATTTCCTCATCATAAAACATAAAACAGTCATAAATTTTCATATATAATTGAAATTTCTATTTGTATAATATAAGTAATGATCAAATTTTAATAAAGTGCAATAACAATTATGTCTAAAAAAATAATTATTACCGGCGGGCTTGGTTATATAGGGACCGAATTATGCAAAATATACTCAGGAGTAAGCTGGAATAACCAAATTATTGTCATAGATAATAGATTTATATCTGAAAGGGTAAATCAACTGAGAAATTGGGGAATAGATTTTATTCACGGCGATATATTAGATAAAGATTTAATAAACAGATACTGCAAAGACGCTGATATAGTACATCATCTAGCTGGGATTACAGATGTTCCTAGAGTTAAAAGTGAAAATAATGATAATAAAGATTCTAAAATCAAACTAGTTGGTGAGAAGGGGACTAAAAATATTATCGATTCAGTTGGTGAAAAATGTAAAATAATTTTTCCATCAACCCATGTAGTATATGAGGGAATCGAAAAAGTTAAAAATAATATAGAAGAAGACGAAACTACAAAACCCTTGCTTTCTTATGCTTGCTCAAAAGCAACTAATGAAAAACAATTAAAAGATTCTGGAAAAAATTATATAATTTTAAGACTAGGTTCAGTTTATGGTTATTCAACAGATACTGCGCGAATTGATATTATGCCAAATCTTTTTTCAAAGATTGCTTCTCAAAATGGAACATTAAAACTTTTTTCAGGAGGAAGACAAGTTAAAAGTTTAGTACCTCTTATTGATGTGGCCAGATGTTTTAAATACATGGAAGAAAGAGATGACATTTCTTCAGATACATTTAATTTATGTAAAGATACTGTTACCGTAAAAGATGTTGCTGAAATTTGTAAAAAATATAATTCGCAAATCATCTTAAAAGAAACTAACGACGAAATTCCTAATTTAGGTTTTTCTTTATCAAATAAAAAAATTTTAAAAACCGGGTTTAAATTTTTATATAGCCTAGATGAGAGTATTAAAGAAATGATTTTTAAGTGGTCGAAATTAAATATAAATAAAGATTTAGAACATGTAAGAAATGGAGAGAAAGAGTTTATCGATAAGAGGGGTAAAATTAGTAATCATGAATTACCTGAGGCAGTTAATCTAATAGGATTAATAGATTCTAAAAGAGGAACTACTAGAGCAAATCATTACCACCCAATACAAGAACAAAAATGTTTGGTGACAAAAGGCCAGTTTATAAGTGTGTATCAAGATTTGTTAAACAAGAACTCACCAAAAATTACCCACGTAGTAGACGAGGGTCAATTAATTGTAACAAAACCAAATACGGCACATGCAATGGTTTTTTCTAAGGATACAATTTTTTTAAATTTAGTAAGAGGAGAGAGAGAACATGACAATTATGGAGTCACCCATACAATTAGACATGTGTTAGTAGATGATAAAGAAAAAGATTTATTATTAAGTTGCTATAAATTTGAATGTAGATCTTGCGGAAATATAAAACTTAAAAGAGTCATATCATTAGGATATCAACCTTTAGCTAACAATTTATTAAATAAAAAAGATGAAAAATGTGATCTATATCCTTTAGAAGTAAATTATTGTAATAATTGCCACAATTGTCAATTGTCTGTAGCAGTCAATTCAAAAAAAATGTTTACAAATTATTTATACACATCTTCGACTTCAAAAACTTTTAGAAATCATTTTATAAATTCTGCAAAAAAATATGTAAAAGATTTTAAATTAAATAAAAAAAAGTCCTATATTATTGATATAGGCAGCAATGATGGGGTAGCTCTAAAACCTTTTAAAGATTTAGGATTTAAAAATATATTAGGAATAGAACCCGCTAAAAATTTAGCAAAATTGGCAAACAAAAATAAGATCAAGACATTTAATGGTTTTTTAGAAAAAAATAATTTAAAAAAAATTAAAAAAAACTCGGATTTAATTTTAGCTTCAAATGTTTTTGCTCACTCGGATCATCTAAAAGAGATGGCAGAATGCATGTTTAAACTTTTAAGCAAAAATGGAACTATAATTATAGAAGTTCAGTATTTATTAAACACTTTAAGAGATTTAACTTTTGATAATATCTACCATGAACATTACAATTATTGGTCTTTAGTTTCACTTGTTAATTTTTTTGACCAATTTAATGCAAAAATTTATAAAGCAGAAAAAATAAATACACATGGCGGATCTATAAGAATTTACATAAAAAAAGGAGAAAATATAAAAATCGATAATAGTGTAAAAAAATTAATTAAAGAAGAAATAAATTTTGGAATAACAAAATATCAAACATATAAAGAATTTGCTAAGAAAGTATATAAGATCAGAAAAAATATAAGAGAAAATATTATAAAACTTAAAGCTAAAAACAATAAAATAATTGGTTATGGCTCACCAGCTAAAGCAACAACAGCTTTAAATTTTTTTGGAATTTCTGATGAAATTGAGTGTATAGTTGAAGATAATAAACTTAAACATGGGAAATATTTGCCTGGTATGAAAATACCAATTGTATCTAAAGATAAAATAAAGACTAAGCCCGATTGCGCTTTAGTTTTAGCTTGGAATTTTTTTGATGAAATTAAAAAAAAGAACAGTGATTTAGCTCATCAATTTGTGAGCATTAAGGAATTAGAGAATTAAATTTACTTTACCATTTGCGTATTGTAAAAGCTTGAAAAGATTATGGGGCGCTTAGCTCAGTTGGTAGAGCATCTCGTTTACACCGAGAGGGTCGTAGGTTCGAGTCCTTCAGCGCCCACCATTGTGGGGGTGTAGCTCAGTTGGTTAGAGCGCCTGCCTGTCACGCAGGAGGTCGCCGGTTCGAGCCCGGTCACTCCCGCCATTTCCCCATTTCTTTAAATTTATGCTTGTGAATATCATTCTTTTTGATGAAATCTCATCCTATGTGTGTTTGAAAATCTGTTATATAAATAAGAATAAATGATTACAGTTTTTCTAAAAGAATACCTATCAATAATTATTTTTATTTTTATAGCATTAGGTGTAAGTATTGGCTTTATATTTCTGAATTATCTTTTTTCTCCAAAAAAACCTGATCCCGAGAAACTTTCTGCTTACGAATGTGGATTTGAAGCTTTTAGCGATTCAAGAATGGAATTTGATGTTAGATTTTATTTAGTAGCTATTTTATTTATTATTTTTGATTTAGAAATAGCATTTCTTTTTCCTTGGGCCGTATCTTTAGGAAACTTAGGTTCCCTTGGATTTTGGTCAATGATGATTTTTCTTTTTATATTAACGATTGGATTTATATATGAATGGAAAAGAGGGGCTTTAGATTGGGATTAGCATGAATAGTTTAAATAATAATGAAAGCTCTATACCAGATGAATTTAAAAAAATTGCTAAGGATTTTAGTGAAAAAGGTTTTATTACTATCTCCTCGAACAATTTAATAAATTGGGCAAGAACAGGCTCATTACATTGGATGACTTTTGGCTTGGCTTGTTGTGCGGTTGAAATGATGCACGCTTCTATGCCGAGATATGATTTAGAAAGATTTGGAGCTGCACCAAGAGCTTCACCAAGGCAGTCGGATGTTATGATTGTTGCTGGAACTTTAACCAATAAAATGGCTGCTCCACTCAGAAAGGTTTATGATCAAATGCCTGAACCTAGATACGTTATATCCATGGGAAGTTGTGCTAATGGTGGTGGCTATTATCATTACTCGTATTCTGTTGTTAGAGGATGCGATCGTATTGTCCCAGTTGATATTTATGTTCCAGGATGTCCTCCATCAGCGGAGGCATTGCTTTATGGAATTTTACAGCTACAAAAAAAAATAAGAAGAGAAGGTAGTTTGGAAAGATAAAAAATGTCAATAACTGTTCAGGATTTAGAAAAAACAGTTAATTCTGGTTTAAGTACTACAGTAAAAAAATCAGAAATTAACTTTAATCAATTATTTATTGAAATAAATATTGAAAATTTAATTTCAGTAGTTTTGTTTTTAAAAACAAGCAGCAAATGTAAGTTTAAACAATTAATAGATCTTACCGTAGTAGATTATCCTGAAAAAGAAAAAAGATTTAAGATTATATATTTATTACTTAGTCATGAAAATAATTTAAGAATAGTTGTAAGTGCAAATATAGATGAAAATATTGAAATTCCATCAATAGTAAAAATATTTCCCTCATCAAACTGGATGGAAAGAGAAGTTTTCGATATGTATGGTATAAATTTTAAAGATCATCCAGATCTAAGAAGAATTTTAACTGATTATGGTTTTAAAGGACATCCTTTAAGAAAAGATTTTCCTTTAACTGGTAATACTGAAGTTAGATACAGCGAAGATTTAAAAAAGGTAATATCAGAACCAGTTAAGCTTGATCAAGAATATAGAAATTTTGATTCCCAAAGTCCTTGGGAAGGAACAAAATATTTAAATAAAGATAAAGAGAAGAAATAATGACAAAAAGAAAAAAAACTATGAATTTGAACTTTGGTCCACAACATCCAGCAGCCCATGGAGTTTTAAGATTGATACTTGAGCTTGATGGAGAGGTTGTGGAAAAAATTGATCCACATATTGGATTACTTCATAGAGGAACAGAAAAACTTATTGAACATAAAACTTATACTCAAGCAATACCATATTTTGATCGTCTTGATTATGTAGCACCAATGAATCAAGAGCATGCTTTTACTCTTGCAATAGAAAAATTATTGAAAATTGAAGTTCCCATTCGCGGCCAATATATTAGAGTTTTATTTTGTGAAATTGGAAGAATATTAAGTCATCTATTAAATATTACTACTCAAGCACTTGACGTTGGAGCGCTAACACCATCTTTATGGGGATTCGAAGAAAGAGAAACTCTTATGACTTTCTATGAAAGAGTTTCTGGATCAAGATTACATGCTAATTATTTTAGACCTGGAGGAGTCAGTAGAGATCTACCTAGAGGTCTTACAGATGATATTTCTTCTTTTTGTAATAATTTTCCAAAGGTTATCGATGATTTAGAAACTCTCTTAACTGATAACAGAATTTTTAAACAGAGAAATGTGGACATCGGTATTGTATCTAGACAAGATGCTTTGGACTATAGTTTTTCTGGGGTGATGTTAAGAGGATCTGGAGTTCCTTGGGATTTAAGAAAATCTCAACCTTACGAATGTTATAAGGATTTTCAATTCAAAATTCCAATTGGAAAAAATGGAGATTGCTACGACCGTTATCTTTGTAGAGTTGAAGAAATGAGAGAAAGTGTAAAAATAATGAAAGACTGCATCTCTAAGATGCCATCAGGTCCTGTTAAATCTATAGATGGGAAAATAACACCTCCAAAACGAAGTGATCTTAAAGAATCAATGGAGGCATTAATTCATCATTTTAAATTGTTTTCCGAGGGTTTTAGAGTGCCAGAAGGTGAAATCTATACAGCTGTAGAAGCGCCAAAAGGTGAATTTGGAGTTTATTTAATTTCAAACGGAAGCAATAAACCCTACAAATGTAAGATAAGAGCTCCTGGATTTTCACATTTACAGGCTATGGATTATTTATTAAAGGGACATATGTTGGCGGATGTTCCTGCAGTACTAGGTTCATTAGATATAGTTTTTGGTGAGGTTGATAGATGAGTTTAAAAAAAATATCTAAAACGCAACCTGAATTGTTTGAATTTTCTAAAGAAAATTTAAGAAAAGTAGAAAATGAGATAAAAAAATATCCCAAAGAAAGAAAAGCTAGTGCAGTTTTAGCATTATTATATTTAGCTCAAAGACAGAATGACAATTGGATTCCATTGTCTGCAATGAGGTATATTGCAAAATGCTTAGATATTCCTTACATAAAAGTTTATGAAGTAGCGACATTTTATTCTATGTTTAATTTGTCACCAGTAGGAAAATACTTTGTTCAAGTTTGTACAACTACACCCTGTATGATTAGAGGAGCAAAAAAAATTACCGATCTTTGCAAAAAACATATTTCCAAAAATCAAAATGAATTATCAGAAAACAAAACTTGTTCATGGACTGAAGTAGAATGTCTTGGTGCGTGTGTAAATTCACCAATGATGCAAATTAATGACGATTATTTTGAAGATTTAGATGAGTTAAGTACGGAAAAAATTATAAAACAATTATTGAATGATGAAAAACCTGAACCAGGCTCTGCTAAAAAAAGAAAAAACAATGCTCCAGAAAATGGAAAAACCACCTTATTAGAGGTTAAAAATGCTTAAAGACGAGGATAGAATATTTAAAAATTTATATAATGATTTGGGTTGGGATATTGATTCAGCCTTAAAAAGAGGAGACTGGGATCAAACAAAAGAAATAATACAAAAAGGTAGGGATTATATAATAAATGAAATTAAAAATTCTGAATTACGTGGAAGAGGGGGAGCTGGTTTCCCTACAGGCTTAAAATTATCTTTTACTCCTAAGCAACTAGGTTCAAAACCTCATTATTTAGTAATTAATGCGGATGAATCAGAACCTGGAACTTGTAAAGATAGAGATATAATAAGATTTGAACCGCAAAAACTTATCGAAGGTTGCTTGATTACTAGCTATTCGATTAATTCGCATATTTGTTACATATATATACGAGGAGAATATTATAGAGAAGGACAAAGGTTGCAAGAAGCTATAGATCAAGCCTATAAAAAAAAATTAATTGGAAAAAATGCTTGCAACTCAGGATGGGATTTAGATATTTATATTCACTATGGAGCAGGAGCATATATCTGTGGCGAAGAAACAGCTTTATTAGAAAGTTTAGAAGGAAAAAAAGGTCAACCAAGACTAAAACCTCCATTTCCAGCTCTTGTAGGTCTCTATGGATGTCCTACTATAGTTAATAATGTAGAAACGATTTCAGTTATCCCAACCATATTAAAGAGAGGATCTAAATGGTTTGCATCATTAGGAAAACCAAAAAACACTGGGACAAAAATTTATTGTATCTCTGGAAATGTAAACAATCCATGCAACGTTGAAGAGGAAATGGGTGTTCCTCTTAAAGAATTAATCGAAAAGCATGCTGGCGGTGTTGTTGGTGGTTGGAATAATCTTTTAGCAGTCATCCCAGGAGGTTCTTCAATGCCATTATTACCAAAAAACATATGCGAAACTATAACAATGGATTTTGATTCTCTTATTAAAGCGAAAAGTGGATTAGGCACAGCCGGAATAGTAGTTATAAACAAAGACCAAGATATAATAAAATGTATGGCGAGAATCGCCAGGTTTTATAAACATGAAAGTTGTGGTCAATGTACTCCTTGCAGAGAAGGCTGTGGTTGGATGTGGCGCATGCTAGAAAGAATGTCTGATGGAGACGCAACCTATAAAGAAATTGACCTTTTGTATGATGTCACCAAACAAATTGAAGGACATACGATTTGTGCTTTTGGGGAAGGAGCATCGTGGCCAGTTCAAGGTTTGCTTCGCCATTTTAAAAAAGAAATAGAGAAAAGATGCCATGAAGAACCAATGGTAAAGAAAAAATCTAATATTCCTTATCTTGTTGATCAACATCTTTTGGAGAAAGATAATGCCTAAAATTATAATAAATAATAAAGAGATAGATTTTGAAGATGGTATGACTGTTCTCCAAGCATGTGAGCTTGCGGGCGCTGAAATACCAAGATTTTGTTATCATGAGAGACTTTCTATAGCAGGAAATTGCAGAATGTGTTTAGTAGAAATGGAAAAATCACCTAAACCAATAGCATCATGTGCCTTGCCTGCTGCAGATGGAATGAAAATTAGAACAAATACACCTTTTGTCGATAAGGCACGAAAAGGAATAATGGAATTCCTATTAGCAAATCATCCATTAGATTGTCCTGTATGCGATCAAGGAGGAGAGTGTGATTTACAAGATCAATCTCTTTTTTATGGATTTGATAATTCGCGATTTACAGAAAATAAACGCAAAGTTAAAGAAAAATACATGGGTCCTTTAATTAAAACACAAATGACAAGATGTATTCATTGTACTAGATGCGTAAGATTTGCAACAGAAGTTGCTGGGATACCGGAGCTAGGAGCTATTGGTAGAGGAGAAGATATGGAAATTACAACTTATCTAGAGAAATCTATGGAATCTGAATTGTCAGCAAATGTCATCGATTTATGTCCTGTAGGAGCATTAACATCAAAACCTTATGCTTTTGAAGCGCGACCATGGGAACTCAAAAAAACGGAAACAGTCGATGTAATGGACGCTGTCGGATCTAATATTAGAGTAGACACTTATGGATGGGAAGTTAAAAGAGTTCTACCCAGAGTTAATGAAGATATAAATGAAGAATGGATATCTGATAAAACCAGGTATGCTTGCGATGGCCTTTCAAAACAAAGATTGGATACTCCTTTAATTAGAGAGAATGGTAAATTAAAAAAATCATCCTGGGAAAATGCAATAAAAATTATAGTTAATAAATTAAAATCATTAAATTCAAATGAAATAGCAGGAGTAGTTGGTGATTTGAACGATTTAGAAACAATTTATAGTTTTAAAAACTTTTTTCAAAAAAGTTTAAAATCAAGCAATTATGAATGTAGGCAAAAAAGAACATATATTAATCCAAAAGAAAGAATAAATTATATTTTCAACTCTTCAATTAATAAAATAGAAGAATCTGATTTAATATTATTAATCGGAACTAATCCCAGGCTAGAAGCTACAATATTAAATGCCAGGATTAGAAAAGCTTATTTAAAAAATAAGACAAAAATTTATTCAATTGGAAATGTAGGTAATTTAACTTATCCATATAATAATATAGGATTCAATACTTCCATAATAAAAGAAATTGTTTCTGGTTCACATGAAATTTCATCAAAGATAAAAAAATCTAAAAAACCAATGATTATATTAGGAGAGTCAGCTCTTCAAGGAAATGCCGGTGAATATATTTTTGAAACGATAAAAGGTTTTTTATTAAAAAATAACTTCATCACAAAAAATTGGAATGCATTAAACATTTTGAATCAAGACGCTTCAAGAGTTGGTGCTTTAGATTTAGATATACATATGACTTCTGAGAAAAACAATTTTCAATTTTTTGATAAATTAGATAATGGAGAATTTAAGTTTCTGTATTTGTTGGGAGCAGATGATATAAAATTTATTAAACATGACATGTTTGTAGTATATCAAGGTAGTCATGGGGATAGAGGAGCAGAAATGGCAGATATTATACTGCCAGGTTCTGCCTATACCGAGAAAAATGGTTTTTTTGTTAATTTAGAAGGAAAATTACAAAGCGCTTATAAAGCATCTTATCCTCCGGGCGACTCAAAAGAAGATTGGATAATTTTTAAAGATTTATCAAACATATTACAAAAACCTATTGAAATACAAAATACTGAAAATTTACGTGAAGTTATAATAAAAAAAATTAATGAAAAAATAAAAAATGAAATGATTAAAACAAAGGAAGTTGATTTTGTTGAAGAAAAGATATCTACGGAGGTTATTGATTATTATTATACGAATGTAATAACTCGCGCATCAAAAATTATGAATGAGTGTAGGCAAATATCAAAAACCTTTTTACTCAATGGAATTGAAAAGGCCAGCTAATGATTTATATAAATATTTTTCTTAGTGAAATATATAAAATTATATTTTTACTTCTTCCAGTTTTAGTCTCTGTTGCATTAATAGTATGGCTGGATAGAAGAGTGTGGGCTTTTGTACAAAAAAGAAAAGGACCAAATGTAGTAGGTCCTTTTGGTTTATTGCAAACTTTAGCTGATGCATTAAAATATATTTTTAAGGAAATTATAATTCCAGCGAGTTCAAATAAAATAATATTTATATTGGCCCCAATAATTACACTTACCTTAGCTTTAATTGCTTGGGCCGTAATACCATTTAGTGAAAAGTTAGTTTTATCAAATATAAATGTCGGAATATTGTACCTCTTTGCAATATCTTCATTAAGTGTTTACGGAATTATAATGGGTGGCTGGGCTTCAAATTCCAAGTACCCATTTCTAGGGGCAATTAGATCTGCAGCTCAAATGGTATCTTACGAAGTATCCATAGGAATAATCATTATCAATGTTTTACTATGCGTTGGTTCATTAAATTTAAATGATATAGTGTTGGCTCAAAAAAATGTGTGGTTCATTTTTCCTTTATTTCCAATGTTTATCGTATTTTTTATATCAGCTTTAGCTGAAACAAACCGACCGCCATTCGATCTACCTGAAGCTGAATCAGAATTGGTTGCAGGTTATCAAACTGAATATTCTGGAATGATGTATGCAATGTTCTGGCTTGGTGAATATGCAAATATTTTACTTTTGTGTGCATTAGGATCTATACTTTTTTTAGGCGGATGGTTGAGTCCTTTAAGTGTTTATCCTTTCACTATTTTACCAGGTGCATTTTGGATGATATTTAAAATATTAGGACTTTTTATTTTATTCTCTTTAGTTAAAGCTATAGTTCCAAGGTATCGTTTTGATCAATTAATGAGATTAGGATGGAAAATTTTTCTTCCACTTTCATTAATTTGGGTAATTTTAACAGCAAGTTTTTTGTTTTTTTTTAATATGCTTCCAACATCAGGATAATCAATAAAATGAAAATAAATAGAATTATAAAAACTATATTTATGTCAGATTTTATTTCTGGACTATTTATAGCCATAAAAAAAATTTTTAAAGGAAAGAAAACTATAAATTATCCATTTGAGAAAGGTAAAATAAGTCCACGATTTAGAGGAGAACACGCTCTAAGGAGATATCCAAACGGCGAAGAAAGATGTATAGCATGCAAGCTATGCGAAGTTATTTGTCCAGCTCAAGCAATAACAATTGAATCTACTATGAGATCTGACGGAAGTAGGAAAACCACAAGATACGACATCGACATGTTGAAATGTATTTATTGTGGATTGTGCGAAGAATCTTGTCCAGTTGACGCAATAGTCCAAGGTCCAAATTTTGAATTTGCAACGGAAACTAGAGAAGAACTATATTATGATAAACAAAAACTTCTAAATAATGGAGATAAATGGGAGGATGTTCTGGCTGAAAATATTAGAGCAGAATCATCTTTTAAATAAATGTTAGCATATTCATTATTTTTTTATTTTTTTTCTTTAATAACTGTATTTTCATCAATAATGGTAATTGTTTCACGGAACACTGTTTATTCAGTTTTTTTTCTTATACTAGTTTTTGTTAGCGTATCAATATTATTTATCATGATAGGTGCAGAGTTTTTAGGAATGATAATGCTAATCGTTTATGTTGGTGCGGTAGCGGTGCTTTTTCTTTTTGTAGTCATGATGCTGAACGTAACAGAGAAAACATCTAATAAAACAAAGAAAAAAGGTCTTATTAACAATACATCAGTAGGATCAATTGTTGCCATAATTATATTTTTAGAATTATTAGTTGCTATAGGTGGCTGGAGATATAAAAAAGATTTTAAACCACTGTCAGATTTAAATTTAGAGACAAGCAATACCCACGCACTCGGTAATGTTTTGTATACTGATTATATTCATCTTTTTCAGATATCAGGAATAATTCTGCTAATAGCTATGGTTGGAGCTATAACACTTACATTTTCTAGGAGGGAAAATATTAAAAGACAAAGCTATTTTAAGCAAATACAAAGAGAAAAATCTACATCAGTTGCTTTAGTTGATGTGGAAAGTAACCAAGGAGTGAAACTTGATGATTGAAATTGGATTAGGCCACTATCTAACTTTAGCAGCAATAGTTTTTGTTATTGGTATTGTTGGAATTTTTTTAAATAGAAAAAATCTTATTATTATATTAATGTCAATTGAACTAATTCTTCTTTCAGTTAATATTAACTTGGTCTCCTTCTCAATTTTTTTAGAAGATTTAGTTGGTCAAGTTTTTACAATGTTTATCTTAACAGTTGCAGCGGCTGAAGCCGCTATAGGTCTAGCTATTATTGTTGCTTACTATAAAAATAAAAATTCAATTCACATAGAACAAATTAATTCTTTAAAAGGATAATATGGAATATTTACTTATATTTTTACCATTATTGGGAGCATTGATATCGGGATTTTTTGGGAAAAGAATAGGGGACACCTACTCACAAATCTTGACATGTTCTTTTGTTAGTTTCTCTGCAGTTATATCTTTAATAATTTTCTATAAGGTTTTTACTCAAAATTATATTAATAATTTATTAATTTTTAATTGGATAAGTTCTGGGAATTTTATTGTTAATTGGTCTATAAAAATTGACCCTTTATCCTCTATAATGTTCGTAATCGTAAGCTGTATATCATCAATCATTCATTTTTATTCAATTGGTTATATGAATCATGACCCTCATAAACCTAGGTTCATGTCTTATTTGTCATTATTTACATTTTCTATGTTAATTCTAGTTAGTGCTGATAATTTTTTACAATTATTTTTTGGATGGGAGGGTGTTGGTTTATGTTCTTATTTATTGATTGGTTTTTGGTATAAAAGACCTTCAGCTAATGCAGCCGCTATTAAAGCTTTTATTGTTAATAGAGTAGGAGATTTCGGTTTTGCAATAGGTATTTTCCTTATTTTCTTTTATTACGGAACAATGAATTATGATGAAGTTTTTTCACAAACTTCATCGTTAATACAAAAGAATATATTTTTCTTAGGCGTTGAGTTTAATCTTGTTACATTAATTTGTCTTTTACTTTTTATTGGAGCGATGGGCAAATCGGCACAAATATTACTTCATACATGGCTTCCAGATGCAATGGAAGGACCAACACCAGTCTCAGCGTTGATACATGCGGCGACAATGGTTACGGCAGGAGTTTTTTTGGTAGTTAGATGCTCTCCATTATTTGAATATTCTGAAATAGCATTAAATTTTGTAACTATTATTGGTATGACAACAGCTTTTTTCGCAGCCACGGTAGCTTTAGTACAAAATGATATTAAAAAAATAGTTGCGTACTCAACTTGCAGTCAATTGGGATATATGTTTTTTGCAGCTGGAATTGGAGCCTATCATGTGGCGATGTTTCATTTATTTACTCATGCTTTTTTTAAAGCTTTATTATTTCTTGGGTCGGGTTGTGTAATTCATTCTTTTAATGGCGAACAAGATATACGATCAATGGGAGGAGTATGGAAAAAGATTCCGTATACATACGTTCTGATGTTAATAGGAACTTTAGCCTTAACTGGCTTTCCATTTCTATCTGGATACTATTCAAAAGATGCAATTATTGAGTTTGCGTATTTAAAAGGCACTACTCTTGGATATACAGCAGCAGGAATAGGAATATTAACTGCTTTTCTGACAGCGATATATTCGTGGAGATTAATCTTCAAAACTTTTCACGGAAAATATAATAATAAAAATAGTACTTTGAGCAAAATAAAAGATTCTTCATTGATAATGTTAATTCCCACTTCATTCTTAGCAATTGGAGCTGTTTTTGCTGGAATGATATTTAAAGATATCTTCATAGGAAATAATATTAACTTTTGGAATGAATCAATTTTTTTCCTTAAATTTATCGAACATACTCATATACCAAAATGGTTAATAATTATTACGCCAGCAATTATAATTATTGCAATTCCTATCTCATACTATTTATTTGTTGAAAATGAGAGAATTTTAAAAAATTTTATCATAAAAAATACATTTTTATATAATTTTCTATTAAACAAATGGTATTTTGATGAGTTGTATAATTTTATTTTTGTAAGAAGCATTAAAAAAATAGGATTATTTTTATGGAAAAAAGGGGATGTTGATATTATAGACCATTACGGACCAAATGGTTTTTCACGATTAGTAAAAATTTTATCTGAGAAGGCTGTTAATTTTCAAAGCGGACATCTTTATCATTACGCTTTTGTAATGCTCATCGGTTTTTCAATTTTATTAACTTACTTAATTATAAAACAATGAATTTCCCTATTCTTTCAGCCATTATATTTATCCCTCTAATTGGCGCATTTTTTATCTTCATTATTAAGGGATCTCAAAAAACAGTTGAAAGTAATTCAAAATATGTTGCTATTTTTTCATCATTAGTAAATTTTATTCTTACAATTTTTCTCTGGTTTTCTTTTGATCCGACATCATCAGAATTTCAATTTATTGAACAAAGAAATTGGATGGATGGCGTTATTAATTTTAAAGTAGGTGTAGACGGTATTTCAATTTTATTTATATTGCTTACTACTTTTATAACTCCGATTTGTATTTTCTCAGGAATTCAAAGCATTAAGTTTAAAATTAAAGAATTTCTTATAGCAGTATTAATTATGGAAACTTTAATGTTGGGTGTTTTTTCTTCTCTTGATCTAGTTGTCTTTTATTTATTTTTTGAGGGTGGTTTAATACCAATGTTTTTAATAATCGGCATATGGGGAGGATCTAAAAGAGTTTACTCAGCTTTCAAATTTTTTCTATTTACATTACTTGGTTCAGTTTTGATGCTTGTAGCAATTATATCAATCTACTGGATTACTGGCACTACCGATGTAATTGAATTGTTAGATTTTAGAATATCACAGGACTACCAATATTTACTTTGGGTAGCTTTTTTTAGCTCATTTGCTGTTAAATTACCAATGTGGCCAGTGCACACTTGGTTGCCAGATGCGCATGTAGAAGCACCAACAGCAGGATCTGTTATTTTGGCTGCTATACTTTTAAAAATGGCAGGATATGGTTTTTTACGTTTTTCGCTAGGTATTTTTCCAATTGCTTCAGAATACTTTACTCCATTAATTTTTCTATTGAGTGTTATAGCTATAATTTACACGTCATTAGTTGCACTAATGCAAGATGATATGAAAAAATTAATAGCATATTCTTCGGTAGCTCACATGGGTTTTGTGACAATAGGTATTTTTTCTCTAACTACCCAAGGATTGGAAGGAAGCATTATACAAATGATAAGTCATGGAATCATATCAGCAGCATTGTTTTTATGTGTAGGTGTTGTTTATGACAGATATCATTCAAGAATGATCTCTTCATACGGAGGTTTAGTAAATATTATGCCAAAATATGCATTTGTGTTTATGATTTTTACACTTGCAGCTTTAGGAATGCCAGGCACAAGTGGTTTTGTAGGGGAATTTTTAATATTAGTTGGAATTTTTCAAAAAAATATCTTAGTAGGTGTACTAGCAAGTCTCGGAGTAATTTTAGCAGCAGCTTATATGCTCTGGTTATACAGAAGAGTAGTTTTTGGAAAAATTAGCAATTCAGAGACAAAAAACATGAAAGATTTAAACAATATAGAAATTTATATTTTTTCATTTTTAATTTTTATGACAATTTTTTTTGGATTTTATCCGGAACCTTTAATTAATACAATTGAAGTTTCTATAGATAATTTAATTATTAATTATCAAGAAAATATTAATTTTTACCAGGCGCAAAGAAATAATTAAATGCAGTCAATTATTTATATATTACCAGAGCTTTTTATATCTATTTCAGTAATGACTTTTCTGATGATTGGAGTTTTTGTAAAAAAAAGTTTTAAGTTAGTAAATTTATTGACTGTACTCAGCTTAATTCTAGCTTTAATATTAGTTTTAAATCAATCCACAATACCAGCTAAAATTTTTAATAACAGTTATATAATTGATGATTTTTCAATTTTTATGAAAGCTTTAACTTTGCTCTTCAGTATCTTCATTTTGATTTGCTCAAAAGATTATATAAAAAGTACTAACATTGACAAAATTGAGTATCCAATAATAATTTTATCCTCAACACTTGGTATGTTATTAATGATTAGTTCATATGATTTAATAATTTTTTATTTAGGATTGGAACTACAATCATTATGCTTATATATATTAGCTTCATTTAGGAGATCAGACGAAAAATCAACAGAATCTGGAATAAAATATTTTATATTAAGCGCTCTTGCGTCTGGCTTATTGTTATACGGATGCTCTTTAGTTTACGGTTTTACTGCTTCAACAAATTTTGAAATTATTTCAGACAATTTAAATTCTAATAATACAGGAGCATTATTTGGAACTGTTTTTATAATAACGGCTTTAGCATTTAAAGTTTCTGCAGTTCCTTTTCATATGTGGACACCTGATGTGTATGAAGGATCCCCAACTTCTGTTACAAGTTTTTTTGCTTTAATTCCAAAGATTGCAGCATTAACTGTATTTATTAGATTTATGTATGTGCCTTTTATAAATGTAATTGATCAATGGCAAATAATAATTATTTTCTTATCAATTGGCTCAATGATTTTTGGGGCAGTGGCAGCCATTGGGCAGTATAATATAAAGAGATTAATGGCTTATAGTTCAATTGGGCATATTGGCTATGCATTGGCTGGAATAGCAACAGGAACAATCGCAGGGGTACAAAGTACAATAATTTATTTAACTATATATTTAGTTATGAATTTAGGAGCTTTTGGTTGTATTTTCATGATGAAGAGAGAGAATACTTTTTATGAAAACATAAATGATTTGTCAGGTCTCTCAAAAAATCATCCAATTTTTGCTTTTGGCTTCTTAATAATATTATTTTCACTGGCAGGAATACCTCCACTTGCAGGTTTTTTTGCAAAATTTTATGTCTTTATGGCTGTTATCGAATCAAAAATGTACAGTCTGGCTATAATTGGATTGGTAACGACAGTAATATCAGCTTTTTACTATCTAAGAATAATTAAAATAATATATTTTGATAGACCAAAAAAACCTTTTGATAAAATTTATGATATGGGATTAAAGGTTTCTTTAATACTATCATCAATTTTGGTTTTAATTTATTTTGTCTATCCTTCAATTTTAACTAATGCGGTTTCATCAATAAAAATTTATTAATGAAGTTTGAAATTATTAAGTTTAATAAAGTAGATAGCACAAATGATAAGGCAATTAGTTTGATAAGGAATAAAAAAAAAGAATGTGGATGTATTTCTACAATTGAACAAACCAAAGGAAGAGGAACACGGGGCCAAAAATGGATTTCAACTATTGGCAATCTTTTTACAACTATTTTTTTTCCATTAAAAAAAAAATATCCAACTTTTGATGAATTTTCAATAATTAATCCAATTATAATTTCTAAAGTATTAGAGAAATTTTGCAGAAAAGAAAAAATATCTTTTAAATGGCCAAACGATATTTTTGTGGCAGATAAAAAAATTTGTGGAATTTTACAGGAAGTTATAACATTTAATAAAAAAAAATTTATTATAATTGGCATAGGTATAAATATTGTTTCTAATCCAAAAATTAAAGGGAAGTATGAAGCTACAAATATTTTTTCACAAAGTAAAAAAACCCCTGATATTAATGAAATCGTTAAATTGCTATTAATAGAATATGAGTCTTTTTTTGACAATTTAGGAAAATATAATTTTATTAATTATAGAAATAAATTGATGCAATGAATAATAAAAGCGAAAGAATCTTAATTGGAGATATAGGCAATACTAATACAAAAATTTGTCTTATAGATCAAAAAAGTTACAAAATTAAAAAAGTAATTACTTTTAACAGTAAAAAAATTTTATCATATAAGTTTTTAAAAGATAAAATTAAGGTTAAAAATTTATATAAATTTGCATTATTTTCCAGTGTTGTTCCCAAATATAGAATTGCATTACATAGAATTTTAAAACTAAAATATAAAGTTAAATTATTTGAAATTAAGGATAAAAAAATTAAAAAAATAATAAAAATAAATATTAATAAAAAGAAGCAAATTGGTTCAGACAGAATTGCTAATGCTGTAGGAGCTTACAAAAAATACAAATCAAACTGTATAGTTTTAGATTTTGGCACTGCTACTACCTTTGATGTTATTACAAAAAATGGAATATATAATGGAGGAATTATAGCCCCTGGTGTTAATTTATCTTTAAAAAGTTTGGTTCAATCAGCTGATCAATTACATCCATTCACTTTAAGAAGACAAAAAAAAGTTATAGGAAAAAATACATTAGATGCCTTACGTTCAGGCTTTTATTGGGGGTATTCAGGTTTAATAAATAATATAATTTTAAAAATTGAGAAAGAAACTGGGAAAAAATACAGAATTATATTTACAGGTGGTTATGCTTATTTATTTAAAACTTCTATTATTAAATCATTTAATGTAGATAGAAATATAACTATAAAGGGTATTATAGAAATCTTTAAGAATAACAAAGAAAGTTTGCATAAATGAAAAAAGAAGAATTTATTTTTTGCCCCCTAGGTGGATCAGGAGAAATAGGAATGAATATGAATTTATTTGCCTATGGAAATTCAGAAAATAAAAAATGGATAATCGTTGATATAGGAGTCACTTTTGCTGATGATACTGTCCCCGGTATTGATTTAATATATCCAGACCCTGGCTTTATAGTTGATAAAAAAGAGGATTTATTAGGATTAGTTTTAACACATGCTCATGAAGATCACATTGGAGCAATAGCTCATATATGGCCGAAGTTAAAATGCAATATATATGCAACTCCATTTACAAGTGTTTTAATAAATGAAAAGTTTAAAGAAAAAAAAATTAACATAGGAAATAAATTAAAAATTGTTGAACTTAACGGAAAAGTTAAATTAGGACCTTTTTCTATTGAGTTTGTTACTTTAACTCATTCTATATTAGAACCTAATGGCCTTAGTATAGAGACGGCAGCTGGAACAGTTCTTCATACAGGCGATTGGAAATGCGATCCAAATCCATTAATTGGTGAAGCAATTAATGAGAAAAAATTAAAGCAGATTGGAGAATCGGGAGTTCTAGCTATGATTTGTGATTCAACAAACGTATTTAGCCCTGGTCGAGCTGGATCAGAATCAGATGTTAGAAAAAGCTTATTAAAAATAATGGAAAAAATTCAAAATAGAATAATAGTGACCTCTTTTGCTTCTAACGTTGCCCGAATGGAGAGTATATTTTATTGTGCTGAGAAAACTGGTAGAAAAATTGCATTAGTAGGTCGATCTATGCATAGAATTTATAAAGCAGCAAGGCAATGTGGTTATTTAAGAAATTTGATTGATCCATTAGATCCTCGAGAAGCTAAAAAAATTTCAAGAAAAAAAATATTATATCTTTGTACTGGTAGTCAAGGAGAACCTTATGGAGCAATGATGCGTATTTCCAATTTTAATCATCCGGACGTATCGATTGAATCTGGCGATACAGTAATTTTTTCATCAAAGATTATTCCTGGTAATGAGAAAAAACTTTTTAAACTACATAACCAATTAGTTAAGAATGGTATTGAAGTAATATCAGAGGAAAATGAATTTGTTCATGTTTCAGGACACCCAAATAGAGAAGACTTAAAAGATATGTACAATTGGGTGAAACCAAGATCTGTTATTCCTGTCCACGGTGAGCACAGGCATATGATTGAACATATAAATTTTGCAAAAGAAATGCAGGTTCCTTATCCAGTCCAAGTAGAAAATGGAGATGTTGTTCAGTTATACCCTGGAGATAAACCTAAAGTGGTAGATAAAGCGCCAACAGGAAGAATGTATGTAGATGGAAATATAAGTGTTGGTGAAGAATCACAGTCAATAAAAGATAGAAAAAATTTATCTTATAATGGGTTTTTAGAAATAACCTTAATTATTAACGACTTAGGCTCAATAATTAAGAAACCAATTATTTCATGCAAAGGAATTCCATATAATGATGAAAATAATAATTTTATTTTTGATTTAGAAGATAAAATTCGTGATGTATGCAAAACATATTCCTTGAAAAAGACTACACAGGAACAAAATTTAATAGATGCGCTTAAGACCAATTGCAGAAAGACAGTTAAAGAAAAAACTGGAAAGAGACCTTATACAAATATAAATTTGGTAAGGATTTAAAATATGTTTTTATCTAAATTATTTCTACCTATACTAAAAGAAATACCTTCAGAAGCAAAAATTAAATCACACCAATTGATGCTAAGAACTGGAATGATAAAACAATCTTCCACAGGAATTTATTCATGGCTTCCTTTAGGGTATAAAATAATGAAAAAAATTGAAAAAATTGTTAGAGATGAGCAAAATAATATTGGGGCACAAGAATTATTAATGCCAACAATACAGTCAGCCGAGATATGGAAAGAAAGTGGCAGATATGATGATTACGGTGAGGAAATGCTTAGAATTAAAGATCGCCAAGGGAAAGAAATGCTTTACGGACCAACCAATGAAGAGTTAATAACTGAAATCTTTAGATCCAGTATTAAATCATATAAATCTCTACCTCAAATTTTATACCATATTCAATGGAAATTCCGTGACGAATTAAGGCCAAGATTCGGTGTTATGAGATGTAAAGAATTTTTTATGAAAGATGCGTACTCATTTGATGTTAGCGATGAAGAGGCAAAAAAATCATATAATAAAATGTTTTTTGCATATTTAAATACATTTAAGAGATTGGGGCTTACAGCAATACCTATGGCTGCAGACACCGGTCCCATAGGTGGAGATCTTTCACACGAATTTATAATTTTAGCTGAAACGGGAGAAAGTAAAATTTATTCTGACAAAAGAATTTTCGATATAGATATAAGCAAACATAATAGTGATGAAAATTCAATTCAAGATTTAAGAAAAAAATATGATTCATTTTATGCCGTCACAGATGAAAAATATAATAAAGGAGATTTTGAAAAAATGGTAACAAAAGAAAATCAATTGACAACCAAAGGAATTGAAGTAGGGCACATATTTTATTTCGGTGACAAATATTCAAAACCATTAAAATGTGCAGTAGATCTTAAGGATGGTAAAAAAATTAATGTTAAGATGGGATCATATGGAATAGGAGTTTCAAGATTGGTGGCAGCTATTATAGAAGCGAAATTTCATAATAATATTATGAAATGGCCTAAATCAGTTTCTCCATTTGAAGTTGTTATTATTCCTAGTTTACAAAAAAATGATAAGTCCAATTATTTAAAATCTCAAAAAATATATAAATTTTTAATCGAAAATAATATTGATGTTTTGCTTGATGATACAGAAGAACATTTGTCTGCAAAATTTAAAAAATTTGATTTAATTGGTATTCCATACCAAATAATTTTGGGTTCAAAATCTGGTGAAACTGAATTTGAGTTCAAAGAAATAAACGGAAAAACCGAATCTTTGTCTTTGGAAAAAATTAGAGATAAACTACTAAACAATAGAAATTAAATTGATTTCAAAAATAGAAAGAGTAATAGCTTTTAGATACTTAAAACCAAAAAAAAAAGAAGGTTTTTTAAAAGTAATATCTATATTTTCTTTTGCAGGAATTGCTCTTGGTGTTGCCATCTTAATTATTGTCATGTCGGTAATGGATGGTTTTCGTACAGAGCTAGTAAATAAAATACTTGGATTTAATCCCCATATTATAGTTAAACCTTACGATAAAGAAATTGACCATACTGATCAGAAGAAACTTATTGAAATAAATGATAATATAATTAGATCCTCTTTTACATTCAGCGGACAAGGGATTTTAATAAACAGAGAGAACACAACAGGAATTTTAGTAAGATCATACAAAAAAGATGATATCGATAAAATAGATTTAATACGAAACGGTATTATTGATGGAGATCTAAAATCTTTTAAAGAAGACACTATCTCTATAGGAAAAGAACTAGCTATATCTTTAAATTTGATGGTAGGAGATGAAATAGTTTTAATGTCTACCTCTAATTTACAAACACCATTTGGAAATTTACCGCTTCAAGAAAAATTTAAAATTTCTTCTATATTTAGTACAGGATTAGCTGAGTTTGATCAAAATGTTATTTTTATGCCATTTAAAAACGCAAATTCATTATTTGAATTATCTGGAATGGATATTAATTTAGAAATATTTTTGAAAAAACCTGAAAGGGCAGATCAAATCAAAGAAACTATTCAAAAAACATTTGCTGATCATTATGTTTATACCTGGGCAGATTTAAACAAATCTTTTTTTGCCGCTTTAAAAGTTGAAAGAAATGTTATGTTTATAATTTTAACTTTAATTATAATTGTTGCAGCTTTTAATATAATATCAGGATTAACTATATTAGTTAAAAATAAGACTAAAGAGATAGCAATATTAAGAACATTAGGAATAAGTAAAAATTCTATTGGAAGAATATTTTTTATTATTGGTTTTAGTATAGGATTATTAGCTACAATTACTGGTGTTATATTGGGAGTGTTATTTTCATATTATATTGAAGAAATTAGAATATTAATAACTTCAATTTTTAATATAAGTTTATTTCCTGAAGAAATTTATTTTTTAAGTCAAATGCCATCAGAAATAAATTTAGGATATATATTAATAGTTTCTTTTTTTTCTTTATTAATAACTTTTCTTGCTACTATTTTTCCATCAATTTCAGCAGCAAAAATGGATCCGATACAGGCATTAAAATATGAATAAACAAATTCTTAAATTATCTAAAGTATCTAAAAAATTTATTGGAGCTAATAGAGAAATTAATGTTCTAAAAAATGTAAATTTAGAAATCAATAAAGGGGATCTGGTCTCACTTATGGGACCATCTGGATCGGGAAAATCAACATTGTTGCATATTATTGCACTTTTAGATCAACCTACGACAGGTGAGATTTTTTTTAATAAAAAAAATTTTTCTAAATCATCTGAAAAAGAAAAAGATTCAATAAGAAAGAAAGGAATTTCTATAATATATCAAAATCATAACCTGCTGACCGATTTTACAGCATTAGAAAATGTAATGATGCCATTACTAAACATCGGTTTAAATTGGAGAGATTCGATTAATAAAGCCAGAAAAATTTTGTCATCAGTTAATTTATCAAAAAGATTAGATCATTTTCCCAGTCAACTGTCTGGAGGAGAACAACAAAGAGTTGCAGTAGCTAGAGCAATAATTACTGAACCAGATTTAATCTTAGCAGACGAACCCACGGGTAGCTTAGACAGAGAAACAGCAAACGAAATATTATCTCTATTTTTAAAACTAAAATCAAAAAAAAGAGCAATTATTTATGCAACTCATAATAGAGATTTATCAAATAAAGCGGACTATAAGTTAAATATTTTAGATGGTAATATAGTAAGAAGAAATGAATGAAGTCATAAAAAAAGAATTTAATCATATAAAAATTCATTCCCAATATTCAATTTGTGAAGGAGCATTACGAATTGGTGATTTGGCTAAACGTTGTAAGGAAAATAAAATTAGGGCAATTGGATTATGTGATTCAAATAATTTATGTGGTGCATTAGAATTTTCAGAATCTATAGCCAAGTCAAAAACACAACCTATTATAGGAATACAAATAAATATCGAATATAAGGGCCATATAGGAAAAATACCAATATTTGCAAAAGATCTTGATGGTTATAAAAATTTAATAAAATTATCATCCAAATCATTTTTAGAGATCAAAGATAATGAGGAGCCGCACTGCAAGGTTGATGATATAGTTCAAAATTTTAAGGGATTAATATTATTATCGGGAACATTTGAAGGATTAATTGGAAAGCTCTTTTTCAAGAATCTTAATGATGAAATTATTTTTTTATTTAAAAAATTTAAAAAAATATTTGAGGATAGCTTTTATATAGAAATTCAAAGACACGGTGATGACGGTGAGGATATATATGAGAATTTTTTAATAGATATCTCGCAAAAATTAGATCTTCCTTTGATTGCTACTCAAGAGGTTTTTTATCTTGATAAAGAAATGCACGAAGCACACGATGCTTATCTTTGTATAGGAGAAAAAACTTATATTAATGCTAAGGATAGAAAAAAATATACAGATTCACATTATCTAAAAACATCTGATGAAATGTTTAATCTTTTTAGTGACCTGCCAGAGGCTTTAGAAAATAATACAAATTTTCCCTTCAGAATTTCTTATAGACCCAAAAATTCTTTACCCGTTTTACCAAATATTCCTACCAGCAAAGTAAATGATATAGACGAACTGTTAGAAAAAGAGTCAAATAACGGATTAAAAAAAAAATTAGATATATATATTTTACCAGATCTAAATTCAAAAGAAATAGATAAAACAAAAGATAATTATTTTAAAAGACTGAATCACGAAATTAATATTATTCGTAAAATGAAATACTCTAGTTACTTTCTTATAGTTTCTGACTACATTAAATGGGCTAAAAATAATGATATACCTGTTGGGCCAGGTAGAGGATCAGGCGCAGGATCTTTAGTAGCTTGGGCTTTATCAATAACAGATATAGATCCATTAAAATTTGATCTAATATTTGAAAGATTTTTAAATCCTGACAGAATTTCAATGCCAGATTTTGATATAGATTTTTGTGAAGAAAAAAGAGATAAAGTTTTTGAATATTTGAAGAAGAAGTATGGAAAAGGTGTAGCTCATATAATTACATTTGGAAAATTAAAACCAAGAATGGCTTTTAGAGATATAGGTCGAGTTTTAGGGCTTCCCTATGGGTATGTTGATAGTTTATGCAAAATGATACCATTTGATCCATCCCGCCCTCTTTCTCTTGAAAAAGTTATAGCTCAAGAACCGAGAATAAGAAAAGAAGAACAAAAAGATCCGAGAGTAAAAAAACTTGTAGAAATTTCAAAAAAACTAGAAGGATTAAACAGAAATATGGCGACTCATGCAGCAGGCGTTGTTATACCAGAGAAGAATTTTGCTGAGTTCGTTCCTCTATATAAGGATTACTCGTCAAATTCACTATTACCGTCTACACAATTTGATATGTATTCGTCAGAAAATGCTGGCCTTGTTAAGTTCGATCTATTAGGACTAAAAACTTTAACAGTAATAAATAAAACAATATCGTTCTTAAAACAAAAAAAAATAAATTTAGATATAAGCAAAATTAAACTTGATGATCCAAAAATTTACGAACTATTAAGTTCTGGAAATACAGTTGGTCTGTTTCAATTAGAAAGCACAGGTATGAAAGATGCTTTAGTTAACATGAAACCAAATAAATTTGAAGATATTATAGCATTAGTAGCTTTGTATCGACCAGGTCCGATGAGCAATATTCCTATATATAATCAGTGCAAGCATGGAGAAAAAAAACCTGATTACTTACACCCTAAACTTAAAAAAATTTTAGAACCAACTTATGGAGTAATTATTTATCAAGAACAAGTTATGCAAATCGCCCAAGAACTTTCAGGATTTTCTGCTGGTGAAGCAGATATATTAAGAAGAGCAATGGGGAAGAAAAAAAGAGCAGAATTAGAGAAACAGAAAGAGAGATTTGTTAATGGAGCAGTGAAAAACAGTATACCTAAAGATACAGCAAGTTTTATATTTAAAAAAATAGAACCTTTTGCCGAATATGGTTTTAACAAAAGTCATGCGACCGCATATGCAATGATAGCTTATCAAACCGCATATTTAAAAACATACTATCCAAATGAATTTATAGCTGCTTCAATGTCTAACGAACTCTCGAACACCGAAAAGTTGAGTGAATTTTTCGAGGAATCTAAAAGATTAAATATAAAAATTGAAAGGCCATGTATTAATAAATGTTTTGAAGATTTTTTACCTGAAGATAACACGTTATATTATGCTCTTGGTGCAATAAAAAATGTGGGTTATGAAGCTATTTCACAATTGATTATGGAGAGGAAAAAAAATGGTATTTTTAAGTCTATAAGTGATTTTATTAACAGAGTTGACCCAAAAAATATAAATAAACTTCAAATGGAAGGTCTTGTAAAAGCTGGTGCTTTTGATTCAATTTATAAAAACAGGAAAATTTTATTTAATAATATATCAAATATTATACAAAGTTCTAAAAATATATATGAAAATAAAATTCAAAATCAATCAAGTCTATTTTCTGATGACCATCAAAAAATTTCATATCTTATAGATGATGAAAATAAAACTGGTTGGAACACTGAAGAGGTTTCATCAAAGGAATTTGAATCAATTGGTTTTTATATGTCTAACCACCCTCTGGAAAATTATGAACATATCCTTAATCAATATAAAGTTAAAACATTTAAGGACTTTGAAAACTCTAATGAAAATGAGTCATTTATTGCTGGTACGATTATGTCAATTAAGGAAAAAAAAACAGCAAAAGGTACCCCTATGGCAATTATAAAATTTAGTGATTTAAGTAAAGTATATGAGCTTTTTTTATTTTCTGAAATATTAGAGTTAAATAGAAAGCATTTAACTGCTGGAAAGTCTTTTCTGTTAACACTTATCAAGGATAAAGATAATCAAAATAATAGATTCAGAAGAATAAACTTAAGAAAAATAATTAATTTAGAAAGTATAACAAATCAAAGTTATAGCAATGTACAAATTCAAATGCATAATGCTGACAATCTAGATAAATTATTTGATGCTATTAAAGAAAAAGGAGATTCCAAAATTAAAATTTCATTTGTGAGAGAGGATAAAAATTATTTGTTTGAATTAAAAGATAAAAGAAAATTTGATTACGAAACCTTAAAAAGCTTAAATAACAAGCAATTTATAAAGAAAATAAGCCTTTAATTCTTATTGAATTTTTCTCATTAAGAATGTAGAACATCAAACTTAAATACGCACACAATTTTTGGTTGAGAAACCACCGGTCCTTAAATGGAAAGAATTGTGGAGGCATAACCGGAAAAAATATGAAAATACCAAGTGTTACGATAAAAAATTTGCTTGAAGCTGGTGTCCATCTTGGACATAAAACTTTTAGATGGAATCCAAAAATGAGCAAATTTATTTTTGGATCAAAAAATTCAATTCACATAATAGATTTAGTGCAAACACTAGAGTTAATAAACTCTGCATTAATTGAAATTCATAAGTGTATAGCATCTGGTGGTAAAATTTTGTTTGTTTCAACAAAAAAACAAGCTTCCGAAACAATTGCCAATTTAGCAAAGGATACATCTCAATTTTACGTAAACCATAGATGGCTAGGTGGAATGCTAACTAATTGGAAAACAATATCTAATTCTATAAAAAGATATAAGAAACTTTCAATTGATTTAAAAAAAGAAAGCACAGGTTTTACTAAAAAAGAAATATTAAAAATGGGAATCCAAAGAGATAAACTTGAAAGATCCCTAGGAGGTATAGCTGACATGGTAAAAGTTCCCAATATGATCTTTATAATCGATACAAATATTGAGGACCTAGCAGTTAAAGAAGCATTAAAACTAAATATTCCAATAGTTGCAGTTGTTGACACAAATTCAAATCCTGAAGGAATTAATTATCCAATACCAGGTAATGACGATGCTAGAAGAGCTATTAATTTATATTGTGAGTTAATTAAACAAACGATTTTAGACGCACAGAATAATATATTAAATAAGGAAGAAAAGGTTGAACCAGTCCAAATAAAGAAAAAAGATGAAAAAACCGGAGATATTAAAAAGGAAATAAAAACAAGTGACGCCAAAAATAAGACAAAAGCAAAAAAAGAGAAAAAAATATCAAAATCTATTTTTGCAAAAGTAAAAGCTCTAGCTTCAAAAAAATAAAATAATTAATTTATTATGTCTGCAAAAGATACACTAGAAAAAGTAAAACAATTAAGAGAAATTACAGGAGTTGGTTTTAAAGACTGCAAAAAAGCTATAGATGAAAATAATGGCGATATTGAGAAATCTATAGATTTTCTTAGAATGAATGGAATTGCAAAGGCGAGTAAAAAAATGCAACGCGTAGCAGCCGATGGATTAGTAAGCATTTTTGAAAAAGATAATAATTTTTCAATTGTTGAAATAAATAGTGAAACTGATTTCGTTGCTAAAAACAATGAATTTATAAAATTTGTTGAAGAAATATCTGAATTAACCTTTTTAAAATTAGGGAAAATGGAAACATTATTATCTTCTAAAATGAAAAATAATAAAATTGTCAAAGATAGTTTGGTGGATTTAATATCAAAAATTGGAGAAAAAATTACTTTAAGAAGAAGTTCTTATATTTATTCAAAAGAAAATATAAATTTTTCATATACTCATTCTGCTATTAAAAATAATTTAGGCAAAATAGGAGTTTTATTATCTTTAAAAACGAACAAAAAAAAAGATGAAATGAAAGATTTTGGAAAGCAATTATGCATGCACATTGCAGCATCATCGCCATTAAGTATAGAAGAAAAAGACCTGGATAAAAAAATAATAGAAAAAGAAAAGGAAATAATCACAGAAGAATTAAAAAATAGCGGTAAAGATCCCAAAATTATTGATAAGATAGCAACAGGAAAGATAAATAAATTTATATCCGATAATACACTTCTAAACCAAGAATGGATTATGGAACCTAAGAAAAAAGTAAAGGATATAATTAAAGAAATCAGCGGTAATGACAAATTAATAATTAGTAAATTTATAAGATTTAAAGTTGGAGAAGGAGTTTAATTTTTATGTCCTCAGACGAAGTAATAAATAACTGTGAAGCTAAAATGAAAAAAGCTTTTGGTGTATTTGTAAATGATCTTGCTTCATTAAGAACAGGACGAGCAAATAGTGCTATGTTAGATATTATTAAAGTTGAGGTGTATGGACAAAAAATGTCAGTTAATCAATTAGCTACAATATCAACTCCAGAACCAAGACTTTTAACCGTTCAGGTATGGGATCAAAATAATGTTAATTTGATTGATGCGGCAATTAAAAAATCAAATTTAGGAATCAATCCACAAATTGATGGACAATTAATGAGAATTCCTATCCCTAGCTTAAACGAAGAAAGAAGAAATGAATTAAAAAAGATAATGGGCACTCTTGCAGAAAAAGCAAAAGTTTCTATCAGAAATATTAGAAGAGAAGCAAATGACAAATTAAAAAAAGATTTAAAAGAGAAAAAAATAAGTGAGGATGAAAATAATAATTCTGAAAAGAAAATTCAAAATATAACAGATAATCAAATACTAGAATTGGAAAAAAAATTAAAAGAAAAAGAAAAAGAAATAATGACAATATGAATAAATTGAATCATGTCGCTATAATAATGGATGGTAATGGGCGATGGGGTTTAAAAAGGAATAAAAATAGAAATTATGGACATTTAAAAGGTATAAAATCAGTTGAAATTTCAATAAAAGCTTCAATTAAAAATCAAATACCTTACTTAACGCTTTATACTTTTTCCACGGAGAACTGGCAACGTCCAAAAAATGAAATCAATTTTCTTTTTGAACTGATAAGAAAATCATTAAAAAATAATTTAAAAAAGATTATTAACCAAAAGATACGAGTAAATATTATAGGTGTAAAAAAAAGATTACCAAAAGATATAAGTAAAATTATAAAATTTATTGAGAAAAAGACAAAAAACAACAAAAGACTAACGTTAAATCTTGCTTTAAATTATGGATCTCGGGAAGAAATTTTAAATACCTGTAAAAAATTAGTTTTAATGGGAAAAAAGTCAATTAATTATAATAGTTTTGAAAACATGCTTTATACAAAGAAAATGCCAGATCCTGATATTTTAATAAGAACTGGAGGCACAAAAAGATTAAGCAATTTCTTACTGTGGCAATTGGCCTATACAGAGATATTTTTTATAGATAAATTATGGCCAGATTTTAGTGAGAATGATTATAATAAAATTATTAAGAAATTTTATAACATAAAAAGAAACTTCGGAAATATATGAATAATTTACAAAAGAGAATTTTAACATCGCTTATTATTTTGCCACTGTCACTTTTTTTTATTTTAATAGGTGGTTATTATTTATTATTTTTTTTAATGCTTGTTTTTTTTATAGCAAATTATGAGTTATTTACTGTTTTTAATAAAAGGAGCACAATATTAATCTTGGATCTAATTCTAATTTTAGCTCTTTTCTCTATTTATAATCTATCTAAACATTTTTACTTTTATATTTTACTATGGGTAATAATATTATCTATATGCTCAGACATAGGTGGTTACACCTTTGGTAAAGTATTTAAATGGAAAAGATTTACAAAGATAAGTCCCAAAAAGACTATATCAGGAGTTTTGGGCTCATTTTTATTTTCATTATTATCTGTATTTATTATTCATATAATAGCAGTAAATTCAGATTACGAATATTTAAATATTCCTATAAATGATTTAATCAATTTTCTAGATCCTTCGTATTTTTTTTTAGCAATAATTTTTTCTTTAGTAGCGCAAGCTGGTGATTTGACTATTTCTTATTTTAAGAGGCTAGAAAAAATTAAAGATACAGGAAAAATTCTACCTGGACACGGAGGAATTTTTGATCGAATTGATGGTTTAATGTTTGTAGTTATTTTAACATTTATTTTGGTGAAATTTAATTTACTTTGGCCATGAAAAAAAAAATTGCAATTCTTGGTTCAACTGGTTCTATAGGAAAATCTACTCTTGAAGTTATAAACATGGATAGAAAAAATTTTCAAGTAGTTTTATTAACAGCAAATAACAATTATAAAAAACTTATAGAGCAAGCAAAAAAATTTAAAGCAGAAAACGTAATAATTAGAAATAATAATTTTTACTTAAGAGTAAAAAAATCTCTAAATAAAACAAAAACCAAAGTTTATCACGGGAATCCATCATTAAAAAAAATACTAAATAAAAAAGTTGACTATACAATTTCAGCCATTGTTGGCTTGGCTGGGTTACAACCAACGATTGATGCTATCAAAACGAGCAAGGCTGTTGCGTTAGCAAATAAAGAGTCCATTATTTGTGGATGGGAAATATTATCTTCATACGTTAAAAGATATAATACTCAAATTATTCCAGTTGATTCAGAACATTTTTCAATTATGGAATTAACAAATAATATAAGCGATGATGAAGTCAAAGAGATAATCATCACTGCATCTGGCGGGCCTTTTTTAAAAACTCCAATTAAAAAATTGAAAAAAGTAAAACCAAAACAGGCAATAAAACATCCAAATTGGAAAATGGGAAAAAAGATATCAGTTGATTCTGCAAATTTAATGAATAAAGTTTTTGAAGTTTTGGAAGCATCAAAAATATTTAATTTTGCCTCACACAAATATAAAATTTTAATACACCCCCAATCTTATATTCATTCAATAATAAACTTTAATAATGGTTTAGTAAAAATTATTTCATATAATCCTGATATGAAAATACCTATCTCAAACATCTTACATGGAAAAAAAAATAATTTTCTTAATAACAAAAAGATTGATTCAAAAATTTTAAATAATATTAATCTTGAAGAGGTTAACGAATCCCAATTTCCAGCAATAAAATTAATTAACAAATGTCTCAATCTGGGTCCCTCAACAACGATAATAGTTAATGCTTCAAACGAAGTTTTGGTTGACCTTTATTTGAAAGGAAAAATTGAGTTCTTAGATATAGTTAAAGGTATAAACAGGATTTTAAGAGATAAAGAATTCAGAAAATATGCTAGAAGGAAAGCTAGTACATTAAATGCTTTAAAAATTATCGATAATTGGGCAAGATTGAAAACTGTTGATATGTGTGTAAGATAGAATTTATGTCAAAACTTAAGAAAATATTTTTCATATTTGTTGTTTTTTTCTTTTTTCATGAATCTAATTCTTTTTCTGAAGTAATAAAAAAAGTAGAAGTTGTTGGAAATGAGAGAATTTCTTCTGAAACAGTAATAATTTATGGTGATATTGTAGTTGGAAAAGATTATCAGAAAAAAGATGTTAATATCTTAATCAAAAAACTTTATGAAACAAATTTCTTTTCAGACATATTAGTAGATATTACAGGAGATAAACTTAAAATTACCGTCAAGGAAAATGCAATAGTAAACACAATAACTTTTAAGGGAGAGAAAGCTAAAAAATATATAGAAAAAATTAAAGAACTTTTAAGTCTTAGAGAAAAAGCTTCTTATATAGAAAGTTATATAAAAAATGATATCAATTTAATAAAAGAGTTTTATAAAGCTCAAGGTTTTTATTTTGTGAAAATTAATGCCGATATTGAAAAACTTAAAAAGAATAGGGTTAATTTAATATATACAATTGATAAAGGTGAAAAAGCAAAAATTGCAAAAATAAATTTTTTGGGAGATAAAAAAGTTAGAGAGAAAAAATTAAGAGATATTATAACTTCTCAAGAAAATAAATTTTGGAAACTAATTTCACGTAGTGTGTATCTAAGTAAAGTTAGAATTGAATTAGATAAGAGATTGCTAGAAAACTATTATAAAAATAAAGGATATTACGAAGTTAATGTAAAATCAACGAACGTTGAGTATTCTGAAGGAGTTGGTTTTATCTTAACTTATAATATAAACGCAGGTAAAAGATATAAGTTTAGGAAAATTTATGCGAATGTCTCTGAGGCGCTTGACAAGGAAGCCTTTGTATCACTAGAGAAAGAATTTACAAAATTAGCAGGTAAATATTATTCTCAAAAAAAATTAAAATCAGTTCTTGATAAAATTGATAAACTTAGCGAACAAAAGGAATTACAATTCATAAATCATAATGTTTTAGAAACTTTAGATGGTAATACTGTTGAAGTTAAAATTAATATATTTGAAGGTGAAAAAGTTATTATAGAAAGAATAAACGTTGTTGGAAACTCAGTTACTAATGATTCAGTTATAAGAAGCGAACTTATGGTTGATGAGGGAGATCCATTCAGCATTTTGTTAGTCAATAAATCAATAAATGAAATAAAAGCTAGAAATATTTTTGGAAAAGTTGAACATAAAGTTCTTTCTGGATCATCAGATGATCTTAAGGTACTGGAAATTAGAGTTGAAGAAAAAGCTACCGGTGAAATTCTTGCTGGAGCTGGTATAGGTACTGACGGAACAAGCTTTCAATTTTCTGTTAGAGAAAATAATTGGCTAGGAAGAGGAATACAACTTGAATCAGCTTTAAATTTATCCGAAGAAAAAATAAGCGGTAATATTGTAATTAATAATCCAAATTATAATTTTTCTGGCAATGCTGTTAAAGCTGCGCTCGATGTTTCTTCAACAGACAGATCAACATCATCAGGATTTAAAAGTTCAAAAACTGGATTTTTAATAGGAACAAGTTTTGAGCAATATGAAAATGTATTTATAGCACCTAATCTTACAGTTTCTTTTGAGGATATAGAGGTAGATTCTACCGCTTCAGATTCAACAAAAAAAATGGAAGGAAATTTCTTTAATTCAGATTTAGGATATTCTTTGACAGTTGATAAAAGAAACCAGTCTTTTAAACCATCACAAGGACACATAATAACATTTAATCAATCTATACCAATAGTTCAGGATTCATCTTCTTTCCTAAACGGAATTACCGCTAGCAAATATAAAGATTTTTCAGAAGATTTAATAGGTTCTCTAAAAATTTATGCTAGAGCCATAAATGGAGTTGATGATGACGTAAGATTAACAAATAGACTCTATATTCCTCGAACACGTTTAAGAGGATTTAATACATACAAAGTTGGACCACGTGATGGTGATGATTATATCGGAGGTAATTATGTAACAACGCTAAGCACAGAAGCACAATTGCCAAATCTATTACCAGAATCATATAAGACAGATATTAGTTTCTTCTTTGATTCAGCAAATATTTGGGAAGTTGATTACAGCGATACTATTGATGAAACAAATAAAATAAGGACTTCGGTAGGTGTAAGTGCCAATATTTTTACTACAATAGGACCTTTAAGCTTTACAGTAGCACAAGATTTATCTAAGTCTACGAATGACGAAACTGAGACTTTTAACTTTAGGCTTGGAACATCATTTTAATGAAATATTTAGTAAAATTTATTGTAGTTACTTTTTTCCTTTTAGTTAGTACAAGTGCTTTTGCTGAGCAAAAAATTGTAGTTTTAGATTTAAAATATGTATTAAATAACAGCAAGGCTGGAAAAGGAGCACAAGATTTTTTAAAAAAAACATTCGAAAATAATGCAAAAAAATTCGCAGATATGGAAAAAAAATTAAAAAAAGAGGAATCTGACCTACTTTCTAAAAAAACAGTTCTTTCAAAAGAAGAATATACAAAAAAAGGAGATGCTTTGAGGAAACAAGTAATTGATTATCAATCACAAAGAAGAGCATCACTTGATAAAATAGCAACACAAAGAGCAAAATCTAGAGAAAAACTTATTGAAGCTATAGATCCTATCTTAAATGCTTACATTAAAGAGAATAATATTTATTTAGTAATGGATAAAAAAGATTTTTTAGGAGGAACACCAGAGTCCGATATTACTGAAATAATTATAAAGAAATTAAACAAAGAGCTTCCTTCTCTAAATTTGAAGTAAAATGTCAGAAAATCTCTTTTTTGAAAAAAAGGGACCCTTTCCCTTAAAAGAAATATGCAAACTTTTAGGTTTTGAAAATAAAAATTTTAACAATAGTAGTCTGCAAATAAATGATTTTAAATCTTTAGATAAGGCAAATAATAAAGATATGACTTTTTTAAATTCTGCTAAATATCAAAATATTTCTTCAGCTACTAAAGCTGCCGCTTGTATAACTACTTCTAATTTATCAAAATTTTTACCAGATACATGCATCATACTTAATGTGAAAAATGTTTTATATGCCGTGACTCAGGTGACGAAAAAATTTTATCCCAAAGCTGACATGGATATTCCAGATCAAGATTTAAAAAATTCTGATGAATTAAAAAAACTATACCCCGATGTAACTTTTGGAAAAAATGTTTTTATAGGCAAGAATGTTAAAATTGGAAAATATTCAACAATTGGAAGTAATAGTATTATTGAAAGCAATGTCATAATAGGTGATAATTGTCTTATAGGATCTTCTGTAACTATATTAAAAACTTTAATATCAAATAACGTATACATCCAAGATGGATCAAAAATTGGTATAAAAGGTTTTGGTTTTATTCCAATTAAGAAAAAAAATATAAGAACACCACATATTGGTAAAGTTATAATAGAAGAAGGAGTTGAGGTCGGAGCTAATAGCACTATAGATAGAGGATCACTAGCTGATACAATTATTGGAAAAAATACTTTTTTAGATAATCAAGTTCACGTAGCTCACAACGTTCAAATAGGTGAAAATTGTATGATAGCAGGTCAAGTAGGATTTGCCGGTAGCACCACCTTAGGAAATGATGTTGTAATAGGTGGGCAAGCTGGAATATCTGGTCATTTAAAAATTGGAAACAATGTAAAAATTGGAGGAGGAAGTGGTGTGATAAATGACGTCCCGGATAACAGTCAAGTAATGGGATATCCTGCTGTACCTTTAAAAGATTTTATTAAACAGAGAAATGTAAAATGAAAAAAAATTCAATTGACAAGAAAGAAATAGAAAAACTATTACCACATAGAGAACCGATGCTGCTTGTAGACAAGTTAGTAAATATTGTTCACCTTAAATCTGCTACAGCAATAGTAAAAGTATTAAAAAATTCTTTTTTTGTTCAGGGTCACTTTCCGGGCCAACCAGTAATGCCAGGAGTTTTAATTGTGGAGGCGTTCGGCCAAGCAGCTGCCGCACTAACAGCATATGGAATTGATCCAAAAGAATACAAAGATAAACTTGTATATTTAATGAGTGTTGAAAAGGCAAGATTTAGAAATCCAGTTATGCCTGATTGTGAGCTTCATTTAGAAATTGAAGCAGTGAGAACTCATGGTCGTGTATGGAAGTATAAAGGCGTAGCAAAAGTAGGTGAAAAAAAAATGGCTGACGCCGAATGGACAGCCACTATAGTTGAAAAGAATAAATGATACATAACTCAAGTTTTATAGATAAAAAAGCAAAAATAGCGAAAAATGTAAAAGTTGGTCCATTTTGCTATGTAGGTCCTAATGTTACGATAGAAAATGATGTTGAATTAATTTCCAATGTTCATATTGAAGGTAATACGAAGATAGGAAAAGGAACAAAAATTTTTCCTTTCGCTAGTATCGGGACAGAACCACAAGACCTAAAGTTTAAAGGTGAAAACAACAGTTTAGATGTTGGAGAGAACAATGTTATTAGAGAGTATGTAACTATAAATCCTGGAACAAAAGGAGGGGGTGGAAAGACAGTAATTGGTGATAACAATTTATTAATGATTTCATCACATGTAGCTCACGATTGTCATATTGGGAATAATGTCGTTATAGCAAATAACGTTCCATTAGGAGGGCATGTGACAATAGAAGACTCTGTTGTTATAGGTGGAAATTCTGCAGTACAACAGTTTACTAGAATTGGTAGACTTGCAATGATTGGAGGAATGACCGGTGTACTGAAAGATGTAATTCCTTTTGGTTTATCTTTTGGTAACAGAAATTATTTACGAGGAATTAATGTAATAGGTTTAAAAAGAAAAAAATATGAAAACAAAACTATTATGGAATTGGATTCTGCATTTAAAAAAATTTTTTCATCAAAAAATCTTCATGAGAATTTAAGTAAAATTAATGGAGAATATAAATATAACGATTTAGTAAAAGAGGTCATAAGTTTTATAGAAAAAGATAAAAAAAGACCTATTTGCACACCGCTTTCTGAACAATGATTGGTTTAATATTTGGAGAGAAAAATTTTCCAATAAAAATTTTAAATAAGGTTAAAAAAAAAAAATTAAAATATCTAATAATTGATTTAACCAAAAATAAATTTTTTAAAAAAAATAGAAATTCTCATACAGTTTCAATTGGGCAATTTGGAAAAATAATTAATATTTTAAAAGAAAATAAATGCAAAAAAGTTTTATTTGCCGGAACAGTAAAAAAACCTAATTTTTCTAAAATTAAATTGGATTTTAAAGGAATTTATTACATTACTAGAATTTTAAAAAGTTCTAAACTTGGGGACGCAGCTATATTAAAAGAAATTATAAAAATTCTGAAACATGAAAAAATAAATACTATACCTTCTTTGACTTTTAATCCTGAGCTAACGCTTAAAAAGGGAATTTATACTAAAATAAAACCCAATGCAGAAGATAATATGGATATCAAAAAGGCTATATTAATTCTCAGTAAATTAGGTGATTATAATTTTAGCCAGGGTGTCATAATAAGAAATAAAAAAATAATTGCTATCGAAGGTAAAGGTGGAACACAAAAAATGCTTGAAACATGTAAAAATAAAAGAATTAAAAACAAAGGCGTATTAGCTAAATTTCCTAAGAAAAAACAAGATTTAAGAATAGATTTACCCACAATAGGATTAAGAACTTTAACTCAATGTAGGGCTGCAGGACTTAAAGGTATAGTTTTAAAAAGCAAGAAAAATGTTTTTCTTGATCGGAGGGAATGCATCAATTTTGCTGATAAAAATAAAATGTTTATTACAGTAAAATGAAAAAAATATTTGTATTAACAGGAGAACCATCGGGAGATAAATTAGCTTCAAAAGTCATTGCTCAATTGAAAAAATCAAGAGAGGACATTGAATATTTATCAATTGGTGGAGAACATTTAAAAGCTCTAGGAATTAAATCGATATATGAGTTAAATGATGTAACTTATCTTGGATTTACTAATGTTTTATTTAATATTTTTAAAATTAGAAAAAAAATAAATGAAGCAGTGGAAAAAATTATAGAATTCAATCCAGAAGTTTTATTTAGTGTTGATAGTCCAGATTTTACTTTACGAATATCAAAAAAAATTAAAAAAATAAAACCAGCTATCAAAACAATACACTTTGTTTCACCAAAGGTTTACGTTTGGAGGAAAGGAAGAGTAAAAAAATTGAAATCATTCATAGATCATATGTTATTACTTTTTCCCTTTGAAAAAAAATATTATGATGAAGAAAATATGAAATCAACATTTATAGGTCATCCTTTGTTAGAAAGTGTTACAAAAGATAAAATTGATATTAATCAAATTATAAAAAATGATAAAAAAATATTTTCAATATACCCGGGTAGTAGAGCTTCAGAAATCAAAATCTTACTTCCAATATTATTTAATTTTATTAAATTAATGAATGAAAAACATAAAGATATGATTTTTATATTTCATTCAACTACTGAATATAACTTACAAATTAAAAATTTATTATTGAAAGAAAATTTAAAAAATTGTGAA
>Ga0066836_10000035_pt1 | contig 49193 bp, 43 predicted proteins | sample ETNtaG_18_FD_71568 | JGI IMG/M metagenome (GOLD analysis project Ga0066836, IMG submission 71568) | Marine microbial and viral communities from oxygen minimum zone, Eastern Pacific Ocean - ETNP201302SV91 | ecosystem: Environmental > Aquatic > Marine > Oceanic | place: Pacific Ocean: Eastern... | reverse complement strand
ATCGATTCTGCGGAGGCAATTTATGTCTATGATGCAACCGATCCTACCCCGTCTCCCCCTGTTTGTTGTTTCGATGATGATGATGATGATGATGATGATGATGATGATGATGATGATGACTCGGATCAAGATTCACAAGTAGACAATCTGGATGATGACGATGACAAAGAGGGGGCTGAAGAAGAATCCAGTCAAAAGTCAGATTCTGACACCCCACAAACAATGCTGATTGTGATTGGTTCAGTTGTAGTTCTCCTCATACTACTTTGCATCGCCTCCATGATGGTCATACGCCGAAAACGGGGTGGTGAAATCATCTTAAATCATCAGATGCCATCGATGGAACAATGGGATACATCAATGCAGGGGATGATGCCAACATCCCCTCCAGTCGGAGCAGTACCAATGGCCGCCCCAATCTTTTCACAAACGCCGACGGCACCCCCAGTGATGCAACAACTAGCAACACCAGTAAGTACTGAACCAGAGGTCCCCAGTCGAGTCAATAGTTACCTTGAACTGGTTGGTGGTGGTGAATATTCGACTGATGAAAGAGGAACGATTTACACCGACCCGACTGGATATGAATGGGTTCAACTCGCAGATGGTTCGTTTGTGCGATTGAGTTGATATTTGATATCATTCCGGCTTGTGTGCAGTCCAAATTGTCGCCATACCTGGGAAGACGACCTTTGATTTCACATCCTTAAATCCAACATCTTTGAGCATCTTGACGTAGGTTTTAGTTGTCCCAAAATGTACGTAAGTCTTGGTCAACCATTTCCAGGGGTGGTCCTTCATCTTGCAAATAAATCGAGCATATCCTCCCACCCAGATTCTCATCCAAAGGTAGCCAAACCATCCGTGCACTCGATTCATTTTGGCAGGATCAACAATAATCAGTTTCCCACCTGGTTTCAAAACGCGTTTCACTTCAGCAAGCCCGGCTCTTTTGTCGAACCAGTCGCGAAATGAAAAGAGTGAACAAACTCCTTCAAAACTTCCATCCTCAAAGGGCATATTTTCAGCAGTTGCTTCAACAAATTTTGCAGGGGGGTCTCGATTGGAATTAACCCTCTTCTCTGCTACAGAAAGCATTTCAGGAATAGGATCTAGACAAGTCAATTCACGCTCTGGAATCATCTCTGCAAATGTTCCTGGCCCACACCCTACTTCGAGGATAGATCCTTCCTTGGGAAGGCGACTGCGAACCATTTTACGCCACCTTTTGTCTTGGCCCATAGTCGCAAATCGGTTGATTCTATCGTAAACTGGAATAGTGGCTTCTAGATTGCGCTGAAGTTCAGCCCAATCTTCTTGCCCCATCCTTTCGTTATCCATTGAGGAGTGCGGCTAGCACCGCCTATTTGGTTCAATCCTCTTTTGAATTTCTTGTCACATCTAAAACGTCACTTCTCATTGTCGACAGGGTATCATCATAAACCCCTCAAAGTTCGGCAATGCCACCATAGGTGGATTTCATGAGTCGTGCAGATGTTTTACGCACTATCAGAGATGCCGAAGCCGATGCCCGCGCATCTGCTTCTAAGGCAGAGTCTGATGCTAGCAATATTTTGACAGAAGCTCGCGTTAACGCAGCAGAAACTGTAACTGAAGGACGTGCAAAGGCACAAGCAGATGCACAACAAAAAATTGACGATGCCCGAGCAAAGGCACAGAAGGAGGCTGACAAAGTATCCAAATCTGGTAACAAGGCAATCGATAAAATCCACAGTAATGGTGAAGAAAACCGCTCCAAGGCGGTTGATATTGTACTTGGAAAATTCCGCGCTTGAAATTTTATTTTAGAGAGTTGATTCGATGTCTATGATTCATACCCAACAAATGGGGCGTTTGGTCGCTGCAGGTATGTTGGAGGATCTGGATGCGACAATCAACATCTTATCTCAACTCCGTGCGTTACACATAGTTGATTATGATGGTTCGGAACAAGGGTTGAACCTCGGAACTCCTGATGGATCCACTGAAATTCTGAGTCGCGAACTCAACAAAATGAGGGCAGTTTCATCTAATATACCTTCGAATTCAAAGAATGCATCAATTGCTTCTGAAATCCGTCAGGCCTTAGACAAGGATTTACCGACAGCAGTTGAATCTTTAATAGCAAATACGGAAAGGATGGATGAAATTGAAAATATGCTTTCTTCACTTGGTGATGAGGAAAATCAACTTCGAATGATTGCACCGCTAGGTGTCGAAACTGAGTTACTTGATGGTTATGAATCATTAGCAACATTTGTTGGTACAGTAAACGATCTTACGGCGGCTAAGAAAGCAGCAAGTGATGGTATCATTCTTTCCGGTAATACTGGGAAAGAAACCATAGTTGGAGTCTTTGTCAAGAAAGAAATTGCGAAAGACGTTCAATCAGATTTGGAATCTGCTGGATTTTCTGCAATACAAATTCCTGAAGGCAAAGGAGAACCAAAATCTCGCCTCGTAGAAATTGATTCTGAGAGATTATCTTTGATCGATGAAAAGTCAACTCTTTCAGGGAAATTGGAATCTTGGAATAAAGAAAACGGTGAAAAATTCCATGGTGGGTTAGAACTTCTTGAGAGAGATCATGCCATGGCGACAGCCCCTGTCCGCCTCGCTGTTACAGAGCATACATTCCTTATCGATGGTTGGGTTGAAATGATCCGTGCGGAAGAAGTGAAATCTGCACTAGTTAAAACCTGCATCGTTGTTGATGTGGAACCGTTCAAGATTCAACCAGGAGGAGGTGGGCATGGACATAGTGATGATCACCATCATCAAGAAATGCCACCAATTGCCTTCACTAATCGTACCGCAAGCCGTCCGATGGAATTACTGACTGATGCAGTGGGCCGTCCTGCTTATGGTAGAATCGACCCGACATTATTCATGTTCTTCACATACCCAATTTTCTTCGGAATGATGTTGGGTGATATGGCGTATGGTTTAGTGACTATGGGCCTTGGTTGGATGGTTTTACGAAAGGCTGGGACTAATGAAATGATGAATCTTGGAGGTAAATTCCTGCTTTATATTGGATTGGGAACTTTCGTCTTTGGATACTTATATGCTGAATTTGCTGGTTTTGAAATATACCCTCACCATGGTAGTAACCCTGCTGAAGCATTAGCAGTACTCTACCCGGGGGTAGATGCACATGGCCACCTTTGGCATGCAAGTTTACCATTCGGCATGGAATTGGCTTTCCCATTCCATAGAGTATTAATGGCCGAAGACGGAGGAAATCTTGAGGACCTCATTTTACTTACAATATACATTGGTGTCGCACACGTTGCATTGGGTCTTATTGTTGGATTCAGAGATGTCTATCTATATGGAAATGGTCATGGCGATTCGGGTCTTGTTTGTGCCATCTTCGAGAAGGGAAGTTGGCTCATCCTACTTTCAGGTGGCTTCCTTGCAGCATATGCATTTTTGTCCGCGCCCGCGTATGAAGAGAAATGGGTAAACCCAGATCAAGCCTATCTCGATTTACTTGACCAATTGTTGATGATAGGAGGAGTATTAGTTGCAATTGGTATTGGTATGATTATTTGGATGCTTTATCGATACCATGGAGTCCCATTCCCGATAAATGTAGGTTTAGGGCCAATTGAGGCAGTTGGGATGATGCCAACAGTCATTTCCTATGTGCGATTATTCGCAGTCGGAGTGGTTGGAGTAAAAATTGCAGAAACAGGAAACAATATGCTATTTGATCCAGCGATGGATAGCATTCAGTCGGGCGAAGGCCTCTTTTTAGTTCCAGTAATGATTCTTGGGTGGTTTGCAGTGCAGATATTCGCTTGGGGACTTGGAGTATTTAGCCCTAATATTCACGCCGCACGTCTACACTTTGTAGAATGGATGCGGCAATTTTACGACGCGAGCGGCGAGGCATTCGACCCGTTCGGCTTCAAGGCACACCATGTGGAGGTGGAGTGACCGGGATATCATATTCCAGCAATATAGCTAGGAAAAAAATGGAGGAATAAAAAATGAACAACAACAACAAGACCATGAAGATTGGTTTCCGCACCCTCATGGTGCTTAGCGTACTGGCATTAGTTGCTGGTGTTGCTAGTGCACAGGGTGATGAAGCTGCAACAAGTGAAGACAACACAGAGGCTTTCGCCAAACTCGGCGCAGGTCTAGCATTGGGCCTAGCCGGCGTCGGCACAGGTCTGAGCCAGGGACAAATCGGCGCTGCTGCCGTTGGTATGATTGCCGAAGACAACAGCAAGTTCGTAACTGGCCTAATCTTTACTGCACTGCCTGAAACCATCGTACTATTCGGATTCTTGGCCCTGTTCCTGCTCTGAGCAGGATGGCCAATCGATATACGATTACTATTGAATGAGGTGAAATGATGTCGCTGAAAGCGTTATCGGAAGAGATCGAAACACGATCCAAATCTGAAGCCAAGGCGATTGCAGATGCCGCCAAGAAACAAGCAAAAGGTCTGAAGAAAGAAGCCGACTCTGAAGTCGCTGAAATCCGAGACCAATTGTTGGCGCGTGCTGAGCGTGAATCTGCTCAGTTATCCAATGAGCTTGTAGCATCTGCAAGGCAAAACAACCAGAAACGTGAGTTAATTGCAAAAGCTGCAGAACTCGACGCAACTTGGGAAGCCGTAGTCGCAGAAGTCGGCTCAGCGAAACTAAAGGGGCGCGCAGACCTTCTCAAGGCACTCGTTGCAGAAGCCAAGAAGGCTGGAAGCAAAGACATGAAACTACTCCCTGTCTCAATTGATCGAAAGGCAATTGAGAAGGTGGCAAAGGGCTTTGACATTGGAAATGATGTTGATGGCCTTGGTGGGTTTATGCTTGAGTCAAACGATGGATCGGTTGTCCTCGACTTCAGATTTGATGCACGTCTGGAGACTGCTTGGAAAAGTAGTCTTGGAGATGTAAGTTCAAAACTATTTGATTGAATTAATAATGAAAAGGAAGTGAGTATGGTGGCTAAAATCATGAATGGTCGTTCTAATATGGCCAATGCCTCTGCACGTGCTAAGGCACGTAAGGCATCTTTGATTGACGCTACCCGTATGCGCCAACTACTACAACTGGGCCCAGATACGATTGGGGCCAGTATCGGTGAGCATGGATATCGCAATGAAATCGAGGAGTATGCCTCCAGACTATCTGGGGCCGATTTGATTGAAGCCGCATTAAGCCACAATCTCGACAATGATTTGTCGACAGTTTTGGGGTTCTGTCAAGGACGGTTGAAAGGTATGGTTTCAGTCTATGTCGACCGATTTTCATACCATAATGCAAAGACAGTATTACGTGCCGTGCATAGTGGTGCAGATGTTGAAGTTGTAACTAGCCAGGTTCTTCCTGAAGAAAATTCCAGCAATAGTCGTTGGATTGAGATTGTGCGAAATGCCGACACATTGGCAGAAGCAGTCACCTCAATGTCTGGAACACCTTGGGGAAATACTCTATCCAAACTTGATTCAGATGCTACATTGCAGGAAATGGAAGATGCTCTTGATCGTTCGTATTACAGTATAGCGCTTCAAGCCATGAGTGGCCCTGATGGCCATCCATTAATCATCCGTTATCTTCGTTCAGAGATTGATAATCGAAATATCATCAACCAATTCCGCGCTCTTCGCCAAGACATTCATGGCGATGATCGTGCGACGCTAATGATTACCGGGGGCAAGATTGGTGAAACTGCTTTGAGGCAGGCTTCACATGCAGATTCGGAAGCATCTCTTCTAGAGGCCTTCCGCCGTGCACCGACATTTGACGATACTGGATTTGAGGAGGCCCTAGCAGTTAGTGCCGAGAAAGGAACAATGGATCCTATTGTGACATTGCTACAACGCCGTCACTATGCGATTCTACGCAGATTTGCTCATCTCAATCCAATTTCAGCCTTCCCGATTATTTACTATATTGAAAGCAAAGTGCTTGAAGTACAAAATATCCGTTTGCTCGTGCGTGGTAAAGCGGCTGGCCTTTCAAATGAGGTCATTGAAGCGCACATGGATATCTGAGGTGAAAAAATGGAGATTGCTGTTGTTGGTACACCTTCCTTCACCCTCGGGTTCCAACTTGCAGGTGTGAGTTTGTTATATCACCCTGGAAATGATGAAGAGCTCACGACTACAATTCGTGACTTGCTTAATCAAAATGAGGTTGGAATTGTCGTAATTGATAGTTCAGATCTAACTCGCTTATCCGATAGGCTGCGTTCGCAGATAGCGGATAGCATTACGCCCACTGTGTTGGGCATTGGGACCGAGGAGGATAATACTCTCCGCGAGTCCATCAAGTCTGCGCTTGGCGTAGACCTTTGGAAGTGATTCCTAAAAAAAATGGAAGTGACAAAAATGAGTGATGAAAAAGGAGTGATTTACCGCATTTCGGGACCTGTGGTAACAGCCACAGGCATCCGTTCTCGGATGTATGAAGTTGTGCGTGTAGGAAATGAAGGACTGATGGGTGAAGTAATCGAATTACACGGTGAAAAATCAATTATCCAAGTATATGAAGACACGTCTGGCATTAGACCAGGCGAACCGGTAGTACGAACTGGTCAGACATTGTCTGTTCAATTAGGCCCCGGTTTATTGACACAAATTTATGATGGTATTCAGCGACCATTACCAGTTCTTGCTGATGTCATGGGCACCTTCATCGAACGTGGTGTAGATGCTGATGGGTTAGATTTAGAGAAAATTTGGGACTTTGATGCCACAGTTTCCGTTGGAGATGAAGTGGCATCTGGAACAGTGATTGGAACAGTTCAGGAAACTGAAACTATTGTTCACAAAGTCATGGTTCCTCCAGGTCAAAGTGGTAAAGTTGCTAGTGTAGAGAGCGGTTCGTTTAATGTCACTCAGACGGTTTGTACTCTAGATGATGGCACCGAAATTCAAATGATGCAAAAATGGCCAGTTCGAACTCCGCGTCCATTCCTGCAGAAGTATGCGCCAGATACACCACTTGTTACCGGGATGCGCATTTTGGATTTCCTTTTCCCACTGGCTAAAGGTGGTGCAGCAGGAATTCCAGGGCCGTTTGGTTCAGGAAAAACAGTCACACAGCAATCTTTAGCTAAGTATTCTGATGCCCAAATTGTTGTTTATATTGGCTGTGGAGAGCGTGGAAATGAAATGACGGAAGTTCTTGATGAATTCCCTCATTTAATAGATCCAAATACAGGTAAACCTTTGATGAATCGAACAGTGATGATTGCAAATACATCAAATATGCCAGTTGCTGCACGTGAAGCATCTGTGTATACTGGAATTACGATTGCAGAATATTTCCGTGACATGGGTTACGACGTGGCATTGATGGCTGATTCGACTAGTCGATGGGCTGAAGCAATGCGTGAAATTTCCAGTCGTTTGGAAGAAATGCCTGGTGAAGAAGGATATCCAGCATATCTTTCCAGTCGCCTTGCTGAGTTCTATGAACGAGCGGGTCGAGTAGAAACACTACATGGTGAAGATGGTTCGGTTACAGTAATCGGCGCAGTGTCTCCACCTGGTGGCGACATTTCAGAACCAGTCAGTCAAGGTACACTGAGAATCGTGAAGGTGTTTTGGGGATTGGATGCAGGACTGGCTCGTCAGCGTCACTTCCCTGCGATTAATTGGCTAAGTTCGTATTCATTGTATCCACAAAGCCTTGATCAATGGTTCCGAGATAACATTGCGAGTGATTTCCCCGAAATTCGGACCGAAATCAGCAGTTTGTTACAAGTCGAAGCCGAACTTCAGGAAATTGTGCAACTAGTAGGCTCGGATGCACTTCCAGTCGATCAACAATTGACACTTGAAGTAGCCAGAATGATTCGTGAATATTTCCTACAGCAGAATGCATTCCATGATGTGGACGCTTATTCAGGTGTGGAGCAACAATACAAGATGGCAAAAGCCATTTTATCTTTCCAAGATGCTGCAAAGAAGGCTTTAGCTGCAGGCGGGCAACTTGAGGACGTTGTGAACGTTCCAGCGCGTACCGATTTGATGCGAGGCCGCTTCGAAGAAGGATACTTGGACAAGGTCGATGAAATGGTGGATGCGATGACAAAAGAAATTGCAGGAGCAACAACGGAGTGATTTAGATGAGTGGAAAGGAATATCGAACTATTACAGATGTAAAAGGCCCTCTAGTTTTCCTTGAGAAAACAGAGCCAGTTGCATTTGGTGAAATTGTACAATTGCGCCTTACAGATGGTAGCATGAAAAACGGGCAAGTTTTGGATACCAGTGATGATATGGTAGTTGTCCAAGTGTTTGAAGGAACTGCTGGCATTGACTTAGGTACAGGTGTGAAATTCATGGGTGACGTTTTCAAGTTGCCAGTTAGCAAGGACCTAATCGGAAGAATCCTAGATGGTGCAGGACGCCCTCGTGACGGTGGACCAGCTATTGTTGCTGAAGCAGATGCAGATATTATTGGAGCCGCAATTAATCCGTACAGCCGTCAGTCACCTCACGATTTCATCCAGACTGGAATTAGTGCAATTGATTGTTGTACAACTTTAGTAAGAGGGCAAAAGTTGCCAATTTTCAGTGCATCAGGTTTGCCTCACAATGACATTGCTCTACAGATTGCCCGTCAGGCAAAACTAACTGGAAGCGATGAAGAATTCATTGTAGTATTCTGTGCAATGGGGATCACAGCAGAAGAATACAATTTCTTCCGTAGCGACCTTGAACGTACAGGTGCTCTAGAAAATGCTGTCTTGTTTGTGAATCTAGCTGATGATCCTGCCGTGGAACGATTGATTACCCCACGTCTTGCTCTAACTGCAGCAGAATACCTTGCTTTCGAGCATGATTATCACGTACTTGTCGTGTATACAGACGTAACAAACTATTGCGACGCTCTCCGACAAATTGGAGCCGCTCGTGAAGAAGTTCCAGGTCGTCGTGGATACCCAGGTTACATGTACACTGATTTAGCAATGCTCTACGAGCGTGCGGGACTGGTGAAAGGTAAGAAGGGAAGTATTACTCAATTCCCAATTTTGACTATGCCTGGTGACGACATCACTCACCCCATTCCTGATTTGTCAGGATATATTACTGAAGGGCAAATTGTGATTTCACGTGAGTTACATGGTTCGGGAATTTACCCTCCAATCAACGTACTTCCAAGTTTGTCTCGTTTGATGGGCGGTACAATTGGTGAAAAGACAACGAGAGAAGATCACAAATCTGTATCTGACCAAATGTACGCAGGATATGCTCAAGGTAGAGAACTCCGAGGTTTGGTCGCAATCGTTGGTGAAGATGCTTTAAACGAACGTGATAAGCAATTATTGGACTTCTCAGCACTGTTTGAGGATAAATTCCTACGACAGAGTCGTGACGAAGATCGAAGTATTGACGAAACACTTGATTTGTGTTGGGAACTTATGCAAAATATTTCTACAAAGTATCTAGTCCGTCTCGATCAAAAGTGGATTGATAAATATCATCCAACCGAGAAGAAGTCTTGATTAGAGAAAATGAGAATTAACGGAGGTCAGAATCATGGCATTGGACATTAAACCAACACGCTCTGAACTCATTAATTTGAAACGTCGGATTAAGCAAACCCGAAATGGTTACAATCTTTTGAAATTGAAGAGAGACGGTTTATTTCACGAATTTAGGACATTATTGTCTGAGATGATTGAAGCAAGGGAAGGTCTTGTTACGACATATCGTGAAGCAGTTCAAGCAATTAGTTTGGCTGGTGCTATTGAAGGTGGGTTGGCAGTAAAAAGTGCTGCAATTGCTATTGCAAATAAACCAGAAGTCCAAGTTAGCCCAAGGAACATCATGGGTGTTGTGGTTCCAAGTGTCGAAGGTAGCAACCTAACTAGTACCATTACTGAGCGTGGAATGGGCTTAATCGGCGGTTCCGCTTACATAGATGAATCAGCTGATGCCTACTCGAAATTAATCGAACGTATTGTCAAAGCAGCAGAAATGGAAGCCACATTGAAACGCCTTTTAGTTGAAATTGAAGCAACTAAGCGACGTGTCAATGCTCTTGAGTTCAAAGTAATCCCCGAAATGATAGAGGCACAGGCCTTCATTCAACTTCGGTTAGAAGAAATGGAACGTGAAGAAACATTCCGGTTGAAGAGATTCAAGAATAAGTAAGCAGATACAGGCCCATCAAGGACCAATTATCGGCGTGGGTGTTTTATCGGTTGTGCGGTCGCTTCAATCCGAGGGGAGCGGAGATGTCAGATGAGATTACTCTGGAGCCTCTCCGAATAGATTCCAAATTATGGTCTCATCGAGATTTACTAGAACGAATAATTTCAAGACACTTTCACATTCTTGATGAAGCATCAGGCGTGGATTTGGGATGGCAAGTCAAGCTACCTGATATGATTGATAATCCGACAATAGCCTTGGATTCATTGAATGCTCATCTACGTGACTTAAGTTGGATTGCATTGTTGCAAGAAGGCGAGCCTTATGATCTAATTATATTGCCAGAACCTCCTATGGCAGAGGGGCTTTCAAATAAGCAAATGGTTGCTGTGTGGCTTGTTTTCGCACTATTCCTGACACTTTCAGGGGGGGCATGGCTCCAACTTCAACAACCAGATGTGACCTTACTGACTAAATCATTGTTAATGGAATCACTACTTTGGTTTACAGCCCCAGTCTTGGTGGTTATGCTATTGGCAAGTGAAATTCGCCGCCGCATTGGTTTATCAAATGGAGTCGATTTAAGACACCATCTCCCTATTTCAATACCATTATTGATGACGCCCACTAATCCCATATGGCCATTTGGAATTATTGGTTTCATGAGTCAACGTAGAATGGACCTCATGCCCTTCCGAGATCGCCGTTCATTGACAATTATCTCTTTTTCAGGGCCTTTTATCATGATATTATTCGGTATTATATTCACTGTAATTGGTTTCATGCGAACTTCATTGGATGCACCTCATTATCAAACATCTCCTGTGATTGTGGAACCTTCTATCTTTGTCGAGTTCATCATTTCGTTATTCATGTCTAGTGAGCATGTAAGTCTTCGATCAACATGGCTTCATCCGCTTGGATTAGCAGGAATTACTTTGACCATATTTGGGTGGATACTATTACTTCCAATTCCAGGTTTCCCAGGTGACCGTATGTTGACTGGACTAATTGGACCAGAAGAAATGAGTGAAGGAGGGACCCAAACTCAATTGTTTGTAAGTTTGCTTTTGACTGGAATATTATTGCTATATTTTGGTGCATTCTTCCCACTTCTGTTCTTGGTGGGGTTGGGGGCATGGCGTCGTTTTTCACCTGAATCAAATGCAGCACCATTTGTTCTAAATGAAATCGATGAGTTTGACGACAAGCAGAGGTTGAGGATTGGTTTAGGTGCATTTTTGATATTATTACTTCTGTTCCCTGGGGTAAACCCCGTTACTCCAATGAATGATTGGGATGGAGGCCTTGACACTTCTGAATGGCCAACAGAAGTCATTTATTCCACAAATGAACAATCAGCACTAGAGTTACCACTTTCTGTAATTGGTGTTTTGCCGTTAAATATCGATTTCCATTTTTCATTTGAGGGGAATCCTGGTGTCTTCGAATGGAATTTCTGTTCAGAAAATTTAACTTTTGATTATTTGAATTCCTGCACGGTTAATAACATCAATATAGTGAATGATGAGTTATTCTTAATTGAATATCGTGCACCCCTATTAGGGTCACAGGGTGCCCCATTTTCTCTCATGATTAATTGGCTTGAAGGAGAAGACACCAAATCCCATCAAATTTCATTCTTTTCAGAATCAACCCCCTCTCCTGCAAATTCATCGTGGTCCTGGAATGGCGATTATGATGTTCCTGAATATTGTATTGATCTAAATTTAGATGAGGAGAAGTCAGGTAACCTGACAATAGAATCACCATTGTACACCTTCTCGGGAGAATCTAGAATTCCATTACTTGTAGGTGAAAAGCAAACTGTTTGTATTGACGGTTTGTACGGATCGGGCCGCACAATCTCTCATTATGTGGGTCCAAATCATCTCTTGCATCCTCCTCCTCTAGTAGCCACTTTGGACGACGGAACAATTCTCAATTGGCAAATGGGTGTTGAAGAACAATATTTGGAAATATTCAGTGGCGAATGGCCTGCATCAAAGTTGTTTGAAGATAGACATTCGTATTTGATCTGGGTTAATTTGAATCAGGAGCCATCATGCTCACTTGATTTACCCAATTTGGACCAAGAATGGCAATTAATTTCAGGGAGTGAATGGAATCAGGCCGACTCAAACGGGACTTGGGTTTGGGATTTAGAAGAAGTCAGTAAGGGTTTGCATACCCCTCAAAGTCCTGCTGCATTGAACGGGACAATCATCATCCCCCAAGAAGGTAAGGTGATTCGATGCTATGGTTCCCAATTACATGACATATATCTTATCAGCCCAGCATCCTCTTCACTTGCTTCCTTTTCAGGAATGGATGTTGCAGGGGTAGATAACACATCAATTACTAATTTTGGAAGTGGGCCAATTTTTCTAGAAGTTAAAACTGCAACTTCTGGAGTTTCTAGCAATTTGAATTTGTCATCAAGAACACTGCAACCAGGTGAAATGTGGAATTTATCCATCCCGCAATTTAGCGTGAACAATACAATGCAACATATTGTTTGGTTAGAGCCACAATCAGATCGTTGGGTGTTACATGCTGTTACTCATTGCATTACACCTGAAGGTTGTGGGAGTGGTGAGGAATAATGCGAATTGCAATATTGGGAGTTGGCGCAATTGGTGGCCTGATGGCTGCCCGTTTGGCTCGTGCAGGGTGCGAAGTCATGCTTTTTTCTAGGGGTGAAACTGCTCAGGCTTTGAGTGCAGTTGGTTTGCTATTGGATACACCAGATGGTCGGACAATTGCCCTTTCTCCCGATAGATGGACAGTGATAGACACTAATACTGAGGAATTCTCGTTGGAAAAACATGGATGGGCTGATTACGCCATTCTATGCGGAAAGAGCCATTCAATTGCCCCTTTATGTCGGTTAGCAGAACAGGTTTTGACAGTAAATGGGCTAGGTCTTTGCCTTTCAAATGGAATAGGTCACATGGAAAAATTATCGAATTATCTGGGGCGGCACAGAGTGTTGGGTTCATCAACAACTCACGGAGCAATTCGTATTGGCCCTGGCGAGATACGTTGGACTAGTCGGGGCCACATTGTCCTTGGAACACCTGAAGACAACGAATTAGAACCCGTGGAGCCTCGCGTGGATCGCTTAATATCGGTACTGGATGAATGTGGTCTTGAACCAAAATGGTCCGAGGATATTGAAAAAGAAATTTGGGTGAAATTGTTATTGAATGTTGCCATAAACCCTGTTTGTGCTATTGCAGGTATACTCAATGGTGAGTTGCTCAATGATCCTGGATTATTTGAAACCGGATTAGCGGCGATGGAAGAAGCCGCGAGAGTAGCAACAGCTCAAGGCGTCGACATGTCCGATATTGATTTAGCATATACTTTGGAAGATCTTTGCCGTAAGACTGCAGATAATAGAGTCAGTATGTTGCAGGATTTGATGGCCGGCCGGGAAACAGAAATTGATGCCATATGTGGTGAAATAATAAAGCGAGGAGAGGAATTAGGAATCTCCACGCCTAGAAACCACACTTTGCATGCATTGGTGAAAGGAATTCAGAAGAGCATGTAGTTACGCATAATCAATGTTGTAGTGTAATCCAACATTCTCCTTGCGTGCTATTGCAGCCTCTGTAATTAACGTCGAAACGTATACCATATTTCTCAACTCGATAATTTCCTGAGATGGGAGGCTGGATCTCCACAGCCTGTCAACCTCTTTTGTGAGGAATTTCAAACGCCTCCTAGCTCGTTCCAATCGAGAATTTCTCTTTACAATCCCAACATCATCAGTCATAGCAGCCTGTAACGCAATTCTATCACTTGCAAGAGGGGCATGTTCAACAAGATTTGAGAGGCCTTCATCTCTCCAGGCAGGCAGTTCATTGTTTGAAGGTGTTGAAATATAATTTGAAATAACGTGATTCGCACAACGATGAGAAAATACAACTGCTTCTAAAAGACTGTTTGATGCAAGTCTATTTGCTCCATGTAAACCTGTACAAGCAACTTCTCCAATAGCATATAGACCACCATACACAACTGTATTTTGAGATTTTAATAATTGAGTTGCACAGCCATTCCCATCAACAGAAACACCCCCTACTAAATAATGTGCAGCTGGTGCCACAGGAAGAGGATCAATTCCCAACCGAAGCCCATTTTTCAGTAAACGAGATGTGATGTTTGGAAAGCGTTCTTGAATCTCTTTAGAATCAAGGTGCTCAGTTACTAGCCAGACTCTACTTTCGCCACTTTTTTTCATTTCGGCATCGGCAGTACGGGCAACAATATCTCGAGTTGCCAAACTCCCTCTTTTGTCTGCTTTATACATGAATGAGTATTCATTTGGGTCACCTCCACACTCTCTCCATTTTTTAATTTCCTTTGAGGTCATTAATACAGCACCCTGCCCTCGAACTGCCTCTGAGATTAGGAATGGAACCGTATCTGATACGGCGAGTGATGTAGGGTGAAACTGTACAAATTCAAGGTCTCTTACACTTGCACCGGCTCTGTGTGCCATGGCAATTCCATCTCCAGTTGCTACAGATGGATTTGTTGTCTGCCTCCATAAGTGCCCTGCACCGCCGCTTGCCAGAATAACTGCCTGAGCAGAAACGGTCTCAACTTTACCATCAGGTCCTAGAATCCAAATCCCAGCAATTCTTTTTTCTTCGGCATTTTTATCTTCTAGAATTAGATCGACAGCCATGTGTTCTTCAATCATGTGCAGATTGTTGGATGCATTCGCTTCTGCAATCAATGCACGTTCAATTTCGGCACCCGTAGCATCCTTTGAATGAAGAATTCTATGTGCTGTATGGCCGCCTTCCATAGTTAATGAAAACCCATCCTCTCCAAGATCGAATTTCACTCCTGAATTGATTAGATCCTCGATTCTATCTCTGGCTTCTTCCGCAACAAATCTGACAACATTTTCATCACAAAGGCCACCTCCTGCAGCAATTGTATCATTTACATGGCTTTCAATGCCTTCTGGGATTAGAGAAGCCGCGATTCCTCCTTGAGCCCAATTTGTTGATGAATCTGAGAGTTTTTTCTTGGTAACAACTATTGTAGAAAGTCCGGCACGAGCACAACGCGTTGCAACAAATAACCCTGCAATTCCAGAGCCAACAACAACAACGTCCGCCATAATGCCTCACCGTCATTCGCCGCCAGACGTTTCCCCATTCAACATTCCCCTAACAGGGTTGTGCTGTCGATACCCATAAGGTGCGACCTAGAGCAAGGAGTTGCATGGGTCGGGCGAAAGGAGTTGCCAAACTTGCGTTTGGACTACTTTTAACAGTCTTGACTTTATGGAATATTTACCTTGGTTTCTTTGAAGTAAACTCAACAAATTCAATGAAAAAATTAGTATTGACCATGCTTTTCAGTGGAGAATGTAGTGAATCTTCAGTATTGGATGATATTAATTCAACGGGTTCTAGTGATTGTTTGCAACCATTGGGGACATGGGATCCAATTGACATCATGCTACTTGGAATGGGGTTGATGGTTACTTGGCGTGCTCTCCGTGAATTGTTTTCGAGGAAGGGTAGAGAATCTGGGAATAAGAAAAGCCGACGAATGATTCGCATCGGTATTTTAGTTGGCGTTGTTGGAATAGCCGATTTCTTTGGCTTGCTTAGTAATGATGGGAAACCACTAGATGCTTCTGATTTGCTTGGTTTTGCCCTACCCGGTCCAGGTTTGTCCTTATTTTTGTTAACGATTGCATTAGCGTTTATCTTGGCTGGTAATTCCATGAAACGCAAAGGATCAGAAATGATGATTGGTAAAGACGGCTCTACTGCGGGATCACGGCAGTTCTTGGGGTCTGCAGAACGACATTTGGGGCACAACTTTTCAGTAGGAGATTTACGCCGTGCATTAATGCTGGACGCCTTTGAAGATCCGTTTCAAGTAAGTACTGGAGATGGTTATGACGACATGACTGCTGGGAGAAGCTGCCATTATTGTAGTGGATCGGGGTGCGGACAGTGTGGGAATACTGGTGAACTTTGATATTATTATCAGCCATATTAATCGGTTGACGGCGGCTTGAAATTAGCATTGAAACTACATTGCATTCGAGTAGGTCAAGGGCACTGTTTATAGTGGTCAGAAATCCCAAACCGTTTCAGCGTGCGTCTACGACGCAGAAAAAACGGTGATGGGATGTATCTAAAGGCAATTGAATTAGAAAATTTCAAGTCCTTCAAAGGAGATGTAATAATACCATATGAGGAGGGTTTCACTGCAATTACTGGGCCCAATGGTTCAGGGAAAAGCAATTGCGGTGATGCTATACAATTTGTGTTGGGTGCCCGTAGTGCCAAAAGCCTCCGGGCTCAAAATGTGAAAGATTTAATCTTCAATGGTGGGAAAAAGGACAAACCTGCTAGATCTTGTACGGCAACACTTGTGTTTGACAATTCGACAGACTCCAAAGGACAACGTCGATTACGAATAGATGCTGATGAAGTACGATTCACACGAGTAGTGAAACTGAATCGTAAAAATGACTCAGTGACTGCATATTATCTCAACGAACGGTCATCTTCGAGTGGTGAATTCCGTAGAGTGTTATCAGAAGCCGGTGCTCGGGGAGATGGCTACAATATTGTATTGCAAGGCGATGTAACTCACCTTGCTACCATGACTCCTTTGCAACGCCGGAAGGTGTTAGATGATGTAGCTGGCGTTACTGCATATGACGAAGAAATTCGAAAAGCAGATCGTCAACGTAAAAAGACCGAAGAATACCTTGAGAGGATTGCTTTACTGGAAGATGAACTGAAAATACGTTTGAAGACACTTTCTAAGGAAAGAGAGCAGGCTATGAAATACCGTGAACTAATCGTGGCTCTAGAAAATGCTCGTGTCACATTGGTTCATGCTAGACACCGAACTCGACTTAATGAAATTCAGATGATAGGTGATGAAAGGAAAGGATATATTGAACGCATAGAGAAATTGAGTGAGTCTGTTCGAAATACCAGCACAGAATTACTTGAATTGGATGATCAGATTGCAGAAATAGAACGACAATTGGACTCAGTCCTTGGAGATGATGGAAAAGCCCTCAGCGAAAAGCTAAGAAATTTACAAGTCGATGTTGAAACACGTAAAGACCGCATCGTCGACGCTGAGTCTGCTATTGAAGAATCTGAGGGTGAACTTGAGACTCTCTCTAAAGAACAAGAATCAGCAAAAAGCGCTCTTTCAAGCCATCTTGAAGGCCTCTCTGAAGCTGAAGCAGCCTTAGTCAAGGCAGATCAAGATATGGAATCAGCTGCGGCTGAAGAAAAATCTGCAAGAGATGCGATATCTGGAGGCGACAGGGCCACTCACGATTTAAATCGAGCATTTGGAAAAGCCACCGAGACTGTTGCTAAGGCTGATGGTGCACGCAGTGAAGCAGCAATTGAAGCGGATCGCAGTTTAAATCAAGTCAATATGGCCGAAGAAAGACTTGCGGAAAACGAGAGCATACTCGAAGAAGCCCGCCTTGTCAGGGATGATTTACAATTGTCTGGTGAAGATTTACAACCGGAATCTGGGACTACAGATCGAGGTGAATTGGCTGAAGAACTTACACGACTACAACGTGAAGAACGTACGTTAATGGAACAAAATGACGAAGTCGAGCGAAAGGTCAGAGAGGCTGAACGCTCATTGGCCCGCGCTAAAGGAGAAATGGAAAATCGGTCTGGTACAAAGGCTGGTTTAGTCCAGGCTGTAGCAGCCGTAATGTCGTTGAAAGATTCGGGCCAGGTGCAAGGCATTCTAGGTCCGTTAAGCCAATTATGTGCACCTATCGATACGGAATACGAGGAAGCATTGGCATTTGCTCTTTCTGGAGGCATGAATAGTATTGTTGTTAGAGATGATGAAACTGCAGCAACTTGCATAAAATGGCTACGTGACAATCGTGCCGGCCGTGCAACATTTCTTCCATTGAACAAATTGACCGTTCGACGCCCTGGTGGGAAGGCAGTAATGACTGCAAGGCAGGATGGAGTAATTGGTTTCGCATTCGATTTATTGGAATATGATGAATCAATCGAACCTGCAATCAAACATGCCGTTCGAGACACGCTAATTGTCCGCGACATGGGTACGGCACGCAGGCATATGGGCGGTGTCCGAATGGTCACTCTTGACGGCAGTGTTACTGAAGCGAGTGGAGCCATGGTGGGCGGCGCAGTACGTGGTAAAAAACCGCAATTTGGAGGTAATATCGCTGGCATGAATGCTGTTCAGCAGGCCGAAGCGGAACTCAGCAGAGCTGAGATGCTTTCCGAAACTGTGAATGGTGCCCTTGCTGAATCTAGGAGACAACAACACACCCTTAGAGAACGAATTAATAACCTTGGAACAGATGATTTAAGTTTGAAATTGCGTGCTTGGCAAGAAGATATGAAGAGAGCACAAACATCGTTTGAATCGGCACAGAATAAGGTAAAAGTCGCCAGTTCTCAATTAGTTGAAACAAAAAACCTCTATTCCAAGGTACAATCACGCGCCAATGACGCCGAAGCAAAGCATGCTGAAGCAGTTGAAAAGCGCCAGGCTGCATCTGATGCTTTACTCAAGAGTACCCCCGAGCATCTTTCAGACAGACTTCGATCATGTGAAGAATTACGAAATAATGCAATGATGGCCAAAATTGAAGCTGAAGCGAAATTGGCAAGTGGAAATGCGCAGACTGAATTGCTTGAAAGAAGTGTCAGCGACATAGAGAGAAGACAGAAAGAGCAGAAACAAGTTGTTGAAAAATCAGAATTGAAAATAAAGGGACTAACATCCGAAATAGAAACCCTTTCTGGAGAATTATCTACTGTTAGTGAGGCACATGAGCAGGTAGCAGAAGAACATCGTGAATTGAATGAACAAAGCAAGTCGATGCGCGAAGATAGAGCTGGGTTAAAGGCCCAACTTGATCAGAATAGTGCGCAACGTGAAACTTTGAGAGGCCGAGTCGACGAACTATCAAAAGAAATCGAAACCAAGCGTAGACTTTTGGAGGAATTGACGCAAGAAATGGCGACACAAGAAATTGAACCCATTGCAGAAGATATTGATTTACCAAGTGTCGGTGACGCCGAAGGATTTGTTAGAAATATCGAGAAGCGAATTGGGAATCTTGGTGATGTGAACATGCTATCCATTGAGCAATATGACGAGGCTGAGGATCGTTTAAGCCGTATTTCCGATGATTCAAAGGTCTTACGTCAACGTAGAAAAGACCTCATTGGACTTGCTGAGAAACTTGAAGGTGAGAGGAAATTAAGATTAACAACAGTCCTTGAAATCGTATCGGAAAATTTCAAGCGTGTTTACAAAAGATTATCCGATGGCGGCAAGGGAGAACTCCGACTTGAGAAGCCAAAAGACCCCTTTTCTGGTGGATTGGAGATGTGGTGCCAACCTCGTGGAAAATCGAATAAGAGCAAATTGAGTTTACTTTCGGGTGGCGAAAAATCAATGGCTGCATTAGCCTTAATATTTGCAATCCAAGATTATGACCCAAGCCCATTCTATTATTTTGATGAGGTTGACCAGAATTTAGATTCATACAACGCAGAGCACATTGCAAGGTTGTGCCGCTTGAGAAGTAAACGCGCACAATTTATCATGGTGACTTTGCGAAAGGTCAGTCTACAACTTGCCGATCACCACATTGGAATAACGCACGCAGGTGATGGTTGCAGTCGCCGTATTACTGACTTTGATCGTGAGCAAGCAATAGGCATGGGAGAAAAGGAAGAAGAACGCAGAGAAATCGCCTTGAAACAAAAGACAGAAGTTGTCAAGAACCTACCTGATCCATCGAATATGGAGAATGTTCCAGATGAATTGCCAACACCTGCTAGTCTCGGAGGTAGCCTACTAGATAATTCCGAATCTCAGACTAGTGAATCTGATATTAAGGCTGAATCTAGCCCCGAAATCAATGAAGTTGAAGGACCAGACATTAGCATTACATCACTTGCTGAAAGGGCTGAAGACCTTAAGGAAGATATGACTGAGCGTAATGATTGGCAGAAAGCTGTTGACAATACTGATGAATCTGTAGAAAACACGGCCGATGATGAGGTAGAAATTGAAGCCGAAGTTGAGGAACAGGAGTGATTGATATGAGTCTCCTTGAGACCCGAAAGATGCAATCTGAGATTGTTCGCCAACTCCTTGGTGAGCAGAAAGAAACGGAATTGGACAAACATCGTTACATTGACAGGTTATTAGAAATCGCAGATCTTGAAAGTGCAGAGCATCAAAGTTTAGTTGAACCATTCGATCGTTCAGTTGCGTTAGTTTTTCAAATGTTCAATGACGATGCACTAGATCCATGGGACGTAGATTTGTCTGTATTTATTGAACAATTCAATAAGCGCATTAAAGATGCAGAAAACATCGATTTACCTACTTGTGGGCGATTGATTAGGATGGCTTGGAGAGTTCTATATGGTCAGGCAACAACTCTTCTGGAACGTGCAGAACGTGTAGATGATGAATGGGAAGATGACCCATGGGCATTGGATGGTTGGCAGACATCATTTGAGGACGAAGAATACAATTTCAGTGTTGGAATAATTTCCGGACAGACTACCGATTCACTTCCAGGGTTACTTGATGGACGCATCAAACGCGAAGAAGGCCGTCCTGTGACATTGTCTGAATTGTTAATGTCTTTACAGGGGGCACATTTGGATGCAGAGGATCGCCGAATACGCGAAGAGAATCGGGTAAAGCATGCTGCTGAAGTTGCTGATTGGATGTCTAATGTTACAAACCGAGTTCACAAAGAAGATTTGGAAGACGACATACGTCGTTGTTGGAATGCAATGCGTTCTGCCTCACCAGATGGTGCACCGGTTACTTTGGCGCAACTGTCAACTACACTCGCCGAGCATTCTGCCGCTGAAGGTTGGACTTTGAAGGAAGCTGAGGAAGAAGGACAAGTAGCGGGTTTTGTTTCAGCTTTATTCCTCACCCATAGAGGGTACTCTGACTTGTGGCAAATGGAATATCCAAATGGGGATATCTTCCTTCAAGATAAATGGCCAAAACTCCCTGACTTCGAAGCAGTTTCTGAGGAAATAGGGATTGGTCCAAGAATAGCAGAAAGGGGTGATGAGGATGAATGATCCTGAATTACAAACATTGTTGGAATCGACACTTTTTGCAGCAGGTCACTCCTTGTCAGTCGATGAATTATCAGAAGCCTTTGAAGTTACGCCGGGCACAATTATAGCATCTTTGGAGGCACTTCAAAGTACAATGAAAAGACGTAGAGGGGGTGCTTTACAACTTACTGATGTGAGTGGGCGTTGGGTGATGGAGGTGAAACCAAAATTAGCAACTCATATCCCTTCATCATTCAGAACTGAAATACCAAAACGATTACTTGCTCCAGTTGCATTAATTGCTTACCATCAACCAATGGCACAAAGTCAATTGGTGGATATGGTTGGCCAAAGAGCCTATGATCATGTGCGAGAATTAGCAAATCTGGGACTTGTAGATCGCCGCCGCGATGGTTTGACTCGAAGATTAACAACAACTCGGCGTTTCGCAGAATATTTTGGATGCCCGTTTGCAGAATCAAGGAAAGTTAGGAAGTGGTTTCGAGAGGAAGCAGCAAATGCAGGTTTAACTGGAGCCGAACTTGCAGCAGCCCTTGGTGGATCCGAGAGTGGAGATATCCAAGAAGCCCCAGAAGTCCCAGTTAGTGACGATTGGGATGAAAGCAGCGCTGAGATAATTGAAGATGATGAAGAGTAATTATTATTCTCGCAAAGATTTGAGTGCATTTTCAATTGTAGCAGCAGTGATTCTTTCCCCACTTGCTCGAATCATGTCAACAACAAGATCGACCTCATGATCTTCAGCACCTGCAGTTACGGCCATGTTCCTTGCATGTAGTTTCATGTGCCCTGCTTGGATACCGACAGTTGCCAAAGCACGCAATGCCCCAAGGTTTTGTGCAAGTCCTGCTGCAGCCATCACTTTTGACAATTCATCAGCAGTACGGGCACCAACAATGGCAACATTTGCCTTTGCAACAGGGTGTACTCTTACAGCGCCGCCTACTAATCCTACGGGCATAGGTAATTCGATTGAACCGAATAGATTGCCTTCTGAGTCCTTTTCCCAGTGAGTCAAAGACCCATATGTCCTTTCATGTGATGCGAATGAATGTGCTCCGGATTCTATTGCTCGCCAATCCTGGCCACAAGCAACACCAATTGGCGATATCGCATTCATGATTCCCTTATTGTGCGTGGTCGCACGAAATGGATCGGCAGCGGCAAAATGATATGCTTGAAGAATACCGTCGATGACATCAGAACCTTGCTCAGAATCTCCAGAATCTGACATTTCAAGAGGGGTGAATGTCGCACTGACTTTAGCAAGTCTGTGTATTGCCAAATTACTGATAATTCTCAGAATCACAGTACCCCCAGTTATGACTTCAATCCGGGGTGCGATTGTTTCAGCCATCGTATTGACAGCATTTGCACCCATGGCATCTCTGCAGTCTACTAAGATGTGCGCAATAACCATCGGTCCAGATTGTGTATCGATAACTCGAGCATTAAGGTCGCGACAACCCCCTCCGAATTTGACCAATATTGGATCTACTTCGTTACACGAATCTATAAGTTCTTTTTTAGAATCCAGTATAGCCTCTTTTGCAGCAAATGCATCTTCGCATCCCACAACTTGTATTTGCCCAATCATAATGGGATCTGTATTGTTTGAAGTAAAGCCACCTTTAGCATGACACCTTTTGGCCATATTGCTTGCTGCAGCAACAACCGAAGGCTCTTCAAGTGCAAAGGGAATTATGTAGTGTTCTCCATCGATAATAAAATTCGTGGCAATACCTACTGGAAGCGCCATTGTCCCAATTACATTTTCAATAATTCGGTCAGCAGCCTCTTCAGAAAGTTCTCCTGTAGCGGCTAAAGAATCAATTGCATCTTGATCCAATCCTGCTAGTTCAGCTACCTTTTCTCGACGTTCTTTCACACTCAACTTGTAAAATCCTCTTAGACGGCTATTTTCGATTGGCATGTCCTACCCTCAATTGATTCCCTTAGACGGCCCCCCTAAATGGTTACGAGTGTATATTTCGCAAGGTGAGTTCGGGATACTTTGCATTTTCCTTTATGCTGGAAACCCGTTAGCAAAGCGTTACTAACGCTTCCGACGCGTTAACAAAGCGTTAGAAACACGTTAATAATATATTTATTAAAAATTAAAAATAACAAAAATAAGCGAAAATCGAATTCGGCACCATCTTCAACGCTTACAAAACAATTTCTGTGAGTGTTAGATACGCGTAAATGTGTTAAACCCAATTGCTATTCGCTGCCGTATATGTCAGTAAGCGCTCTTGAACATCTCCATTTGCCCCCTATGCGTGGGAATCCGTTCTCGACACGGCCAATAGAGGCCAATGATGCCGATTTACTCGTTGGAAGAAAGCAGTTAATGTCGGATTTAGGCCATCATCTTCGTTTCGGAGGGCCGCGTTTGATGATTTTACTCGGTGAAAGAGGTACAGGGCGGACATCAGTATTGCATGCACTGGGTAATTTCGCATCAAATACACATCACATCTCTCTTTATCCAGAAGAGAATCCAGCCCAAACGTTGTTGAATGAGCTATATTGCTTGATTGCAGGTTATGATGTACCTGGTTCTTCAAGTAAATTGATCGAACAATTAGTCTCATCCTTGGAAGGTAAATCGATAGATTTACCACTGATATCATTCGATTTCCCAGGAATAAATGGTCTAGACCTCGCTCTTGTTTTTGAGAGAATCACACCCATATTGGCTAGAATGCGAGCTTTGATTGTCATAGCATTGACTCCTGCACAATTGAGTGCATGGTCTGAAGATCTTCGGGAACCATACCATATTTCGCCTCCTTTAGTTGATTTTGATGCCATATCCGTGCGCTCCCTTATTGACTCTAGGATGCAGAAGGTTAGCAAGGAAAAGTGGGTTGCTAGTGATGATATCATTGCTTCCGCTATTGCAGCCACTGGTGGAAGGCCAGCGATACTTATTCGTTATTTGAGAGACATAATCGATTCCAAGAGAGGAGTATCCTCACCTCTTTCTAGGAAATTAGAAGTTATTGGTTCGATGGATATTGAGAATGCAAAAACGAACCCTAATGATGCGAGGAATAGAATGGCTCCCGAAATTTCAGAAAATACACCTTTAGACATCGAAGATGAACCAAAAATGGAAGGAAAGGACGAAGAAACGCTTCTTGATGGCTCGGAAAGCCTCGATATCGAAGAGTTAAATGCAGATGATGAATTATTCCAAGAAAGTGATTTAGATTTTCAAATACCTGAGATTGAAGATGACATCGACGTTGAAGATGAATCTAATCCTCTTCCCTCATTAGAATTAGAGGATATAGTTGAGCCAGACATGTCTGCTGCTTTTGGTGGCGCAGTTCTTGAGATGGATCCAGGTACCGAACCACCTGCAGAACGAAGTGCATTTGGGGGACTAAAAAATCGGCATCGAAATGCTAGAATTGAGCAAGGATTGGATCGTTCCCTTGAGCGCTCACCTTCTAATGGACCAATGAATGCAAAACCAGATACTTCAATCCCTGCCTCTTCAACAAATCCAAATATTGAATCTGAAGAAACAGCATATTGGGTTTCAGACTCAACCTCCATTAGTGAAATCGAGCCTGAAGATTCCCATTCGCAGCCAGTAATGGACCCCATGGCTGCTAAGACCTTCGGTGATGCTCTCCGTGCTCAACGACCAATTCCCAGGCGATCAGAAATCCCTAATGCATTGGACATTGGGCGAATCACAAATTTAGACGAGCGTGAAATATTAATTGTCGAAGCCGCAACTGCGAGAGAGGTATCCCCTTCAGATCAGGCCTTACAAGCTCATCTTTCAGTGGGTAGGCCCCGTCTTTCGCAAATTTTTAACGGATTACAAAAAGCAGGAATATTGGCTGTGCGAAAGAAGGGGCGTACACGCTTATTTCGTCTTTCTGAATCTGCTAAAGCCCACCTATCTGGTGGCCATATGGAGGCCTGAAAATGTCTGAAGACTGGGAGATTTCTTGGAGTCATCAAGTTGAGGGGAGAGTCGGTGCAATTTGTTGCGTAGGTGAAGACAGTCTAATTGCAGCAGGAAATATTGTTCGCCGCCTAAATTCAGATGGTGATTTCATTTGGAGGAGAGAATTTTCATTTGATGTCTACCGTTTAGCACATGACGGTACGAACATGGCAGTTCTAGCAGGTTCAGCCTTCTTTATTCTCGACCTATCCACTGGAGAACCAATCGGTGAAGGCCGTTCTGTTGCGGGAGGTTTCAGAGATGTGATAGTTAGACCTGGAGGGGGATGGGTATTGGCGGATCGTGGAGATCACATTCACCTTTTCAATCGTAGAGGAAGGGGGATACGTAGATTACGCCCAGGTTCTTTGATGAAGATGATTGGTTGGCTTGATCGTGAACTTTTATTGGCACAGGACGCAGATGGCTGTATGCGTGCCCTTCGTTTGGGAGGAGATGATGCACAAAGGAAGATTGAATCGATACGATGGTCTTGGATATCTGAATTGCAAGAAGGCCGATTAGTGGTGCAAAAAATAGACGGTAGTTTGTATGAAGGTGTCCCCAACCCATTTGGGTGGGATCAATTAGAGCGAATTCCTGGAGACGGTTTAATCCCTATATCTGCAGCTTGGACAGGAGAAGGATGGTGGACATTAGATGTATCTTGTGATTTAATTAGATTACCAATGAGTGACGATTCAATTCGTCATCCTGCTGGTGATTTACTAGTTTCAAATAAAGTTGATCGGATGCTTACCTCTACAAGAGATGGACTAGTTCGAATGTGGGTTGCCCCTCACCTTGCAAGTAGGAGGCGTTTGCTATTCGAAGAAATTGCCACGGGCGAAATTCGTCGATTGGATTGGGAGCAACGACAGGTCATTTTTGAAGCCGCCAGAGATGCTGAAGAGAATGGGATGCTTAGCCGTGCCATTGAGTTGTATGACTCTCTAGGGCGCGCTGATGATGTTCATCGCTTAATTTCTCTAAGGGAGGGATATGATGAATAATCAGAATACTGAAGTCACAGAATCTCTAATTTCTCGATATTTGAAATTGACTCATATGGCAAGAGAAAAGGCCACACCAGTACACGATAAAGGTACAAATGAATCGAAAAACCTCGAAATTATGATGGAAATGGCAGACTCTTATGCATCAGATGCAAAATGGTTTGTTGGTCAAGGCGATTTTGTCCGTGCATTTGGAGCAATTAATTATGCACATGCCTGGATTGATTGCGCTGTAAAAATCGGTTTACTGGATGGGCATGGCGATGATGACATGTTCACCTTACCTTAATTTATTCAATTAATCGAAGACCCTTTGAAGAAGTCACTTCAATAACTGCTGCATTAGCTGCATGAAGTCTAGATTTGAGTGTTTTATCTACAGTTAATACGGGAAGAGATTGTGAGATTGCTAATTCAAGGATTTCATCATCTGTGTGAGTATAATCTCTCTCAGAATTGATTATTTCCGCCCTTTCTTCCAATAATTCAAGTAATAACCCACTTCCGTTTTGGTTTTCTAATATTTTGAGCTCATTCAATATTGAATTTGTAATTTTTATCTCAACAGGGCCAATTTGACTTTCAAGAGATAAATCGATATTTATTCTTGCATCTACTATTGCTACCCAACCACAGGTATCAATAATGATTCCAGTCAAGTAATCACCCTGTGATTACACCGTGACCAATTAATCTCCAACGGCTACCAATCCGTCTTGAGAGTGTGATTCGGCTACCAGTTGGGGCACAAATTGGGAGGCGTAAGGAAAGGGAAGATGCCTTACCTTTGACCGATGTAACGACTCCAACGCTAGTTGCCGTTGCTGAATTAAGCATCAGCATCTCTCCTGGTTGCAATGGCCGAACTTTTTCAGGACCACCTTCTCCACTTGTCACCATTTCATTCAGAAGGTTGAGTTCGATGTCCAAGTCCTCCCAAATAGGTGGTAATTCTCCTGCTCGTGCCATGACTTGTCCAGAAAGGTTGTCTGATTTTGTATGTACTGGATCAAGTGGTGTTGCAATTCCACAGAGCCCTCCTGCGTGAACTGAATTCAAATCCAGTCCTCCTCCCTGAACACTGCTAATTGTAGTTGTGATTGGCTCCCATCGCGATTTGTTTCCTTCTGCGATTTTACGGCCAGGGGCGATAACAATTTCATCACCAATATTGAATTCCCCAGTTACAACAGAACCACCGATAATTCCTCCTTTAAGTTTCGACGGTCTTGCCCCTGGACGATTGATATCAAAAGATCGAGCAACATACATCAAACCATCTTCCTTTTTCCTCAAGTCTGGAGTCGGTATGGTATCTTCTATAGCATTAATCAATATATCTAGATTGACATCATGATGAGCACTAACTGGAATGATAGGAGCATTTTCAGCAATCGTCCCAGATATGAATTCTTGAATTTCTTTATGAGATTGTAAAGCCCTTTCTTTGCTCACAATGTCGACTTTATTTTGGACTACGACAATGTTATTGATACCTGCGATTTCAAGAGCCATTAGGTGTTCCCTAGTTTGTGGTTGTGGACACTTTTCGTTTGCAGCAATCAGAAGTAAGGCACCATCCATAATTGAGGCACCTGAAATCATTACTGCCATCAATGTCTCGTGACCAGGTGCATCCACAAAGGAAACAACTCTCAAAAGTTCCTTTTCATCATCTTCTTTGCCATTGGGGCGTTTCCCACTTGCATAGGATTCTCCTTTCTTAGTTCGGAAAAATGCAGTATCAGCATATCCTAATTTGATACTAATGCCACGCTTTCTTTCTTCAGAATGAGTATCGGTCCAAGTTCCTGAAAGAGCTTGAGTAAGTGTTGTTTTGCCATGATCCACATGACCAACTAGGCCGATATTGACTTCCGGTTGCCCGGGTAACAATTTCTTTTTGGCCAACGCATCACTTCCCTAATCACTCCGCGTCAGCATCGCTTGAAGCGTCGCCATCTGCTGCGAATATGTCTTCTAGGGACTTGTTGCCATTGTCGATAACTTTGAGGTTTATCTGTCGAGTTGCTGCCGAAATCACGTTACCACGAAATACACGACGCTTTCGCAGTCCATCATATGTGTAGCGATATCGCTGGCCTTTTTTCTTCACAATCTTATGGCCTTTGAATCCAGTACTCGGTGATACGAGTACCTTCTTTCGATTCCCCCCATCGAGGTCAGCTCGCATTGGTGTACCTGTTAAGTCAGATCCACCTGTGATTTCAAGCTTGAATCCACCAAGAGTCACCTCTCCTTCGCCAACGAATAATCCGTCAACAGTATCACCGATTTTCTTGCCAAGGAAATGATTGTAGTTCGATCCACTAATGTCAATTGAGTACGACTTGCCGCCGTTCTTTGGGTCGGTGTCATTTACGACCGCTTTGAACACTTGTTCTGCTCGTTGTGCCATAGGTCAATCCTCGTGCGCCTCGGCGAGAGTCGCCCCCTATAAGAGCGGTTCGGCCCAATACGCCGTAGGCGAGAGAACCAATTTGACTATTTTTTCATTGATTCAAAGCCTGCTCAAGACGTTTTTCAAGAGTTCCGGGCAAACTATCTGGCATTGAAATGTACTGGGTCCGCCCCCGTCCAGCCTTTGCAGTTGCCATTCGAGTTACCATCAATCCCCTGGACTCTAGTGACTTGATATTTTTCCAAAATGTTGTGTGGCTGCGTGGTTTGGCACTAAATTCTTCACAAACCACTTTATACAATTTTTCGGCATCTCCTGTGGTAATTTCAGGATCCCGCCGCAATCTTCGACAAATGGCAAGAAGAGTCAATTTTTCGTGTTCTAGAAGTTCATTGACAAGACTCGGTTCAACAGTCTGTAGTTTGGAGTCTTTCCTTTCTTGGTCCACATGCTGAATTTCTACTTCTCTAGATCCATCCATTTCAGCTGACTTCACAGACGCTTCGAGTAGTTCAATTGCAACTCTAGCATCTCCAGATTCAGCGGCTACTTGCCCAATTAAAGTTAGTATTGATTCTGACACAGCCCCATGCCTAGTTGCCAATTCTGCACGTTGAGATGCAATTGCAGTCAATTGTTCCGATGTGTAAGGTTTGAGTGCGAGATGATTTGATTTCCCGAAACGTGAAATTATCGCCCCTTCTAATTGATCTAAAACTTGTTCTTGACTAACCAATATGAGTGACAATGTACCACTTTCATCTCGCCCTTCATCTATTCTGAGGAGTTGATAAAGAAGATCGCCTCCCTCTCTACGTAGTAAATGGTCAATTTCATCTAAAATTAGTAGCATATGTTGGTTCCTTGTTCTCAAATTTCTTCGAATTCCCTGAATTACCTCACTTGATGAGAATCCGCGGTCTGGCCATCTTTCGTCGAGTGTTTTCGCAATACGTTGAAGCACCTGTGCGATAGAAGGGTGGTTTCTACAATTGACATGTACAGTTGTGATCGTTCTAATTGCAGATAGATGACGTGAGATATCATCGCCGAAAGCACGACTAAGCACAGTCTTTCCACATCCAACATTGCCTGTAATGACAGCTCTGCAAGATATACCTGGGGTTCCGATTGCTGCGAACATTGCTGCCAGGGCCTCTTGCTCCTTTCCTCGTCCGACAATTTCAGGTGGCACCCAATCATAGGAAAGAGGTGTTGCATCGAGCAAGATTAGCCCGGCGCCAATTCGTTTCAAGTAATCAGCCATCGCTGAAGCCCACAGTTGGCTGTTCTTGAATATATGGACTGATAGAAGGTAAATGAATGCTCGATACGGACTTGATTTAATACACGAGATGGGGTCTAAGGAATTTCATCGAATTGGTAGCCCATTTCCCATTTTTTCTCACCAAGTGCAACTTCCAGCTCAAATGGTGTAATCAGTGGTTTGGCGTACCGAACCGAATCATCAATCGCAATTCGTGGGCAGGCTGTATTGACAAATGCGTCTACAGGATAGAAGTCGATCAACTCAGGACCGACGTGTTCCAAAGCCAATAGGTACCCCTTCTTGCCATGCTTTTCGAGAATTTTCTTCATCCTCAATGCCAGTGTGCGACGCATTTGGCCAGGTTTCTCACCGATTAGAATGCCAAACGTTTCTGCATTGTCACAAGCCATGATGAGGCCGAATCGCTGCCTTAGGATTCTCTCAATGCGTCCGAATGACATTTCCTCCGCATCTCCAGAGTAAGGGTCGAGCATGGCCAGAGGTTTTCCAGTGTGGAGTACCAAACCAATGGGGTGGAAATCACCACTGCCAAGGAATAGGTAGTGTCCAATGTCGTCTTGGTCGCCAGAATAGTTGCACCCTAATACTTGACCAGGGAATGTCAATCTAGCACCTCCAACGGGGACTTCAACCTCAAAGCCAGCGGCTTCTAACCGTTCTTTGTACTCAAAAATAAGATGTAAATGTTGGATGCTGCCCACCAGACCTAATTTGGTCCCTGTTAGAGGAGCTACACGCCCAACTGCATCGAGGAAACGTTCCTGCGCCTCGTCAGTGCTAACCGCCTGTTCGGATTGTGCATTCGCCAATCTTTGCTCAGCAATTGCATGATGTTCTGCGAGAATCGGCAATATGGGGTCGATGGCAGGGTCTCCATCGTAAGTGACATTGATGAATTGGGTTGGCATACCTGAATCGATATTCATCTGTGAGTGTCCCATGTGGGCAACCAGCTCTACACCCATTCGCTGCATCTTGTCATGCACCAAATCACAGGCCCCATAACACGGATCTGCAGCGAGGACAATTTTAGCCGTAGTTTCTTCTTCTATAGCATCCATCATGTCCAAGGCTTGCATCTTCAAACCTTCAGGAACTTGAAGTGCAACTAATCGGTTATCATTCGATTTTATCCTCTCAATTAATTCATTCAGTTGAAAATCGTGTCGATCCATATCCAAACTATCACCTCATTCCAATAAAACGATTTTATCTCCTGCCATACGCAACTGAACTAGACTAGAAAGTGCCCATCCATACTTCTTTCGAAGTCTTTCCATGCCATCACCTTTTTCAAAAACGATTTGGACTCCAGCAATAATTGCTCCAATATCCTCTAATGTGGATAATATGGGTTCCAAGGTACCACCTGTACTTACAACATCATCGACAACTAATACGCGCTCTCCAGATTGAATGTCATTCAGATAAATTTCTCCTTTAGAATACCCGGTACTCTGGCCTATTTCCACTTCCCCGGGGAGCCCATATGACCGTTTTCTAGCAATAATCAAAGGTTTACCGCTACTAAACGATAATGCCGCTGCCAGAGGAATTCCCATAGCCTCAATCCCTAATATTATGTCTACAGTATTCCAATTGACATCTTCTGAGATTAAATCATGAGCAGCACGCAAAATATCTGAACTTTGTCGAGGAACACCATCAGTTAATGGGTGGACAAAATATGCATATTCACCTTTCATAACAACAGGAGCGTCAATTACACTTTGACGCAATCGTTTGACATTGTCCTCCATGGGACTTGCCTCTCTTCAGATCAATCCCTTGAGGTGATCATGTCCTTTTACAACACGGGTTGAGCACGGACTTGGGAATTTCATGGTCGCCTTTCGCATTGCATCCTTTGCGGCTAAGAAATATTCAGGGGTTGTAGAAATAGTCATGACAGAAGTCCCTCTTTTGCAACGAGCAGCAGTTCCAACATTTTTCCCGAAAGCACAGCGCATACCTTGTGAAACACGGTCGGCACCTGCCCCTGTCGCCTGCTTGTTCTCTCGCAAAATGTGGTGCGGGTAAACTTTGATTCGGAGTGCATAACCCTCTTGTCCGGCAGCAGCACGAATTGTAGCGTTGGAAATTACTCTGGCAGCTTCAAGTGCCGTGTGGCGGATTTGACACGATTCGTCGACGGTTAATTCTAGAACCACGGGAAATTCATTTGCTTCAGCAGCCTTTCTGTTTCCCATGTGGAACCTCAGAATTCTGTTGTTCGGTACACCACCTGTATACTTACGACGAGTGTAAGCTTGTCCTTTCAGTCGGCGATACATCTTCGCTGGTTTGCGTGCCATTAGACTCCCTCGCAGGCCGCCGACCCGAATTCCGTATTTAACACTGCTCGGCCACCTACGGTGGCGTAGACCCCCTATTCTTCAGGCATGTTTATTCAACTCGGTCTAACCCACGTGTTCTGTGTCAGAAGTCTTGACCCGTATTTTTGGATTCATCGATTCACCTGAAGAGAGGCCCTGGGTGGCCATGGGCGCCTTCGCAATTTTTGTCATGTTAGGTTGCCTTTGGATACATCAAGCACAGGTTTTACCGGGGGTTTCTTCTACTGAAACGGGTCTAAAAAGCACTATAATCGATATGAAATGGAATGCTGAAGGAACTGAGGCCTTGGCCTTGGTTTCTTCTGATTCTAATTTTGAGTTAATGTTGCGAAGTGCGAATGGAGATTGGAGTTCGATAGATTGTCAATGCAATCCACTTTCGATCGGTGGCTCGACGAATTCTTGGGTAGTTGGGGGCGAAAACGGTTGGTTTGGTCACATGTCGCCAGAATCTCAAAATCTGATGCCAAGGTCACTTGAATGGCCCGGAGTTGCGCCAGATATTATCTCACTTGATGGAGATATTTCTTCAGGTTGGATGATTGTTGAAGGTGGGAACGGAATAAGATCAGTCCAAACTTGGAACTCACTACAGGTCAGTAATTCTTCCACATCTCCACTTGAGTCAGTTATTTTGACTGAAATTGAGGCTATTTCATCAGGCGCACTAATTATTGGATACGATTTATCGGCCGGAAATCCAGCTGATGGCCCTACTGCTGAAGTTTTAATTGCAGCTACTAGCACACTAGAATCTCCCCAGTTAGATCTTTTGCACCTTGGGGCAGGTTCAATATTACATACAATAATCCCAATTTATAATGGACCCTGGGCGTCAACATTTGTAGCCATAGTGGCTGGTGGTGACTCGGTCTATGGAGTTCAGATGGATCATTCAGTGCACAGGATACCGGGAGCATCAGGTTCTGAAACAATTGCAATGGATGACAATGGTGCTTTGTGGATGAGCGAGGGATCAAACGTTGAAACATTTGGAATGGGTGATTCAGAATCACAGAATGTTGTTTTACCCGAAAATGTAGATATAGATACATCTTTTTCAGCGGGAGAAAATATAGTAATGCTTTCATCTGACGGTTCAGTTCGTATTACAATTGACCCCTCAGCACAGCATTCGGTATTGCAAAGCTTACAATTATTAGGTGATTTGATTTTGATATTAATTTTAATTGCATTTGCTGGATTTGGTGGATTTTCACTATTGAACAAGCATGAAGTCATTTGAATATTTGATTATTGCAAAAATCAACGTTCACTACGTGAACGTCCGTGTTGTTCTTAGGCCCCCCCCTAACTTGGGAACCTGTTCGTCCGCTACGATGATGACATGGAGATGAGTAAATGGCCAAGGGACCGAGTATGCTAGAGCAGTATGCTGAGATCAAGGCCGAGCATTCTGACACGGTGCTATTTTTCAGAATGGGGGACTTTTATGAGATGTTTTATGATGATGCAGTTGTTGCATCAGAGGTTCTTGGAATTACTCTGACTAGTCGCGATAAAAATAGTGATTCACCTGTACCAATGGCTGGAGTGCCGTGGCATTCAGTGGAGGGTTACTTGCAACGTATGCTTCGTGCAGGATACAAAGTGACCTTATGTGAACAAGCCGAAGAGTTACGCCCCGGAGAAAAAATACTTCGTAGAGTCGTTACTCGTGTATACACCCCTGGGTCATTGTATGAAGAGGAATTAATTGGTGAAGATGGTAGTGCATTACTGGCGTCCTTAGTCCTCAAAGGGGACTCCCTCGGAATTGCTGTAATCGATCCATCTAGTGGTCGTGCATCCTCAACAGAGTATGAAGGGCCAGGACGATTTGAGCGTATGAGGGATGAAATTCTTCGCTGGAATCCTCGTGAAATTGTGATGTCTGGTCGTGATGCTAAGCATGATGATATTATGCGAATATTCAGAGAAATTGATGGTTTACTCCTTAGTATCCATGATTTGCCAAGTAAAGGGAGACTGGAAACATTACGTAAGGTCCTACAATTGAGTGATTTAGGAAGTCTTGATCTTGATAGTCGACCATTAGCTATGGAGGCTGCAGGTTTGGCTACAGCCTACCTTTCAAAATTACATCTTGTCGATGCTGTACCTCTTCGGGAGATAAATCTCGGAGTTGACTCATCTCATATGTTGCTCGATCAAACAACACTCCGAAATTTGGAATTAATTCACACATTATCTGGTGAAAAAGTTGGTAGTTTGATGCATTCAATTGATTCAACTCAGACCTGGATGGGCCGCAGGCTTCTCAAAGAATGGTTGTTGAGGCCATTGATGAATCCAAGTTCAATTGCAGAACGACATAGTGCTGTATCAAGTTTAGTGAATGCCAGTCGCCGTCTCCGTGAAATCCGCGCATCATTAAAGGCAATGCGTGATCTTGAACGTTTGGCAACACGTCTTGCATATAACCGAGTTAATGGTAGAGATTTACTGGCAATATCTGATTGTCTTTCTCGAATGCCATCCTTACAAGCAATTCTGACCGAATCCGAAGAACCCTTGTTGAATAATTGTGCTGAAGATTTGACTGCCTTGGAACCGTTGAAAGAGAGTATTGTAAATTCATTATTTGATGAACAACCTGTTTTAATTAGAGAAGGAGGGATGTTCCGTAAAGGGTATGACGCAAAACTCGATAGTTTACGAGAAAAAGCAGAGAAGGGTACATCGTGGTTGTCAGAATTTGAAAAGAAAGAGCGTGAAAGATTAGAGATACCGAGCCTCAAAGTTAGATTTAATCGCCAGTTTGGTTACTTTATTGAAGTAACAAAAACACATCTTGACAAAGTACCAGAGGATTGGATTCGTCGTCAAACTATGACCAACGCAGAGCGTTATATTACGGAAGAATTGAAGGAATGGGAAGATATAATTCTAAATGCAGGAAGTCGGGCGAATGAGATTGAGTATCGCTTATTTTGTACATTACGTGATGAAGTAAAAGCATCTTCAATGGTACTTTCTTCAATTGCTCGTAAAGTATCGACAATCGATGTTCTGGCATCATTTGCACACCATGCCCGATTACGTTCTTGGAGTCGTCCAGAAATAGTTGAAGATAGTAGATTAGATATTTCGGGTGCACGTCACCCTGTTTTGGAAACAGATGGCCGTTTCGTACCAAATGACGTTAAATTCGATAAAAAGCGTAGATTTTTATTGTTAACAGGTCCAAATATGGGGGGTAAATCCACTTACCTTCGAACAACCGCATTAATTACTATTTTAGCTCAAGCAGGATCCTATGTACCTGCTAATAGGGCTAGAATTGGTTTAGTTGATCGAGTATTCACTAGGGTGGGTGCCCATGATGACTTACGGAGAGGGCGTTCGACATTTATGATGGAAATGATCGAAGTAGCTCACATTTTACGTAGAGCAACTCCAAAATCTCTAGTTCTATTAGATGAAATTGGTAGGGGGACTTCAACCTTTGATGGCTTGGCAATTGCTTGGTCCGTTACTGAAGATATTACCAAAAGAATCACTTGTAGAACCCTTTTTGCGACACATTATCACCAATTAGTTGGTCTTGAAGAAGCGACACATGGTTTGGTAAATATTCACGTACAGGTTGCGGATTCAGGTGGTGAAATCACATTCTTGCATACGGTTGCTGAAGGGCCTTGTGACGATTCGTATGGTGTCCAAGTGGCATCATTGGCGGGTTTACCTCCAGAGGTAGTATCTAGGGCCCGTGATTTGTTGGTTTTCCTTGAAAGTCAAGCAACAGGTGCTCGGGCTGGAAAAGGGAATTCCCCACTGGCTCGTGATTCTGGGCAATCTAGCCTTTTTGGTTGGCATTTGCCCAAGCAAGAATTAGATATTGGAATTACAGATGTAAAGCCGAAGGAATCCAAAAATTATGATGCTTTATCTGCATTAGAAAGGTCTGTAATTCAACGTCTTTCCGAAGCAGATCCGGACATGATGAGCCCAAGAGATGCAATGGATTTGTTGTATGAATTGAGAGTCCTTATGCGTGGCACCCATGAATGGTTGGAGGAGTGAAAATGGTCATTTCTACTGATTCTAGACGCCCAATATTGCAGTTGGATGATGCCACTATAGGGTATATCGCAGCAGGAGAGGTCGTCGAAAGGCCGGCCCAAGTTGTAAAAGAATTAGTTGAGAATAGTATCGACGCCCACCCTACTCGAATTCGAATTGAAATAGATCGAGGTGGTTTTGATCGAATCGCTGTAATCGATGATGGAAATGGAATACCAGCGACAGAACTCGAGCTTGCAGTCACTCGACATGCCACGAGTAAATTGCTAAATGTTGATGATCTTGCAGCCATACACACACTTGGTTTCAGGGGAGAAGCATTAGCCAGTATTGGAATGGTCAGTAGCCTTACTGTGTCCAGTCGTCCTGCTTTAGCAGACGGGATGAAAATTTCTGTGGAATGCGGCGAAAGGAAAGAATTGGAAGCAATAGGGATTGCCCCAGGCACTCTAATTGAAGTTAGGAACATATTCGCTAACCTCCCTGCACGTCTTTCATTTCAAAAACGCCCATCTACTGAAACTGCTTCCATTGTCGATATAGTGGTTTCACAGGCACTTTGCAACCCAAAGGTTGGATTTTCAGTAGTTGTTGATGGAAGAAATGTCCTTGAAACACCACCAGGGAATAACATGGAAGATCGATTATTTGATCTTCTGGGATCTCCTGCTGAACGTTTGATTCCATTGATTTCTTCCGAGGAAGATTCCGCAGCCCCTGGTAGTGAAAGGTGGAATGGTTGGGTTTCTCCTCCTGATCTCACTCGCGCAAAGAGTGATGAAATCCATATCATAATCAATGGCCGTCCTGTGGCTCCATCTCCGTTTGTTCAAGCCATCCGTCGAGGATATCACACACGATTGATGGTTGGTAGAAACCCGATTTGTGTATTGAATTTACAATTGCCACCTGATGAAGTTGATGTCAATGTCCATCCTACAAAAAGGGAAGTCAGACTAAAAAATTCTTGGAGAGTGTTGGAACGATTGGAAAGAGCTATCAAACACACATTGCTTAGTATACCAACTGGTTCTATGAAGCCAGATTCAACGCCAATAGAATCGGTAGTTAATTCTGTTTCGTCCCCAGTTAATTCAGACAACACATTTCCATCTTGGACAAAGTCCGCACAATCTAGAATAACATATCTTGGCCCCTTAGATAACAAGAAAGTTAAAGCAGAAAATCCTGTAAGTGAGTCCCCACTTACTCAGGCGACTTTGCCACATTTAGGGGTGTCTAAAATATCTCCAGCACTTTCTAGTGCTGAGCGTGATTTACACAGATGGTGCACAGGTGAAGGTAGTGTTTCTCCAACCGAAGAGCCTGAATGTAGCCCTCTGGATTTACAAGTTACAGATGTACCCAAAATGACACCCCTTTCACAATTTGCAGATTCCTATATTTTGGCTCAAGGTAATGATGAGTTATTCATCATCGATCAACATGCATTGCATGAAAGAATTCGGTATGAGCGATTACGTAATGACATGACATCTTGGGAATGTCAGACTTTAATGACACCTTTACAATTGTCAATTTCTCCTGCAAAATCTGAATCCCTTCGAAATAGTTTGGATAAATTTGATGCTATTGGTTTCAAATTTGAAATTGGTCCAACAATTTCAATTTCAGCAATCCCATTGATTTTACTTGGAAGTGACCGCGTTGAATCTTTTGTTGAAGATGTCATTGACGAGATTGAATCAGGTTCACAGCGTTTACATTCAGTGGAATCACTTTCAGATGAAGTTGCTTTCATGAAATCTTGTAGGGGGGCAGTTAAGGCAAATCAAGCACTTTCTCTGCCTGAGATGAAACGATTAATTTCTGATATGCGTACAATTGAAAACCCTTGGGCTTGCGTCCATGGGCGTCCGACGGTTTTACGTATATCATTGGATAAATTAGATGGTCACTTTGGTCGGCACGGCTAATTTCGAACATTTTTGATGTTGACTCCAATTTCCGTTAAATTGGCAATAAAATTCGGATCTGAAATTTGGTGCAGTTTTGCCCCTTCTATCTTCCCTCCTACCTTTGTAGCTAAAATTACTGCAGTCATTTGGCACCTGTGATCACCATACGTTTTGACATATTTAGCAGGTCTGATTGGTATTTGTTCCCCTTGAATTTCTAATCCATCTTGATGAGCGACCACTTTTAGACCAAAGTTAGTTAGAAGTTTCAAAGTACTCGTAATCCGAGCAGATTCCTTGAATTGGGCGTGATGGGCTCCTGTAATTTTACCACCACCTCCAATAGCCATTATTGCTGCAAGTGGTGTAATCAAATCATTAGCATCTCGAAGATTAACCTCATTGTATTCTTGCAAATTCAATCCAAGTATTATTCCCGAACCAATAGTATCTTCATTCTTAATTTTTGGAAAAATAACTTCTATTCCATGTAAAATCTGGAATAAAATTGCAAAAGAAATATGGCTAGAATCTTTAGGAATCACAATATTTTTTGGAGGTTTACAGTTGAAAGGTTTGAGGTTTTTTTCACCTAGAATATTCTTTGAACCGCATTTTTTTGCCAATTCAAATGAGAGGGCAGCATGCTCTCGACTTACGAGTTCACCTGCGATGTCTAGTTGTAAATCTCCATCCATTGCAGGCATTGATAGCAATAATGAGGAAAGGTGCTGACTTGTTTTACTTACATTCAATTTAACTGCACCTGGAATCAAAGGACCCTGTATTACAATTGGGAAAATATTTTCATCAGTGCCATGTTTTATTCTAAATCCCACTTCCTTGAGTTCTTTCCAGAATTTCGGGCTCCCCCTCTTTCTTAATGTTTGATCACCATCTAATGTAATGGGCTCTCCAATTCTTGTAACAGCAATCGTAAGTAATCTCAAGGTTGTACCTGAATTTTCACAATTAATCACTTGCATTGGATTTCTGAAACCATTTATCCCCACGGCTTCAACTACAAGTTCATCATATTTCTTTTCAATTCGCACCCCAATCTTGCTAATCGCCTTAAGCATTGAAATCGCATCTAAACCCGCTCCTTGAGTCCCGGATATAGTGAATAATTCACCCTTAGGTCCTTGTGAAGTCAATAGTAACCATCGGATGATGTGGCTTTTCGATGGAGGCAATTTCCAATTTACTGATTCCGTGGGATTCCAAATTTTGATATTCAGTAATAAATTTGAGTGAATAATCGGCTCATCATCCCCTCTTTGAGTTGGCTTCTCAAATTCTTCCACATGGATGCGAGGCCGATATTACTCATCAGTTCGTCGCAGGTAAAGGTACGGATGCAAGACTGGTTGAACTTGAACCTGTACTGGATCGCATTTCAAATTTCCACTCTCCATTAAGAGTTCCAGCCTGAGTTGCATTGATTACGAAATAATCACCACGATTAACTGTATATGATGCATCACGGTCATGGAATGTAATCATGCCCCCAATTGCACCATAGACATCAGCATCACTAGCATTCCCAGTAATTGTTGAGGCATTTTCTCCAGCAGGTGGCCTCAGTGCAAATGAAATCTGAGATGTATACAAATTCTGAGATAAATCAGTAATGCGCACTACTTGAAATCCATTATCAAGGGCTTGTACACTTACTGAAGCATAGGGCCTTCCCTTTTCAGGAACACCAATTGCATCATCAACCATTAAGTATACTGCACTTGCCAATAATACGGTGATGGCCATCAAAAGGACAGTTGCAATGACTGGGCTGACGGCCTCATCTTCACCCTCTCTTGCGTCCCGCATACTCCGTGATGGTATGCCTCATACTGTAAATACACCGGAAAAGAAGCAGTAAAAAAAGGCAGAAGCAGGGAAATTTATTCCTACGAAATCACACTTTTGTTTCGCGATTCTTCAATCGAAGACCCTTGTAACTGCACTTTCTGCAACGAGATGCACGCAATCCATTGCGAGCATTACACTTCATGCAGACCTTTACAGCCAACAGTCGTGCTTCAGCTTCTGGAAAGCGTGCCATATTCTCGCCGACCTCCTTCCCCTATTTAATCGGCGTGGAAATCAAACACTCTGTGGAGGGTGCGACAACCGTCATTGTCATGGGGGTGACTTGTTTCGCAGGTACGGGCTGAACATGAGACTTCATCGCCTTCCCGGGATACATCATGATTCTTCATGCATCATTGTTTCTGGAAGTGAGGCTACTTGTATTGTCGATCCAGGTACTACGTGGTATCAAGCAAACCTGGTTGAGAGGCTTAAGCCATACATCCTTGATAGGTCCCCTCTAACCTCTATTTTGTTAACCCATCGCCACTATGATAGTTGTGGAGCCGCTCCTTATTTGGCTGAAGAGTATAATGCAATAATACGAATTCATTCCGAAGGAATTCCTTCATTATCAGGCGGTGATATGTTCACAACATGGGCGAATAGATATGGTTCAGATATGCCAATTATTGATGCTGAAGGGATGGTAGAGGGTGAGATTATATCCCTTGGAGATGTTAGTCTTCAAGTAATTCATACTCCTGGGCACACATCAGATTCGTGTTCATTTTTCATTCCAGAAAAAAAGGCAATAATTTGTGGAGATTTGATTCCTGCCGCTGGACACCCCGTGCGGGCAGATATGCCCACAGGAGTTTTGACTGAACTACAGGAAAGCCTTGTCAAAGTTATGGATTTAAAACCTGAAATGATTATTTGTGGACGAGATGAGGCTATTATTGGTTCTGAACTGTGCTATGCAGTAGTATCAAAGCACATGCATTCAGTTGAAACCCGAATTGAAAACAAAGGAATGCTTCCTACAGACTGGCCTAAACCTGCAGAAACTTGCCATTGGCTCACACCTTCGCCTGCCTGGGACTTCGATTGATGAGGGGTAATTTCGTTTGAATCATTCTGCGGGAAATATTTTTTCGGTTATTTGTAATTGTAGATCCTTTCCTATTGAAAACCATTCTTTGCCACCCTGACATCACAATCAGTTGTTCTCTATTAGCAGAGATGGAAGTGATTCTTCTACCTAAATTTAGTATTTTTACACCAGTGCGTGGAAGTTGATAACCAATTAAATTGACATTACCTTGCGAATCTGCTGTAATAAATCTAAACTGATTTCCGGAATGTTTCTCTAAAAATAATGCTGTAACAGGAGATTTATGTGGGCACCATGAATCGATATAATCAAGTTTCGGTAGGCTAAGGAGTGTTACCGAACCATCTACTCCTCCTACAGCAACGTGAGTAATATTTTGATCATTTTCACCTATTCCAAGGATAATACTCGCCCCCTCATGCAAATGAGCTATAGCAATTTCACCATTTTTCGGCCACCAAACCAAATCGCCGGATTTATGTGCATTAATGAATCCTTTTTCCAAAACCAAACTCCGTATAACAGGGTCCTTTTCTCCTACCATGCTGAGTATTGGAGGTCAAAGGTCATCAAGGGTTTCGAGGGGAGCCCCCGGGGTATACTGAATGTGAAAGTGTTACCAAGACAAACTTTCATCGTCTTTCTTTGCTTTCTTGTATTTCCTATAGCAGGACTTACAAATCGCCATTCTTCGGTTTTCACCATTTAATTCATCTTCTTCCCAAACATCTAGAAGGTTATCATATGCTATACTTCTACCACCAAAACTCTTGTCAGCCCAGTTTTCGCAATCATTGCGGGCACATTTCTTTTCACCTTCAGTTGCGGTTTTTTTCCGCCCCTTTCGACCATTCTCTTCACCACTCTTTTCTCGTGATTTCCGTGCTTTTTTCTTAAATCCCATTTTCACTCCTCCGTATATTCCATTGAATTTTAGATTTTCTCAATTGTTGCATCTCGATCCGGTCCAACACCGACACTAATAATCGGGAACCCTAACAATGTTTCAATTCTAGAAACATATGCTTGAGCATTTTCTGGTAATGCTGTGAATCCCGATTTTTCTTTAGATGCAGTACGGGCTATTTCTAGCCATTCTTCGAGGCTATGGGCTGGAAATCCTGGCATGGTTTCGTATACTGGAACGCACTTAGCTAATTTCCCAATATCAGCGGGAACCTCATGACAAGGCTCACCGTCAATGGTATACCCTACACAGATTTTCAATTCAGGAATGCCTCCCAATACATCGAGTTTTGTTAATGTTACACCATCAAAACCATTCATTCGATGCGCGTGACGAAGGACAGTCAAATCTAACCAACCACAACGACGTGGTCTCCCCGTTGTCGTTCCAAACTCATGCCCGACATCGGCCATATGTTTACCATTAGAATCGGACATACTTTTACCATCATATAATTCAGTTGGAAATGGCCCTTCCCCGACTCGTGTAGTATATGCTTTGACAACACCGTATGTATTCTCCACATGACCAGGGTGGATACCAGCACCATGCGTTGCATTTCCCCGGCTGGTAACTGATGATGTAACGTAGGGAAAAGTTCCTTGATCAATATCCAACAAGCACCCCTGTGCACCTTCCAAGAGAACATTTTCGCCCTGCTTCAAAGCCATATCTAGCATCAGTCCTGTGGGTGCAACAGCGTGACCAAATCGCTGCCATATCCACGATAGGTCCAATGCAAGTGATTGCGATGTAATTTTTCCATGTAGGCTTGCTTGAGGAGAAATTGTATTCCACCCTACAGGGTCATGTGATGAAGGTTCTGTATCTTTAATGCCAAATAGATCCAGTCTTGCATTCATTCTCTCGGCTGTATATGTAAGCCATTCGTCGTCTGACATGCGGGACGGGATATCACAGAAGCGTACCCCTACACGCTCAATTTTGTCCCCATAACAAGGACCTATGCCTCGTTTTGTCGTTCCGATTTTAGTATCAGTGCCATCAATTCGGCGGTGAAATGGAAGATTAACGTGAGCCCTTTCACTAATCCACAACCTTACACCCTCTGGCCGTTCGGATCCAAATGTATACCAATCTTCAAGTTCTTTTTCCAAAGTCCAAGGGTCAATGACCATCCCATCACCTAGAACCAGTTGACATTCAGGATAGGTAATCCCGCTTGGCAAATGGTTCAATTTCAAGGTACGTTCGCCTATGACAATTGTATGTCCTGCATTGTTTCCTCCTTGGAATCGTGCAACCCAACCTACTTCGCTCGCTAGTTGATCAACCATCTTTCCTTTGCCTTCATCGCCCCACTGTGCTCCGAGTACAACCGTTGCAGGCATAGTCGGTCGGCAAAGCAGACCCTCCATGAACTCTTGCCCACTGAAAAATCACATTTGGTTAGTATATTTTTTTAGATTCAACATCTATTTTGACGCATAAAGTAGGCAATATTAAGTCCGATGACCTCCATATGTAGTTGATGAAGCAGTGTATTGATTCAGGGCCGATAATATCGAGCCTAAATGGGGTGTTGCTAACTCCTCCCCCCTATTACTATCAATGCGAGGGTTTATATATGCCCCTGTATATCATAGTAACTCGAGGTTAAGTAATATGAAAGAATTAGAAGAAAATCAGAAAAAATCAGAAACAACTAGCAAGAACAACAGACACGCATCCATTGGTTCAGCCCGTCCGTCTCAACGGCGAACAGAAGGTCAGACACAACCTTGCAAGGTGTGTTCTACTACAGAGTGGGAAGAAGATATTTCACGTGGTGAAACTTATTGCTTGGGATGTGGAAGCGTTGCTGAAGAGAATGCAATTGACCCAGGCGCCGAATGGACTAATCATTCCGACGGTCAAGATAGATCCCGTGTAGGGGCGCCAATGCGACAATCACTTTCTGATAAAGGCTTGAACACCACTATTCACCGAGGAGACTTGACTAGTGCCGGGGCGAAACGCCACGGTATCAATGGCAAGAAACTTCGTGACCTACGTCGCCAAGCAGTAATTGATGAACGCAGCAAAACTCGAAGTTCTCGTGCACGTAACTTAACCAAGGCATTTCAATTCATTAGAGACCGTGGTAATTTACCTCCAAGGCTGACTGAAGAGGCTGCTGCATTATATCGAAAGGCAGCAGAAATGAATTTAGTTGCTGGAAGAAGCATACGTGGCGTATCTGCAGCTTGTGTTTACCTTGCTGCACGTGAAGCAAATCTCCCTCGAACAATAGAAGAGGTAGGCGAGCAATTTGACATGACTTCCATTGCTGCATCTAAAGAATTGAAACGTACCATACGATTAGTATCTAGGCATCTTGGGACACATAGAATTACAAGTCCTGCTGAGTATCTAGATGTATTTCATAGTAAACTAGGCTTACCTGCTCCTGTGTTAGGTGAAGCAAATTACTTGTGGGAACGCGTAGGAGGTTCACTGGAATGGCAGGGTAAGAAACCTGCTGGAGTTGCAGGTGTCATTCTTTACAAAGCCTCACAAAATCGTGGCCACCCAAGGACGCAAGCTGAAGTATGCAAGGTTGCTACAGTGTCTGAAGTGACCCTACGTGGATTGTTACGCATTCTTGATGCACTGTTGGCACACTTGGGCGAAGCACCGTCGAACTGAAGAACCCCACCTCTGTCGAATAGGATAAGGGCGCTTAGATCAGCTGGAAGATCGTCTGGTTTGCAACCAGAAGGCCGGGGGTTCAAATCCCCCAGCGTCCACCACGATTTAGGACTGTACCGCCTAGCATAGGTACATGCACAGTCCTCCTCGATTGAATGACTCTGCCAAAGAGCATTACAAAGAGCAGGGGTGGTGGATACCTTCACGACCCTTGTTCTCTGACGAAAAATTCTCTAAACTAAAATCTATTTTTGAGGAATTACTTGCTAACAAACCACCTGAAAAGTTAGGTGATCAATTAGATACCCCGCATTTCTTTGACAACAGATTATTTGAATTCCTTCTTGATGAGCAGGTCCTTGATTTGGTCGAAGATGTCCTTGGCCCCAATATTGGATTATGGAGTTCACATTTCATTTCCAAGGAGCCGTTAGTGGGTAGGCGTACTCCTTGGCACGAAGACTCATCATACTGGTCTGGAAGAATAGATAGAATGGATAAAATTGTGACACTTTGGCTAGCAATAGATTCTTCAGATCGAGAAAATGGGTGTATGCGAGTTATCCCTGAGACCCACAATCATGGATTTTCAGATTACGTTTCTGTCGATAGAGGATTAAACACATTTCCTGTAGAGATAATCGATGATCAATACGATGAATCAAAAGCAGTAGATTTTGTATTAAAACCAAATCACTGTTCAATGCATGATGGGCGCATCATTCACGGTGCAGATCCAAATACCAGCCCTCGTCGTCGTTGTGGCTACACTATGAGGTATATTGGATTGGATTCTTACATCTTTCCAGAAGAAAACTTAGATCACAAAGTTTGGTGGGCACGGGGAGAAAACGTAGCTGGAAATGAATTGCATTATCATCAATCATAATCTAGCGATATGCATGAAATGACATTCTACCCTGATTCACAGTTTGTCGGAATGAGCCCCGCTTTTCGAATAACCCTTTAATGGAGGATAGAATTCTGACTGGTAGAGAATATCGAATAAAGCGGTTCTTTGGGTATACAACTTCGACACGAGAGAAACCTAAGTCGTGCAACATTCCTTTCATTGCAGCAACATTTGGGGCCCAATAATTGGTTTCATCATTGTTGTACGAATCTCTTGGGAAATAGACCATTGATGGCTTCCACCGATGCAAATCATCGACCAGAGTTTCAATAATCAGTAATTCCTTACATACACTAGAGGCTACTCTTAATCCTGCCATTGGATCCTGTAGATGATATAGAACTCCAAGGAACATAACAACGTCAAATTCACCAACTTTCTCTGGAGTGATATCCATTGCATCAATGTCTAAGTCTTCGACTTTAGAATCAAGAACTTCTCTAGCAAATTTGAATCCTTCATTTGTTCCCCAACCTGGGCCACTCCAGCAGAAATGATCGGTTGCAAGTACACGCTCAGCTCCATTTTTTTCAGCCTGAAATGAGAAAAACCCATCCCATGCTCCAATATCTAGAACAGATTTCCCCGAAAGGTCTTCCGGCAAACATACCTGTTTGAGCTTTGAGACTGAATCATCACGACCTGGAGTGACAAGCCCATCTTTGAGAGGTATTGAATGAAACCACCTAATGGAATTCATTCTATCAATGACATCATCTTGTCCGGCCATGGACGATGGCGAGTTGCAACATCATTTACAGTTTGCGTATTATTTTTGAAATCTAAATTTCAAAATAATGTCATTAAAGCAATGGTTGATTGCGCAACCATTCAAGATCTGAGATGTATAATTGACGAATATCATCGAGTCCTAAGACCAGCATTGCCAGCCTTTCAAGACCCATTCCCCAAGCACATACTGGCCATTTACAACCCAATGGTTCAGTTACTTCTGGTCGGAAAATTCCTGCACCACCTAGTTCTAACCACTGTCCACGCCATTTCACTTCAACCTCCAAAGAAGGTTCAGTATAGGGGAAATATGCAGGCCGAACTCGAACTTCTGGATAACCCATTTTTTCGTAGAATGTTTTGAGTGTAGTTACTAGCATTGGCAAACTCGCACCAGGTTCCATAATGATGCCCTCAATCTGATGGAATTCAGGCAGATGTGTACGATCAATCGTTTCTTTTCTAAAAACACGACCAATTCCAAAAACCCTGCAGGGTACATCTGGAGTTTCCGCCAAGTACCGAACAGTGTTCACCGTTGTGTGTGTACGCAAAAGTGATTTTTGACTCTCATCAGTTGAATATTTTCCACCCCATCCACTAGAGCCGGTTTCACCACCATGCTCGTGAATTGCAGTCCAGTCATCTAAGAAACGGTCTTCGATAGAAATTTTTTCAGGATTGGTTAGGTAGAATGTATCTTGCATTTCTCTTGCTGGGTGATCTTGTGGTATGAATAAAGCATCCATATTCCATCCAGCCGTTTGTACATAGTCACCATCAATTTCATCAAAACCCATTTCAAGGAAAATATTCCGTATTCTCTCAATTAATGCCATCATAGGATGAGGTCGACCGCCTGCTGGAGTCGGTGCATCTATATTCACATCATATGACTTGAAATCAGCATCTAACCATTGCTCACCCTGAAGTAATTCAGGGGTTATTTCGACTACTTGCAATCTTTCTTCTAATTCAGAGTTATCCAACTCCTTCCCTTTTTTCGTAATTTTCCAAGTTCTAACAGTGGTACTTGCGGATTCTATTAATCCCTTACGTTTCTTAAAATGAAGTAATAATTCTGGATCAATATCATTCTCATTGACATCCTTTGAGCACTGCTCTATGAATGAATTTCTAGCAACTAGCGTTATTTCGATTACATCTGACGAATCAGGAATCACAAATGCACCTTGGATTAATTCACATCCTAAACCTTTGAGTAAACCAATTCCTATCCCCGTTTCTTGTTTGCTTACAATTCCACTTGATTGCAAATCTTTCATTGTTCGTTCCTGCTCAGGTTGTGACAACAACCAATTCCAAATTTTTCGTTCTAGAAGTCCATTTTGCAAAGCATTTAACCCCTCTTCACCTAAACTCCAAACTGTCGCATCAACTTGTTCTATAGTCAAAAATCCCTTTTCTTCCAATCCTAAACCAGCTCCAGCAACATGGGCTTGATCATTCCAATTACATGCCGAAAGAAGATCGTCAAGATTCCATGATTTATCTACATTTGAGAGAATTGCTTTAAGCATTCTTTTCTCATTGTTTGATAAATCCATGCGACTCCCTCATCCTTGCGACCAAGTAACTCCACTTGACAATTACCGAACGCCCATAGGGCGTTATTCTAATTTCTAACTAGTTTCAAGATTTTCGTCAGGCTCATATTTTTCTTGATAACCTACACTATCTTGCCTTTTGTTGAGATATGAAAATATTACCGTCGGTGCTAAATCAAATAATAGGAGATAACTTATCAAAGCAGTCAATACTAATTTTATTGGATATCCCATTATTTCCTCAATTGGAAGTGACCCAATATAAAACAAGGCACAACTAATACCTCCAATAATCCACAATGGGATGTGAATTGCTCGAATGAGAATAACAGATAATGGAACCATTTCACTCCTCCTCATCCCATAGAATCATCCCACATGAAGCGCAAGAATACATTTTCGGACGAGCCCCATCAACCCATTCTAAATGCCCACAAGGGCCACAAAGAATGCTAGTCCTGATTGGTGAATCTAATGTCGTGTCAACGCGAAACATGATTGAACCTCCAGCACCAGGGCCCATAATTTCTGCATCTGGGGCCCAATTTGCAACTTCATTATCTGTCATTGGTTTTGGCTCGTTCTTCATTCCAATAGCCCATATGAGCATACCACCTCCTATCAGTCCCGAAGGTGCAGCAATCAAAATTCCGGATGTACCTGGAAGTCCAGCAGTTATTGCGATTGAAAACAGAATCAATACCCAAGCGGCAATGAAGAGGTTGGTTCTGATGTGTTTCATGTTTACCACAACTATCCGAATAATCGGCTACTATCTAGTCCATGATTTGAGGACATTATCGGAATCGCTACGATTAGTCCGCATAACCCTGAGCAAATCCCTCCGCAAACAGCAGTCAACATCATCATTGTCCTTGAATTAAGATCTGCTGAACTATCGTAGTCAATCATGGTAGAAAGTGCAGTATTAATCAAAAATGAGATACCAATTACTAGCCATGCTAAACTCACACCTCGTCTTTGGTAATTGTACAACCAAAATCCAGCTAAAATGGTTGCTAAACCGGATATGATACCCACTCCACCACTCATCAAGTAGTATTCTTTAGGAGCATCACTCCCATCATCTGCTAAATTTGCTAACATTTCACCACCAAAGAGGCTAAT
>Ga0066836_10000033_pt1 | contig 51059 bp, 51 predicted proteins | sample ETNtaG_18_FD_71568 | JGI IMG/M metagenome (GOLD analysis project Ga0066836, IMG submission 71568) | Marine microbial and viral communities from oxygen minimum zone, Eastern Pacific Ocean - ETNP201302SV91 | ecosystem: Environmental > Aquatic > Marine > Oceanic | place: Pacific Ocean: Eastern... | reverse complement strand
AATTAAAATATAATGCTAGAGATATTTCTCTGATTTTTTCAAAAATTAATGATGCTAAAATTATTTTAGGTTCTTCAAATCCATCATTAGAAACATATTATAATTCAAGAAAAAAAATATTCTCTTTAGTTTTCAATAATAATTTTAACAAGAAAAAAAATAAACATAAAGTAACAATAATTAACACTTTAGAAAAAAAAATAAAAAATAAAATGACTGGTAGTTTTTCTAATTTCTTAATAAAGAATATAAATAAAACTTTAAAAAAAAATAAACAAGTTGTGGTTTATAATCATAATATAAATAAACTAGAAGAGTTTAAAAATGAATTAAATAAAATTATTAAAAATGTAAAAATTGATATAATAACAAATAATATAAATAAATCAATTCTTAGGAAAAAAATTAATAATATAAATGAAAATAAAATTAATATAATATTAATTAATCAATTAGTTAAAAGCATTTTACCTATTGAAAATGTAGAAACTATTGGTATTTTAAATACTGAAAAAATGATTAGTTTTCCCAATTTCAGATCTATGGAAAAAACATTTCAAACTATTAATTTAATTATTAACGAATCTTCAAAAAAATTAAAACTATACATTCAAACACTAGATCCAAATATTAATATTTTTGTTTTCTTGAAAAAAAACCAATTCCATAATTTTTATAAAAATGAATTAATTGAAAGAAAAAAATTTAATTATCCCCCATATACTAGATTAATTAAAATTAAGTTTAAAAATTTAAATAAAAATGAAGCTTTAAATGACGCAAAAAAATTTTATAATAAAATTATTAAAATAATAGATATAAAGAATATTCTTGGTCCAAATAAAAAAGAAAATGAGCATGTTTACATAGTTCTAAAAATTGGAAAAAATAAATATGATATAAGTAAAATAAAAAAGAGGATTATTGAAATTTTAAATAAAATTAATACGTCAACTATATCAATTGATGTAGATCCAATAAATTAAAAGTTCCATTTGTTTTTTAAAAAATCCATTGAATTATAAGAGGTTAAATCAAATTTACAAGGAACAATCGATATGTAATTGTTATTGATGGCCCATTCATCATTATCATTTACATTATCATGATTTACAAAATTTCCAATCATCCAATAATATTCTCTTCCATATGGATCAAGTCTTTTATCGAACTTTTCTTCCCAATAAGCATTGGCTTGTCTACAAATCTTTATTCCTTTTATTTTATTTTTACTTTTTTTTGGAATATTCACATTTAAAGCAATAGAATTTGGCATACCATTAATTAATGAGTTTTTAATAATTTTTATTACATATCCTTCAAAGTGGTTCATGTCTGCGTTTGGATTAAAATCACATAATGAAAAACCTATTGAAGGAGTGTTTTCAATAGCACCTTCAATAGCAGCTGACATTGTTCCAGAATATAAAACACTGATTGAGGAATTACTTCCATGGTTAATTCCACTTACAATTAAGTCAATCTTTTTATTTTTTAATACATGATGCTTGGCAATCTTGATACAATCAGCAGGTGTACCACTACATTTGTAGGATTCTATATCATTAAATAAATCAGACTTAACTAATCTTAATTTATCTCCAACTGTAATTGCATGACCCATGCCAGATTGTGGTGAATCAGGTGCAACAACTACAACATTTCCTATTTTATTTGTAATGGAAACTAATTTTCTAATACCAAGAGAATCAATTCCATCATCATTTGTTACTAAAATTAATGGTTTTTTCATTTTATAAACTATTATAATAAGATACTACTTTCACTAAATCTTTCATTTTTTTAATTCTCAAATTATTATTTGAATAGTATTGTTTTATTTCATTAATATTATCAATCATAAAATCAAAAAGCTCATTTTTTTTGCCATTAAATTCATATATTGAACCATCTAAATTCATAAAAAAAAAATCATATTCAAGTTTATTATATTGTTCATAATATGTCCTTCCATACCAATAATAAGAAGGAAAATATCTAGGAACTGTTTCAGATACAATTTTTTCTTTGATTAATAAAGTTAATTTTCCCTCAATCAAAACCTCAAATAATGTAGGAACACTATAATTAAAATTAATTTCATACATAAGGGAATAAAATTGTCTGTAATCTTCAATTGTATTATCAAAAATCTCAAAATAATAAATATTCCTATTGCTAAAGGCCTTTATTTTATTGTTAGCTTTTACCTGAATTAATTGATTTTCAAAATTATATTTAATAAAACCACTTAAAGTATCTTTTTGATTAGTAACTAACCACCCTTTGTGCCAAATTTCAGAGGGGAAATCTTGAGAAAATAATTTTAAATTAAAATAAAAAAAAAATAAAATTATAAAATAAATTCTCATTTTTTTTTGATTAAAATTTTATGACCCATTTTATCTCTTTTTGTTTTTAAATACTTAATGTTATGTTCATTAGGAGTACATTCTATAGGAATATTTTCAACAATTTCTAAACCATACCCATTTAAACCAATTCTTTTTTTCGGATTATTAGTAAGAAGTTTAATTTTACTTATGTTTATACTTCTTAAAATTTGAGCACCAATACCATAATCTCTTTGGTCAGATTTAAATCCTAATTTTTTATTTGCCTGTACAGTATCAAGACCATTTTCTTGAAGTTTATAAGCTTTTAGTTTGTTTATAAAACCTATACCTCTACCCTCTTGATTCATATATAAAACAACTCCTTTACCAGCTTTATTTATGATTTTCATTGACTCATTAAGTTGATTACCACAATCACATTTCAAAGAATGAAAAATATCACCGGTAACACAAGATGAATGGACTCTAACTAAAATAGGTTCATTTTTTTTCCATTTACCCTTAATTAATGCTAAATGAACATCTTCTGTATTTGTCTGAGTAATAGCAACTAAATTAAAATTTCCAAAATCTGTTGGAAGATTAATTTCAATTTCTTTTTTAATTAATGATTCATTTTTTAATCTATAAGAAATAAGATCCTTGATAGAAACAAGACAAATATTATGTTTCAATGCTACTTTTTTTAAATCAGGAACCCTTGCCATACTTCCATCATCATTTAAAATTTCAACTAATACACCTGAAGGCTTTAATCCAGCAAGTCTTGCAAAATCTACTGAAGCTTCAGTATGACCAGCTCTTCTTAAAACGCCACCATTAATAGCTTTTAAAGGAAATACATGTCCTGGCTTGGATAAATCAGATGTTTTAGTTCTATTATCTACTAATGCTTTAATTGTTTTTGATCTATCTTTAGCAGATATACCAGTTGAAACTCCTTTACCAATAAGATCAACTGAAACTGTAAATGAAGTATTATAACTATCAGTATTTTTTCCAACCATTAAACCCAATCCTAAACTATCACATCTATCTTCTTCCAAAGAACAACAGATTAGACCTCTTCCATATTTAGACATAAAGTTTATAATTTCAGGAGTAATTTTTTGAGAAGCACAAATAAAATCACCTTCATTTTCTCTAGACTCATCATCTACAACAATAATAACCTCTCCTTTTTTAATTCTTTTTATTGCTTCTTCTATGGAATCAAATTTTCTTTTCATCATTTAGTAGTAACATTACCAAGTTCATTTGCAATTTCAACTTCAATTTTTTTAAGTTTTTGGTGATCATTAATTATTTCTTTTTCTTGTTTTTCACTTAAATTATCAGTGTTTAATAGCTGAATATTATTGTCAATCATTTTTTGAATTAATCTAAACTTTAATCTTAAAACACTATTAAGTGAAGCTTTTTTTAAAATTTCTTTTTCTTCAATTGTTGTTATTTTATATTTTTTTATCCAATTTTCACTAAGCTCATATTTTGAAGATAACAAATCTATAACTTCATTTTTTAAATTATTATCATTATGATTTAAAAAATAACTTATATCCAATAATTTTTTATCTAAAAGGCTTTTTTTAAAACATTTAATTATATCTAAATGATTTTGATTAGTAAATTTCACATCTTCAATTTCATTCAAAAAATACTTAATAAAAGAAAGTCTATCAATACTAAAATTATTATTACTTGTACCATAATTAACTAAAATTCTAATACACTCCTTTTCTTGTAACGAAATTACGTTTTCAATAGAAATAAGTTTTTTTGTATCTTTTTGTTTGTCTTTTTTAAATAAATTTTTATTTGAATAATTTTTTTGTAATAAAAGTTTATTTAACTCAGAAATAAGAATGTTTTCATCTATTTCTAATTTTAAACTAGATTCTTTGATATAAACAGACCTTTTAAGTGTATCTGGTATTTTTGATATGCTATTAATAATTTCTTTAATTGTATCAATTTTTGTTAAAGGGTCATTTTTTGAAATCTTTTTTAATAAATCTATTTTGAAAGTAACAAAATCTATTTCATTATTAATTAAATAATCTTTAAACAATGAAGAATTTACTTTTTTTGAATAACTATCCGGGTCTTCCCCATCTGGAAATAGAATCACCCTAACATTTGTGTCACTTTCTAAAATCATATCAATTCCCCTAAGAGAAGCTTTTATTCCTGCATCGTCTCCATCAAATAAAATTGTAATATTACTTGTATACCTTTTAATTAATTTTATTTGATCAATTGTCAAAGAAGTACCAGATGAAGCAACTACATTATAAATTCCCTTTTGATGTAGAGAAATAACATCGGTATAACCTTCAACTATGTAGCATTTATTTTCATTTCTAATTGAATTTTTAGATTGAAAAATTCCATATAAAGCTTGACTTTTTTTATATAAAATAGTTTCAGGAGAATTTATATATTTTGGTTGAGATAAATCAATTAAAGTTCTAGCTCCAAAAGCAATAACTTTACCAGAGATATTATGAATTGGGAAAGTTATTCTATTTCTAAACCTATCATAAATTTTTTTATTTTTTTCAATAACCAATCCAGTGTCAAGAATTAAGTCTTTTTTAAAACCAAAATCCTTCAAATGATTATAATTATCATCCCATTTATCTATTGCATAACCAATATCAAATTTCTCTATAACTTCATCATCAAAATCTCTTTCTTTTAAATAAGAATAAGCAATATTTTTACCTTCGTTTGATTTTAAGGATTTTTTAAAGTATTCAACCGATTGATTAAGTATTATATGCAAGCTTTCTTTTTTTGAATTATCAGGAGATAAATAATCATCTTTTGAGCTTTCGATGATCTCTATACCATATTTTTTTGCTAAATACTTTAAAGCTTCAACATATGTTAACCCATCTATTAACATAACAAATTCAATTGCATCACCACCTTTTCCTGAACTAAAACATTTAAATATTTGTTTGCTTGGGGAAACAAAAAATGAAGGAGTTTTTTCTGAAGAAAAAGGACTAAGTGCTTTATAACTTGATCCACTTTTTTTTAAACTTATAAAATCACCTACAACATCAACGATATCTATTTGTTCTTTAATTTGTAAAATTGTCTGTTCGTTAATCATATTTTTAATATAAACTTAATTTAATCATTTTTTTAAAAAGATATTAAAAAGTAAATTACAAGAAATTATATTTTTTATTTATGAAAGAAATGGATGTCTTAAATGTCTTAAAAAATGTTATTGATCCTGATATAAAAAAAGATCTTGTAACTCTTAAAATGATAAAAAATATCATCATTAATAAAGATAAGGTTAATTTTGATATCAAATTAACTACCCCTGCTTGTCCTTTAAAAGAAAAAATAAAATCTGACTGTATTTCTGCTTTTAAAAAATATTATCCAAATATAAAACCTGTTATAAATTTCACATCCGAAGTAGTTAATTACAATCATAAATCAATGGTAAAAAATATTAAACATATTATTGCAGTATCTTCGGGTAAAGGAGGTGTTGGAAAATCAACAATTTCATCAAACTTAGCTGTTGGTCTTGCAAAATTAGGTGCTAAAGTTGGTTTAATTGATGCAGATATTTTTGGACCTTCCATTCCAACTATGTTTAATTGTGAAAATCAACAACCCCAAATAAAAAAAATAAATAATAAAAATATAATTATTCCAATTACACAATATGGAATAAAATTATTGTCAATGGGATTATTAATTCCTAAAGATAAAGCCGTTATTTGGAGAGGTCCAATGGCTAGTTCTGCACTAAAACAATTTATTCTAGATGTAGAATGGGATGAATTAGACTATCTATTTATAGATTTACCACCAGGAACAAGCGATATACATATAACATTAACACAAAACTTTCCAATATCAGGTGCTATTATTGTTACAACACCACAAAAAGTTTCTTTAAATGACGTTAAGAAATCTATATCTATGTTTAATCAAAAGCAAACTAAAATTCCTATTTTAGGTGTTATTGAAAACATGTCATATTTTTCTCCTGAAGAACTACCAGGAAACAAATATTATTTATTTGGTAAAAATGGTGGTAAAGAAATTGCAAAAACATTTGATTTAAATTTTATTGGAGAAATTCCAATTATTGAAGAGATAATGAATAGTAGTGATAATGGCTTTCCAATAGTCCTTAAGGACACAAAGGTTAGTGAAAACTATATAGACATTTGTAAAAACATTGCAAGATTAATTGTAATAAATAACTTAAAATAATATTATATTTAATAAATTTTTATAATAATGAATGATATTAGTTTAATCGAAAGAGTAGAAAATGCCTTAGATGAAATTAGACCTTATCTAAATAAAGATGGAGGTGATATTAAGGTTATTTCAATTGATAATAATAATATTGCTAATATAGAGTTATTAGGGAATTGTGAAAGTTGTCCTATGTCACCAATGACTTTAAAACTTGGTGTAGAAGAAGCTATTAAGAAAAATGTACCTGAAATAAAAGGGATCAAAACAATTAATTTTTCTAATTAAATAAATTTTTACTTTACTAGTTTATTAATTTTGGATAAACATAAATTTTGAAAAATAAGAATATAGCTATTTTAATGGGTGGTTATTCATCTGAACATAAAGTTTCAATTAGAAGTGGAAATGAAGTATATAAAAATTTAAACTCATTAAAATACAATCTATTTAAAGTAATAATAACAAAAGAAAATTGGTATTGTATTGATAAAAATGAAAATAAATATCCAATAAATATCAAAAATTTTAGTATTAATAAACCAAAAATAAAGTTTGATTATGTTGTAAACGTTATTCATGGAAGTCCTGGAGAAGATGGCCTTATCCAATCTTATTTTAAAATGATAAATATGAACCATAGTTCATCAGATTATTTTCAATCCTCTCTTACATTTAACAAAAGTGAATGTAAAAGTTTTTTAATTAAACATAATATATTAACTCCTAAATCATTTTTATTAAATAAAAAAAATAATATAAATATTAAAGAAATTTTAAATATAACTGGAATTCCAGTTTTTGTAAAACCTAATAAAGGTGGGTCAAGTTTTGGAATATCTAGGGTTGAAAATATCGATAATTTAAAATTTTCAATAGAAAAAGCTTTCAAAGAAGATAATGAAGTGATTATTGAAAAAGAAATTAAAGGAAGAGAAATATCAGTTGGTATTATTAATCTAAAAAATAAAATTATTGCTTTACCTCCTACTGAAATAGTTTCTCATAATGATTTTTTTGATTATAATGCAAAATACAAAGGACAGTCTGATGAAATTACACCTGCCAAATTAAATAAAGATGAAACTGTTTTGATTCAAAAATTAAGTAAAAAAATATATAAAATATTAGATTTAAAGGGTTTTTCAAGAGCTGATTTTATTTTAAGAAATAATAAGTTTTACTTTTTAGAAATAAATACAAATCCTGGATTAACTAAAGAAAGTATTTTACCACAACAAGCAATATCTTATGGTATTTCTTTAGAAGAATTATTTGAAAGTTTAATAAAATAAAAAAATTGTTAAAAATTATAAAAAATATATTTTACATAATTATTACTTTAGTTTTAATTGTATTGTCTTTATTTTATATGTATTTTCCAATTGTTACTAATCATGGGGAAACTATAACTGTTCCTGACTTAAAAGGGTTAAATTATATTGAGATCGATGATTTTTTATCAAAAAGAAATCTAAGATATGAAATCATTCCTGATTCAAGTTTTACAACTAAATATCCTCCATTAAGTGTAATATTTCAAAACCCTATTAAAGGAAAAAAAGTGAAGGAAGGTAGAAAGGTTTATCTTACTTTAAACTCAATTCAACCACCAAAAATTAAAATGCCAAAACTGATTAATGGATCTGTAAAAAATGCTCAACTAATTCTAAAAACATACAATTTATTTTTGGGTAAGATAAATTATGTTCCAGATATGGCAGCTAATGCTGTAATTCAACAGTATCATAAGGGTGAAATTATTAAGGGAGGTAATCTTATTGCGAAGGGTTCTATAATTGATTTAGATATAGGAAATGGAATGGGCAATCAAATTTTTGAAATTCCAAATTTAGTTGGTTTAGATTTAGAAGAAGGAAAGTTTACCATTCTTGGTTCAGGATTATCAATTGGAGAAATATATTATAAAGATGAAGGTAAATTATTTATTGAAACAATAAACGAAGATGGAAATGAAGAAATTAAAGAAATTAATGCTAAAGAAGGAATTATATTTAAACAGTATCCTAAATCTCCAAAAAAAATAAAAATTGGTAAAAAAATTGATTTGTGGGTTGTAAAAGATTCGCTAGAAATTAAATAATTTTTTAATTGAAATATTTTAAGTATTTACTTTTTGTTATATTAATTCTATTCAATCATAACTATTTATTTTCTCAGCTTATAATAAAAAATATTTTATCGGATTCATCCAATATTTTTATAAAAAACAACGAAAAAATTGATACAATTTCAATCCCATTTTTTGATGACTTTTCAACGTATAATGATACAATACCTAAAAATAATTTTTGGAGCAGTTCAAAAAGTATATTAATTAAAGATTTATCTGATAATAAATCACCAAGTGTTGGAGTTGCTGTGTTTGATGGAATAAATCAATACGGAATCCCATATAATGAATCTAGTGAATATACAGGTTTGGCTGATACACTTTCATCAAATTTTATAAACCTTGAAAGTTTCCTACCCAAAGACAGTGTTTTTATAAGTTTTCTTTGGAAGGTTAATAATTTTTCAGAATTCCCTGATAATAATGATTCAATTAGATTACAATTTCTAAATAAAGAAAATGATTGGAAAACTATTTGGAAAACTATTGGAATTCAATCTAATCAAAATGAATATTTTAAACATGAAATATTTCATCTAAAAGATAAATTTCTTCATAGAAATTATAGATTTAGATTTCAAAATTTTGGCAAATTAAATGGTCCTTTTGATAGTTGGGTGATAGATTATATTTATTTAAATGATAATAGAAAATCCAATGATACAATATTTATTGATAGAACTTTAACTTATAAACCTAAGAATATTTTTGGATCATTTACTTCAGTTCCAATGGAACATTTCATAAATAAATCAGAATTATTTTTAGATTCTATTACTGTTGGTTTTAATAATTTAAATAATCAAATTCAACCGATAGAATTTAATTGTATTATTTATGATTTATCTAATAATTCAATAATTGATACTCTAAGTTGGGAAGAACCTTTAAATCCAATAGCTCAAGGCTTTGAAAGAAGAATATTATCAACTAAAATTCTGAATAAAGAAAAAATTCCAATTGATAAAGATTCCCTTAATTTTAAAATTAAATTTTATATAAATTCTGGTGATACAATTATTGATGGTATTGATTATAGAGTTAATGATACAGTTATAAATATTAATAAAGTAAATGATTATTTGTCTTATGATGATGAAAAAGCTGAATTTGCAGCTGGAATTAATCAAGAAGATGGTGAAGTTGTAGTAATGTATATTTTAAAACAAATAGATACTATTACTCATATAGATTTATATTTCCCAAAAATCTATCCTATAAGTGATAATAAAAAATTAGAATTAGTTCTTTATAAAAAATTGAATAACAATAGGATAAACTTAATAACAAATAATCTTATTAATATTAACAGCAATAATAGTTATAACTCATTTAAATTAATGTCACCATTAATTGTAAATGATACTATTTATATAGGATATAAGCAATTTTATGATGAATTTATACCTATAGGTCTGGATAAAAATAATAACAACTCAGACAAAATTTTTTTTAATACTAATGGATCCTGGGAACAAAACAATTTAATCAATGGAAGTTTAATGATAAGACCAAAATTTTCAAAAGTAAAAGATTTTATAACTAAAACAGAAAATTTAATATATGAAGATTTAAAAATTTACCCAAATCCTTCTCATAAGAAGTTGAAGTTAAACTATTATGTTGATCATTTCTCTATTTATGATTTAAACGGAAAAAAATTAATTTTTAAAAATCAAAAAACTAATGAAATAAATATAAAAAACTTGGATCCAGGTGTATATATTATTCTTTTGAAATATCGGAATAGAATATTTAAAAAAAGAGTAATTAAATTACGAGAAGCTTTTTAGAAATTTTTCGAACTCATCTATTTTGGTAACTTTAAAGGTGTTAAAATTTAATTTTTTTGAAGAAATTAAATTTTCATCAATATCATCAAAAAATAGAACCTCTTTACCTAAAATATTATTATCATCTAAGATTAGATTATAAATTTCAAATTCAGGTTTTCTTAAATATATTTCATGAGAATAATATACTTTATGAAAAATATCTTTCAACCCTAGATTATATTTTTTAATAAATAAATTATTATAAAATTTTTCATGAATAGAGTTGGTGTTACTTAAAACAAAAACATTGAATTTGTTTTTTAATGATATAATTAGATCAACTATATTATAATTAATAGATAAAATTAATTTATTCCATATCTTATCAAAATCGTTTTTATCCAAGTTAATTCCAATTAAATTATTTAAGCTATTTCTAAATACCTTCTCAGATATCAAACCTTTTTCAAATTCAAAAAAAAAATTTAATAATTCCTTACTTTCAAAAAGTTTATAATCTAAACCATTTAAAATATCATTGTTCTTTTTTGCTAATAAATTAAATTCTTTGATAGTTAATGATGGATCAATATTTATTATAACTCCACCTAAATCAAAAATCAAAGTGTTTATTTTATTTTTCATATTGTGAATTTAAAACTATTTAAAAAATAATATTTAGACAGTAAATTTAAAGCATGCTTCTAGAATATAAGAAAAACAAAACTTAAATTTGCAAACTATTAATTAGGATTTTAAATCCTAAGGGCCCATAGCTCAGTTGGTTAGAGCACCCGGCTCATAACCGGTAGGTCCCAGGTTCAAGTCCTGGTGGGCCCACAATAGATGTAGATTGAGTTTATGAAAACTTATTTCAAAAAAATAATTAAAAGAATTCTTGGTTACCTCTCTTTTTTAATTTGCTTCGTTATTCTCTATTCAAGTAACACATTCACCTTTTTTGTGTCTTTAAATGGATTTTTACAAATTCTACTTTTTATTTTAGTAGTCTGTATTCCAGCTTACCTAACTAAACGAATGTCTTATGTTGACATTGGTTGGCCTTTAGGACTTGTTCTTATTGGTATTTTGGTCTTGATATTAGGTGAAGGATATTTGTTAAGAAAGTATATTATTGGCGGAATGTATTTATTTGCTGGGTTAAGAATGGGTATAGGTTCTTTAATATTACTTAAAAAGGGACATCTTAATACTGAACTATCTAGGTATAAATATCAAAGAAAGAGATGGAAAAAAGCGGGATATACTAATATTGATATTTCTCTTCAATATGAAATAATGTTACAATGTTTCGCAAATGTAACCTTTCTATCAATTCCAGCAATTTTACAAGCATTTAATCCTCAAGAATTTCTATCTATATTTGAAATTTTAGGATATTCATTCTGGTTAGTATTTTTTGGAATGGAAAATGTTGCAGACATTCAAAAACAAAATTTTTTAAAGAAAGCTTTCTTAGAAAATAGAAAAAAACAAGTTTGTAATGTTGGATTATGGAAATATAGTCGCCATCCTAACTATTTCGCAGAATGGATGGTTTGGAATTCACTCATTTTATCTTCTTTTCCATCATTTTTCTATTTTTATACTGCTGAAAAAAATTTAATATGGCTAGGCCTATTAATATCTCTATTCTATTTATCTATAATTATGTATAATACATTAGTCTTTTACACAGGTGCAATACCATCAGAATATTACTCATTAAAGAAACGTCCTGACTATAAAAAGTATAAAAAAAAGACTAATATGTTTTTTATTGGAAAAAATCACTCTCTGGGCTTACCCATATAGATGCCCATAAAATGATTAACTCCTTTAGGAATAGGATTTCCTGATGATCTTCTATATGAAACTACTTGACCAATATGATACAAAGCATCTGATATAGGTCCATGAAATAAATTATAAATATCATATTTCTGTTTGCCAAAAATAACTTTAGAATTTTCAAAATCACCATCAGAATAATTCTCAAGAAGAATTACAGTGTTTTCTAACATGTCAAGGGTACCTTTCCTTAATTCATCATAAGATAAATCCTGATAAGACCTTGATCTATTAATGTCTTTATTATGAAAGCCATTATGAATCATTATAGATAGTCCATATATGTGTTCTAGTGTTTCTCTAGTATTAATACCAGTATCAGATGGTTTATAATTTAAATCTTCGTTTCTCAATCCTTCAGTAGCCCAATAATATCTAAAACCAACACTATGAACAAATCTGGATACTATTGCCTTTTTAGAATAGTTATCTTCAAATTTTTTAATTTCATAGAAATAATTTTTTTCCTGCGAATTCATGTTAAAATTTATAAAAAATAATGATAAATATAATAATAGGTTCATTTTTCTTTTGATTTAATATGCACATCTCTTTGAGGAAAAGGTATAGATACATTGTTCTTTTTAAATTTATTAAAAACAGCAAAATATATCTCGCTTTTTATAACCTCAGGTTTATCAACATGTGAAGAAGTCCAAACCCCTAAACTAAAATTTAATGCACTATCACCAAAACCTTCAAAAAATACCTTAGATTTTGGCTCTTTATGCACATTCGGGTTTTCATCTGCAACTTCTAATAATAAAGATCTTATTTTTTCAGGGTCTTCACCATAACTTACTCCAATTGGGTATCTAAATCTTACAACTCTGCTATTATGACTCCAATTAATAACTTTAGTTGAAATAAATTCAGAATTAGGAACTATAATAGTAATGTTATCATTAGTAAGTACAGTTGTTGATCTTAAAGAAATATTTACTATATCACCAGTAACTTCACCTACTTCTACTCTATCCCCTACCTTAACAGGTTCTTCAATTAAAATAGTTAGACCACTAATTAAATTATCCGTAACCTTTTGAAATCCAAAACCAATACCAACACCTAATGCTCCAGCTAATAAACTTAAAGCACTTAAATCAATACCTACAGCTTGAATAATAATTATTGTACCAATTAGTAAAATAAAAACTCTAACAGAATTAGCAATAGTTTCTCTAAATGTCTTTTTAAGATTTGATTTTGCTAAAATTTTAAATAAAAGAATATTTCTTATTTTTTTTGAAGAAAAAATCAGAACATAAAAACTAAGAAAAAATATAATGATTGTACCAATGTTAATTTCTGACTCACCAAGTGTAAAAATTGGTCTGTTGAAAATTTGAAGAATATCAGAGAGTAGTTTCTGAATTTGAGTAAAAATGTCTAAAAAAAAATTCATAATAATTTTAGCGAATTTAATAATTATTAATCAAAAAATTAAAAATTAGAAAAGGTCATCTATTTTATTTTTTTTAATAGCTTGATAAGCAACCAAAGAACAAACTTTTACAACATCAATTAAATTTGAAAATCTTTTATCTTTTGAATAACCACTTTTATATCTAAAATAAATTTGTTGAACGATAACTGATATCTTAAATAATCCAAATACATAATAATAAACAGGATCTTTAACTTCAAGCTCTGAATATTTTTCATAATAATGTAAGATTTCCGCACGAGAAAAGTTTCCACTTGAAGTTGTTGGACTTAATGATATTTTTTTAAGAAGTGGATGATCATTCTCCTGAACCCAATACCCTAAAGTTGTTCCAAGATCAAATAATGGATTACCTATTGTAGCCATTTCCCAATCCAGAATACCTAAAATTTTTGAATAATTTTTATTTAAAACAATATTGTCATATTTATAATCATTATGAATCAAAGAAAAAGTTTCTTTAGATTTTTGATTTTTTGATAACCAATTTATTACAAAATCCATTTCCTTAATTTTGTTGGTTTTGGATTTAAAATATCTTTCCGACCAACCAATAATTTGTCTTGATGAATAACCATTTCCTTTTTTAAATTTTTCTAAGCCCAATATTTTGTAATCCAATTTATGTAGAGACGATAAGGTTTTAATAAATTTTTTTGAAATATTTTTCATTATTTTTTTACCTGGCATTAATTCATTAGGTGTATTAGGTCTTAAAATAATTCCTTCAAGTTTTTCCATAAGATAGAAATCAAATTCAAAAAGCTTTTTGTCATTAAAATATAAGTATGTTTTAGGAACCTTATCATAATGCTTTGATAGGTTTGATAAAATATTATATTCTCTCTTCATATCGTGACCCCCTTTAGTTACTTTACCTAAAGGTGGTCTTCTTAAAATATATTCCTTATTATCCCAAAAAATATTATAAGTAAGATTAGAGAAACCTTTTCTATATTGTTTTATAATTGGTTTTTTTGAAGAAAAACCAATTTTTTTTTTTAAAATATTTGATAATTTTTTAATATCAATCGCTTCCTCTTTTCTTACTTTTTCCGGAGCGTCTAATTCAAGCATAAATATTAAATTTTTAATCCATATTTTGATAGTACGCCCTTAGCAACATTTGTAATATGAACTTCATCAGCACCATCATAAATTCTTGCCGCTCGTTCATGTCTATAAAAATGTGATAATATAATATCATCACTCATTCCTAAACCTCCATGGATTTGAATTGCATCATCAATTACTCTTTTCAAAATATTAGCACAATAGAATTTAATCATAGAAATATCAAATCTTGATTCTTTTGACCCATTCTTTTCAATTTTTTTTCCAACATCCAGAACCAATAATTTTGCGGCATTAATTTCAATTCTTCTTTCTGCAATCATTTTATGTATTAACTGTTTTTCACCTAAAAATTTACCTGGAGATAATTCTCTTGATGCAGCTCTTTTGCACATCATATCAAAAGATCTTTCACATATTCCAATCCACCTCATACAATGGTGAATTCTTCCAGGGCCAAGCCTTGATTGAGCTATTTTAAATCCAAAACCCTCTTTTCCTAGTAAATTTTCTTTTGGCACCTCAACATTATTATAATCAATTTCGGAATGGCTAAAATACCCTTCTCCTTCTTCCCCCATAACAGGAATTTTCCTAATTAAATCAAATCCTTTAGAATCTGTAGGAACAATAATTTGACTTGCAGTCAAATATTTATTTTTTTCATTAGGATTCGAGATTGCCATAACTATAGCAAATGAAGATCCTTCAGCAGAAGAAGTATACCATTTTTTGCCATTTATTAAGTAAGAATCATTTTGCTTAATTGCAGTAGTACTCATAAAAACTGGATTTGATCCAGCATGATTAGGTTCCGTCATTGAAAAACAAGACCTAATTTTCCCATCTAATAAAGGTTTTAAAAATTTATCTTTTTGGTATTTAGTTCCATATTCAATCAAAATTTCCATATTTCCAGCATCAGGTGCTTGACAATTAAATAGATACAAACCAATTGGACTTGACCCAAGTATGGAACTTATTTCAGAAAACTCTATTAAACTCAATCCCATACCTCCGTATTTTTTTGGAATTTGTGGGGTCCAGTATCCTAAAGACTTGACTTTATCTCTCTTCTTTTCTATATCTTCAATAGATTTATTCCAACCTTGAGCCAATACTTTTTTTTCTAAAGGATAAACTTCATTAATAAGAAAAGATTTAATGTCTTTTTTTAAATTAATTAGTTTATTATCATTCATTTTGTTAAAAATTTATCTAAAATTAAATTTAATAATTTTATATTGATTAATTATATTACTATTAAAATCTAATTAATTATGAGCAATCTAAATGATAAAAAAACACTATTTGGTCATCCTTATGGATTATATATATTGTTTTTTACTGAATTGTGGGAAAGATTTTCATATTATGGTATGAGAGCATTATTAGTTCTTTTTCTCATATCTGAGGTTAATAATGATAATCCAGGATATGGTTGGTCAAATGAAGATGCCTTATATTTATATGGGTGGTATACAATGTTAGTATATGTTGCTGGCATTCCTGGAGGAATAATTGCTGATAGATATCTAGGTCAAAAAAAGACAGTAATGATTGGGGGTTTACTTTTAGTTCTGGGTCATAGCATTCTAGCTATTGATAATCTTACTGCTTTTTATGCTGGATTAGGTTTTATAATATTAGGAGTTGGTGGTTTAAAACCAAATATTTCAACTATGGTTGGTGGTCTTTATAAAAATAATGATGATAGAAGAGATATAGGATTCAAAATATTTTATATGGGTATAAATATTGGTGCTTTCTTTTCCGCATTAATTATTGGAGGTATTGGAGAGGTTTATGGATGGCATTATGGGTTTGGATTAGCTGGAATAGGAATGTTATTTGGTCAATTAGTATTTATGTGGGGACAAAAGTATCTCAAAGGAGTTGGAGAGTTTATAGGTAAAAAAGATAATCCAGATAAAGATTTGATGGATAAACCTCTTACTAAAATTGAAAAAGACAGGGTGCTTGTTCTATTATTATCTTTTTTAATTGTAATAGTATTTTGGGGAGCTTTTGAGCAAGCAGGAGGACTTATGAATATCTATGCTTTTGAAAAAACAAATAGATTAATTGAAAGTATAAATTTTGAAGTTCCTGCAACATGGTTTCAATCATTAAATGCTGGGTTTATTGTTTTATTTGCTGTAGCTGTTGGAAAATTTTGGTCGTGGTGGAAATCATTAGGGAGAGAATCAGCTTTACTTTTTCAAATGGCTGTGGGAGTAATAATAATGGCTATTGGATTTTTCTTCATGAGTGCAGCATCTATTGAGTTTCAAGAAAATGGATCTAGTGCAATGTACTGGTTAGTTTTAGCATATCTTTTTCATACACTTGGGGAATTATGTACATCTCCAACTGCTATGGCCTTAATTACAAAACTTGCTCCTTTAAAATATGCATCCATTATGATGGGGACTTATTTTGCGTGTACTGGCTTTGGAAATAAACTTGCCGCTTATTTAGGAGAGTGGGCACAAACAGCTGGAGAGTTCCAAATTTTTACTGGGATAGCAATTTGTTGTTCAATATTTGGTTTTTTGGTTGTCTTACTTTTAAAACCATTGAAAAGACTTACTCATGGGGCTGATTAAATTTTCATCATAGAAATTCTTTTATTATCATAAAAATATTCTCCCATCTTATCTGCTGTCAAACATGAGTGAACAGGAATTATAGACAATAGATCTCCTATTTTATAGTTGCCTTTTTTTTCTAGCTTGATAATTCCATGTTCTTGGGATAAAGATTCTAAGTAACCAATTTTTTTAGATGTGTTCCAAAAATCATTTCCATTATAAACATATCCATAGCATTCATTTCCATTCTCAATGAGAAAATCTTTAGAAAAATGTACTGAACCTCCATAAATTAATATTTTATTATCTTTCTGATAAATTGATACTATAGGACATATCATTCTTAATGCTATATTCTTTAAACTACATGAACCAATTTTGTATTGATATAAATCATAAAATACAAAATTTCCAGGTCTAATTTCATTAACATAATCAGGAATATTATTTATAATTGATAATGATGGTGTATCCCCTACTGAAACATTTAGGTGTTTATTTAATTGAGCTTTTAAAGTATCCAAATTCTTGATAGAATCATTATAAGTTTTTAAAATATCTGTCTTGCTTTTTGATTTATATGTATTACCAAAATGAGATAGATAACCTGCAAAATTTAGTTTTTTTGAATTTTTTAATTTATCTATTATGATTTCTAACTTATTTACATGTTTAAAAGATATTCCGGCTCTTTTATAACCTAAATCAATTTTAACATAAACTTGAGTTTTGTTCTCTAAATTATTTTCCAAAAATTTTATTGTCTCAATAGAATCAACTAATAAATTTATTTTACTTTTTTTTAGAAGAATATTAATTTTTTTAATCTCTAAAATGTTAAATGGAAAAGCTATTGTAATATCATTCCATTGATCTGAAAAATATTCAGCCATAGAAACAGATGAAACTGTTATTTTATTTATTCCTAAATTTTTAAACCATTTTCCTACTTCCAAAGATTGATGAGTTTTAAAATGTGGTCTAAAAGAAACTGATAAGTTTTTTGATAATTCAACAATTGTTCTAATATTATTTAAAGCAGTATCTTTATTTATAATTAAGGTAGGCTTTTCAATATTTAACATTATAATTTAAATTTATGTAAAATATTTTTTTTAAATCTTTGTATAAAATAAATAATTTAAATTTATTTAAATGCTGAAAATTAAAAAGACAATTTTATTTTTTATTTTTTTAAGTTATAATTCTGTATTCTCACAGTCTTTTGAATTTGGACTAAATTTTGGTTTCAACAATTCAAAACAATCATTAAGAACTGACGATTTGGGTCTTTCTAGCAGTCAACCCCAAGGAATTATTCAAAATACTATTCAAGGAATTCCTTTCAAGGTTAAAAACCTTCAAGGGTATAATTTTGGCATATATACTTTATTAAATTTTAAAATAAAAGATGACGCTTTTGCTTGGAGAAATGATGGTAATCCTATTTATATCGGAATTCAACCTGAATCTCAGTTTTCATTACATGGGACAAAAATAATGGATTCAAATAATAGCACTTGGAATAATAAATTATATTATTTAAGTATTCCAATATTATTAAACATTAAAATTGGAAAAGTAAGTATTTTATTTGGACCTCAAATGAGTTTTATTCAAGATAAAAACAGTTCATATGATAGATCAAAAGGATTAGGAAATATAAGTGTAAAAAATTTAGCTAATTTAGCTGCTTTTAATACTTTAGGATCGATTGCTGAATTTGATATGTCTCAATACTCAGATAAAGATGTAATGTTTGTTACTGGATTTGAATTTGAGTTACCTTATAATTTTAAATTTTCAATTAGAAATCTTTCTGGAACAGATAATATTTCTAAAATTGAAAATCAAACCTGGAAAAATAATTCTTGGCAATTTTCAATAAAATTTAGTGTTTTAAATACTTCAAAAAAAGAAAAAATATCTGAAAACTAGTTTATTAATTTTTTACATAAATAAATATAATATGAAAAAACTTATCACATTGTTTTTAATTTTATCAATTTTATCTTGTAATAAAAAAGATGACTCTATAACACAAGGAAGTGGAGACTGGGAACTTGATAAAATGTCAGATGCATATAGAAAATTCTCCGAAAATGTTTTAGTATATGTAGAAAATGATTATATAGTTTTTGAAACTGATAATTTACCTGATCATAAAAGTCCATATTATGATCAAAACAACCTACTTCATGAAGAATATAATGGTAATAACTCAAATTTTAGTTTAAATCCAAATAAAATAATAAAACAAAATATTGTAATGAAAGTACCTGCTGATCCTAAAGAGTCAAAAACAAAAATTGCTACTTCACTAGGTGCAATTGGAATTGCTGTTAATGGAGTTGTCTTTTATAATCAATATGCTGGACCTAATAATCAACCATTAACAAATGAAATTAATAGTTTTGATCAATATAATGGTCATCCTCAAGCTCAAGGTGCATATCATTATCATATTGAACCTATATGGTTAACTTCAAATTTAGGAAAAGATGCATTTTTAGGCTTTTTAAATGATGGTTTTCCAGTATACGGACCTGAAGAAAATGGAAAAGACGTCAGTAATAGTGATCTAGATGACTATCATGGTCACTTTCATCAAACAGTAGAGTTTCCAAATGGTATTTATCATTATCACATAACAAAAGATAATCCATATATTAATGGTGATGGATTCTTTGGGGTTGTAGGAACAATAAGCCAATAAATCTTGTCTAAATTTTTTCTCATATTTATAACAGTATTTTTCATTTTTTCATGTAATGATTCATCAAATATAGATATACCTAATCATGTGATTTTGTCAAAAAATTTTAATCTTACTATAGATGGGAAATTCTTACTTTATAAAAATGAAAAATTTTCTGGATATTTAGAAGAAGTAAATTCAAATAATATAAAAGTATCTAGAACAGGATATCTTAATGGAAGAAAAGAAGGAATTCAAAAAATTTGGTATGATAAAAATAAAATTTCAGAAATAAGATTTTATAAGCAAGGAAAAAAAGTTGGAATACATGAACTTTTTTGGGATAATGGGAATAAAAAAATGATTTCATATTTTAAAAATGGAGAGCATAATGGTGAAATGACTCAATGGCACCAAAACGGTAAAATTTACAAAAAATTCAATTATATAAATGGATTTGAAGAAGGAAATCAAAAGATATGGAACGATAAAGGAATTTTGAAAGCTAACTATGATGTAGTAAATGGGAGAAGATATGGATTGACAGGAATCAAAAATTGTAAATCTGTAAATAATGTGTTCTAAATATTTAAATTTAATACTAATTATTCTGCTAATCTGTTGTAATAATTTATCTGTTTCAAAATTACCATATTTTATTTCCCCAGACTTTACTCCATATTGGATAAATAAGTATCCAAAAATAGACTCATTACATAAAATTGAAGATTTTTCTTTTGTTAATCAAAATAATGAGATTATTGATAACTTATTCATCAAAGAAAAAATCGTGGTATCAAATTTTTTCTTTACAACATGCCCTAGTATATGTCCAAATATGACTTCTAATTTGAAAATAATAGAGGAAAATTTTAATAAATCTGAAGAAGTAATAATTTTATCTCATAGTGTTACTCCATGGATAGATTCAGTCAAAAGGCTTAAAAATTATGAAAAAATGCACAATATAAATTCAAAAAATTGGCATTTGATAACTGGTGATAAAAATAAAATTTATGATTTAGCTAGAAAATCATATTTTGCTGAAGAAGAATTGGGTTTAAATAAAAGTAATGATGAATTTTTGCATACAGAAATGGTTTTTTTACTTGATAAAAAAAGTCATATAAGAGGTATTTACAATGGAACCATAAAATTAGAAATTAAAAGATTATTAGAAGATATTATCATTTTAAAAAATGATACATAAATATGAAAATAGGATTATTATCAGATACCCATAGTTTTTTTGATAAAAAAATTTATAATTATTTTAAGGATGTTGATGAAATTTGGCATGCAGGAGATATTGGAGATATTAAAGTTCTTGATGATTTAATGGCATTTAAAAAAACAAAAGCCGTTTATGGAAATATTGATGATTACAAGATCAGAAATTGCTGTGAAAAAGAATTAATTTTTTCAATTAAAAATTATACTATATACATGACCCATATAGGCGGAAAACCACCAAGTTATAATAAAGATGTAATTAATAGGTTTAAAAAAATTAGACCAAACATTTTTATTTGTGGCCATAGCCACATACTAAATATTACAAAAGATAAAAAATTTAACTTTCTTTATATTAATCCAGGAGCTGCAGGAAAGGTTGGTTTTAATTTAGAACGTACAATTGTTAGATTTCAAATAACATCAAACAATTTGAATTCCATGGAAATTATAAAATTATAATTTACTTTTTCTTAGTAGATTTCTCTGCAGTTTTTTTAGATGCGTCTTTTGTATCTTTTGTGCTTTTTGATTTTGTTTTCAACTTAGCATCAAACTCTTTTTTAATAGCTTCAAGATCAACATTTTTTATTACAGGAATCTTTGATAAGCTTTTAATTATCTGCTTTTTTCTTTTAGCTCTAGATACATTTCTTAAACCTTTTCTCTCTAGTCTTGTTATTGTCATAATAAAAAAAATTTATTCGAGTGCAAATTAAATAAAAAATAATATAAATCATTTGCTAGCTTTACAATAAATTTAAAATTATGAAAAAAATAAAACCTTCAGTTCCTAGGGGAACCAGAGACTTTGGTTCAAATGAAATGATAAAAAGAGAATATATTTTTTCAACACTAAAAAAAATATTTTCTAATTATGGTTTTCAAAATATAGAAACGCCAAGTTTTGAAAATATTGATATTCTTAAAGGAAATTACGGTGAAGAAGGTGATAAACTATTATATAATATTCTTGATTCTGGTAATTTTTTAAAAAATGTAAAAATTGATCCAAAAGCAAACTATAAAACTATTAAATCAAAAATTTCAAAAAAAGGTCTTATATATGACTTAACAGTACCTTTAGCAAGGTATGTTAGTATGAATAGAGATAAAATATCATTTCCATTTAAAAGATATCAAATTCAAAAAGTATGGAGAGCTGATAGACCACAAAGAGGTAGATATAGGGAATTTTATCAATGTGATATTGATTACATTGGAACTAATTCTATTCTATGTGAAATAGAAATAATAGATGTAATTTTAGAAGTTTTTCAAAAATTGAAATATGAAAAATTCAAAATAAAATTAAATAATAGAAAAGTGTTAGTTGGAATTGCAGAACAACTAAATATAAAAGAAAGATTCGTCGATCTATGTGTTTCAATAGATAAAATTGATAAAATTGGAATACCAGGTTTAAAAGAAGAACTTTTAAAACAAAATTTTGATGAAAAAAATATTAATGAAATTATAAAAATTTTTGAATTCAAAGGTAGCAATGAAGAAAAACTAAATTTTATTAAAAAAATTGTTTTTAGTTCTAAAATAGGTATTGAAGGAATTAATGAATTAGAAAAAGTTTTAAATTATAGAAATAATATAATAATTGATTTTTCATTAGCAAGAGGATTATCATATTATACTTCTTCTATTTTTGAAGTAATATCTAATGATAATGATCAAGGGAGCTTAGCAGGTGGAGGAAGGTATGATAACTTAACTGAAGTTTTTGGTTTAAAAAACAGTTCTGGAATTGGAGTTTCGTTTGGTTTAGAAAGAATATTTAATACCTTAGAAGAAAATAAATTATTTCCAAAAGAGATTGAAAAATCAATAAAAGTAATGGTTACAAACTTAGGAGATGATTTGTTAAATTATTCTTTAGATATAACTACAATGCTAAGAAAAAATAACATTCCAACTGAAATATATCTTTCTTCAGGAAAACTAAAAAAACAGCTACAATATGCAAACAATAATAAAATACCTTACGTTATAATTATAGGTGAAGATGAAATAAAAGAAAAAAAAGTTACTATAAAAAACATGAATTCAGGAAATCAAAAATTGATTGAAATGAGTAAAGTATTAAGCATTATTAGTCTTTAAATAGATTATTTCTATGTTTATTTCAAGATATATTTTAATATTCTTTTTTTTTCTTTTTTCAAATTCTCTTTTTTCTCAACTAAGTGAATTAAAAAGGTTTTGGGTTAATAGCGATGTTGGATGTCATCCATTTGAAGTTAGAATTATAAAAGAAAATGTTGGGCCTAATGTTTCAGTTATCCAATATGATTTTGACTATTCCAGAGCTACTGGTATTTTCAGTCCTTCTTCAGATAAGTCCTACAAATATAATTCTCCTGGAAGATATACTGTTGCACAAGCAATAAATCAAGACGGTGTAGAAAAAATAGACTTAATAGATATCAATGTTTATGAACCAAAAAAAATAGAAGTTAATATTTTTAATTGTAGCAATAATGAATTGCAAATAAATATAAATGATGAATATTATGATTTATATGATTTATATTTTAAAAATAACGAAGAACCTAATCCAAAATACATACAAATTCAAGAATTAATCAAAGGAGAAAATACCATTAATTATTCTTCTTATTTATATAACGGAAATAAACTTGAAGGTTATATAATAGGTGGTTTTAATACATTGGATGGAGGTAAAACCTTTGATGGCTGTTATCAATACCCTATTGATATATTAGCAATTGAAGAAGAAATTGAATTAAAAATTGATTCTGTTAAACTTTCTGATGATTTACTGGAAATAGATTTATTCTATAAGCCTCAAAAAAGTAGTAACTATAATGTTATTGTTGATAGTAAAATAGATTCATCATATTTAACATCACCAGCAATTAGTTCTGATGATGAAATTATTAATATTTCTAATGATTTTTATTTCAAATGTTTAGAACTAGAAAAAATAAATTATTGCAATTCATCATCTAAGAGAGATGAGATTTGCTTAATATATTTAAATAACATCACTGAAGCTGATGGTCATTTTTTGGAATGGAACTATGATATGGATTTTGATTCTTTATTAATATATAAAAATGAAAAATTAATAAATTCTATTCGTGAAAATAGTTCTAATATGCTTGATAAGCAAGAAATAATTTCAGGTGAAAGTTATTGTTATTTAATAAGGGGATTTATAAATGGAAAAGTTTCTATTTCAAATACTAAATGTATTGATGCAAATAAAAATTATAATCCATTGCCGATACCTAACGCATTTACTCCAAATGCTGATGGATTAAATGATTATTTTTTACCTATAAAAAAAGAAGTTGAAGATTATAATATATATATATTTAATAGATTTGGAGAATTAGTATTTTTAAGTAAAGATATAACTATAGGTTGGGATGGAAATTTTAAAAATAAAATCATCCAGGACACTTATTTTTACAAAATTGAATTTAAAAAAAATGGAAAATCGATTACACAAACGGGAAAATTTGTGTTAATCAAATAAATTATAGAAAAATGTTTGACATGATGAAAATGATGGGTCAAATTAAAAAGACTCAAGAATTAGTTAAAAAAGCACAGGAAGATTTAAAAAACATAAGTGAAACATCCGAATCTGGAGCAGGATTAGTTAAAGCCACGGTTAATGGTAAAAAAGAAGTCATATCTATTGATATTAATGATAGCATCATAAATAAAAAAGATAAAAAAATAGCTCAAGATTTAATAGTTGCAGCAATAAATAAAGCATTAAAAGATGTGGATTTTAAATCTAAAGAATATATTAAAAGTAAAACAAAAGATATCATCCCTGATATACCTGGTTTTGACATAGGAAACATATTTAAATGATTCATAAGAATAAAAGAATAGCAATAGTTATATTAAATTATAATGGCATAAAACTTCTTAAAAAGTTTCTTAGCTCAGTAGTTAATTTTTCTGATAAAAAAATCTCTTCAATATATTTAGTTGATAATTTTTCAAGTGACGAATCGATTAGATTTGTAAAAAAAAAATATCCGTCTGTCATAATAATTAAAAATAAAGTTAATTTAGGTTATTCTGGGGGATACAATAAAGGTCTTAAAGTAATAAAATCTGATTATTATATTTTGTTAAATTCTGATGTTGAAGTAACCAAAAATTGGTTAAATCCTCTTTTTGATCTTATGGAGAGTGATAAAAATATTGCTGCATGTCAACCAAAAATACTTTCATATAAAGAAAAAGATTATTTTGAATATGCTGGTGCATCCGGAGGTTTTATAGATAAATTAGGATATCCATTTTGTAGAGGCAGGATTTTTGAAACCATTGAAAAGGATTATGGTCAATATGATGATAAAGTTAAAATTTTTTGGGCATCAGGGTGTTGTTTGATGATTAGAAGTGATGTTTTTCATAAACTTAATGGATTTGATAATTATTTTTTTGCCCATATGGAAGAAATTGATTTGTGTTGGAGAATAAATAATCTTGATTTAAAAATTTATTGTGAGCCAAAAAGTAAAATATATCACTTAGGTAATCAAACCCTTAGTAAATCAGATCCAAAAAAAACATATTTAAATTTTAGGAATAATTTAATAATGATTTTAAAAAATGATCAATTCACTAATTTAATATGGAAATTGCCTATACGGTTTATTTTTGACCTTTTTGCTTTTATTAGGCTTTTAATTAAAAAAGAATCTAGAAACCACGGAATATCAATTTTAAAAGCTTATAGGGATTTTATTCTTGATTTTAAATTAAACTTTTCTAAAAGAAATAAAATTAAAGGAGAACCATCTATAATTTATAATAAAATAATACCAATAAAATATTATATTCAATGTATTAAAAAATACAATGATTTATAATTTTTAAAAAAAATTATTTCAATTAAAAAAAAACCTTATTTTTGTACAAAATTAAATTTTAAGATATGAAATCATCAAATGCTATTGTTATTTTATTAAGTGCTATAATTTTCTTTGGGTGTAACCCATTGAAAAAAATGATAAAATTAGCTGAAGAAAAACAGAAAATTACCGCTACACCAAGTCCTCTTGTTGTTAATGGTGGAAAAGTTTGTGTCGAAGCTAAGGTGTCCTTACCTACTGGAATGATAAAAAAAGGCACAAGTTATACTGTGAATTTTACTTATAATGATGTAGAAGTTGGTTCTATTGAGTTTTTAGATGAAATTTATGCTACAAGAACGAGTTCAAGTACTACTACTTCTAGTATTTCTGATTCAACTTCAAATTACAGAGTTAGAGGAAAAAACACAACTACAAAAACTGTTAGCATGAAACTTGTTCCTGCTGATTTAAAGACATTCTGTTTGGATTACAATGAAGATTTAAATCCAGGAAAGTTCAAAGCTGTAGGAGTTGCGAAACTTCTTAATTCAGGCCAAACAGCATCAACAAAATCTGTGGATGTAGCTGATGGTGTTATATTAACTCCTTTTTTAGGTACTAGAAATCTTTCAATCCCAAAATCTGCTCACGGATATAATGAAGGAGAAGAACTTACACCTTTTAATGTTGATTTCTTTTTTGATCAAGGTAGATCTACACTTAAAAGATCAGAAAAACTTAGTGATAGAGGAGAAAGATTTTCTGCATTTGTAGCTGAAAGAAATCCTACTAAAAGTGTTGATATTTTAGGTTCTCATTCACCAGAAGGATCAACTAAAGTTAATGATGAGCTTTCAAATAGTAGAGCAAAAGTAATTGAAAAATATTACAGACAACAAATGGATAAATATGATTATAAAGATGAAGCTAATAAAGTTAAGTTTAATACAAGTCCTGTAGTTGAAGATTGGTCTTCTTTAAGAGATGCTTTAAATAATACTGATGCTATAAATCAAGATGAAAAGAGTAGAATATCTAGAGTAATTAATGGTGGAGGAAGCTTTGTTGATAAAGAAAAGTCTTTATCAAAACTTTCTAGCTATAAAAAATTAATGAAGTCTGTTTACCCAGAATTAAGAATATCAAAAACAGAAGTTATGACGATTGTAGTTAAAAAGCCTAATAATGAAATAGCTTCAATTTCTAAGAAAATAGTTTCTGGAGAAGCCTCTTCAGATGCATTATCTGAAGATGAACTACTATTTTCTGCTACTTTAACACCTTCACTAAGTGAAAAAGCTTCAATTTATGAAGCAGCAGTAAAAAAAACTGGCTCATGGAGAGCTCACAATGATTTTGGATCTATTCATATTAATTTAGCAAGAGAAGAGGAATTAAACTCTGAAGCTCAAAATAAACTAATGGATGCTGCTGAAACACAATTAGAAATTGCATTAAACAAAAATGAATCTGCTGAAACGCATTTAAATTTAGCAGCAATTCATAGCCATAGAGGAAATCATGATTTAGCTTATGAGCATGTTGAAAAAGCTAAAAGATTAAATAATGATAGAATGAATACAAGAGTTCAATATTCATTAGGAACATTAGATATTGCGAGAGGTAATTATGATTTGGCTTTGAAAAATCTTGCTATGTCAAATAAAGATTATTGGGGTGTATCTTGGAAAAAAGCTATAGCTCATATAATGTTAGGAAATATCGATGATGCTAGAACAGCTTTAATTCTAGAAGCTGAACAGATGAAAAAAGCTGATCATAAAACTAATGGAGGAAATGCTTATGCTTTAGCTATATGTGCTGCAAGAGATGGAAACTCTAATAATGTAACTAAATACTTAAAAGAAGCAATTGCTATCAACAACTACTGGAAAGAAAGAGTTGTTGACGATTTGGAATTTAGAGATGTTCAAGATGCAGTTAAAGAAGCATTATAAATTTTAAATAAATTATAACATTATAAAAAAGCATTCCAAATGGAATGCTTTTTTATTATATAAGTACCTTTAAATTGGTGATAATATTTTAATTTTGTTTTAATAATTTTTTAATAAATATGAGAGAAATTCAGTTTAGACAAGCCTTAAATGAAGCTATGAGTGAGGAAATGAGAAGAGATAAAAATGTATATTTAATGGGTGAAGAGGTAGCTGAATATAATGGTGCTTATAAAGTAAGCAAAGGTATGCTTGAAGAATTTGGTAACAAAAGAGTAATTGACACTCCTATAGCTGAAACTGGATTTACAGGAATTGGGATTGGATCTGCAATGAATGGACTAAGACCAATAATAGAGTTTATGACATTTAATTTTTCCTTAGTTGCGATTGACCAAATAATTAATGGCGCAGCAAAAATGATGCAAATGTCTGGAGGACAAATTAATGTACCTATAGTATTTAGAGGCCCTACTGGTAATGCTGGGCAATTAGGATCTCAACATTCTCAAAATTTTGAAAATTGGTTTGCAAATACTCCTGGATTAAAAGTCGTTATACCATCTAATCCATACGATGCTAAAGGTTTATTAAAATCATCAATAAGAGATAATGATCCAGTAATATTTATGGAATCTGAATTAATGTATTCTGATAAAGGAAATGTTCCCGAAGATGAATATCTTTTGCCCATTGGTAAATGTAATATTGTTAAAGAAGGAAATGATTTAACATTAATTTCTTTTGGTAAAATGATGAAAGTTGCTGAAGAAGCATGCAATGAAGCTAAAAAAATGAATATAAGTGTAGAATTAATTGATTTAAGATCTATTAGGCCAATCGATTATTCTACTATAATTAACTCTGTAAAAAAGACAAATAGAGTAGTAATCATTGAAGAAGCATGGCCATTAGCTTCCATATCATCAGAATTAAGTCATCATATACAAAGATTTGGTTTTGATTATTTAGATGCACCAATACACAGAATTACCTCTGAAGATGTTCCTGTTCATTATGCACCTACGCTCATTGAAGGAATTGTTCCTAATGTCAAAAAAACTTTAAAAGCAATAAAAAAAGTAATGTATTTGTAAATTTATTTATTCAAACCTAAAGCAGACATCATACCAGTAGGCCCACTTTTTTTCATTATTTTCATCATTTTTTTCATTTGATTAAATTGTTTTAGTAATTGATTTACATCTTGAACTGTACTACCACTACCAAGAGCAATTCTTTTTTTTCTTATTCCATTCAATATTTCAGGATTAGACCTTTCTCCAGGAGTCATTGAATTAATAATTGCTTCAATTGGTTTAAAGGATTCATTATCCATTTCTACATCTTTAATTTTATTACTCATTCCAGGAATCATACCTACTAAATCTTTTATATTTCCCATCTTTTTGATTTTTTGTAGTTGGGATAGAAAATCATCTAGGCCAAAAGTATTTTGAAGCATTTTCTTTTGCATTATTCTAGCTTCATCTTCATCAAAATTTTGTTGAGCTCTTTCAACTAAACTTAAAACATCTCCCATTCCAAGGATTCTTTTTGCCATTCTATCGGGATGAAAAACATTTAGAGCATCTAATTTTTCACCTGTACTTATAAACTTAATAGGTTTGTCTACAACTCTCCTGATTGACAAAGCAGCACCACCTCTTGAATCTCCATCCAACTTTGTAAGGATTACACCATCATAATCAATTCTTTCATTAAAAATTTTAGCAGTAATTACAGCATCCTGACCTATCATTGAATCTACAACAAATAAAGTTTCTGAAGGATTAAGATTTTTCTTTAAACTTTCAATTTCTTTCATCATTTTTTCATCAATTGCCAAACGTCCTGCAGTATCAATTATTACTGATTTAATTCCTGACTTTTTCGCATGCTGAATTGCTTTTTTTGCAATGTTTAAAGGTGATTTTGATTTTTCATCAGAAAAAACTTCAACGTCTATCTGTTTTCCTAAAACATGCAATTGTTCTATAGCAGCCGGTCTATAAACATCACAAGCTACAAGTAAAGATTTTTTATTTTGTTTTTTTAGATAATAAGCAAGTTTCCCTGAAAAAGTTGTTTTACCTGATCCTTGAAGACCAGAAATTAAAATAACATTTGGGTTTCCTGAAAGATCAATCTCTTCAGATTTTTCTCCCATTAAAACCGATAGCTCATCAGCTACAATCTTAGTCATTAATTGACCAGGTGAAACAGATATAAGAACATCTTGACCTAAAGCTTTTTCTTTAATATTTGAAGTTATCTCTTTTGCTACTTTATAGCTTACATCAGCATCTATTAATGCACGTCTTATTTCTTTTACAGTTGATGCAACATTAACCTCCGTAATTTTACCTTGTCCTTTTAGTACTTTAAAGGCTCTATTTAATTTGTTACTTAAATTCTCAAACATATGTAAAAATACTAATTATCATAATAATTGATACGTTTCTATCAGATTTAAATTAGATAGAATTTTTATTATTATTAATTATTTAAGATATTCACAAGAAAGTAATTATGGTAAAAAAAAAAGAAATTTTATATCATTTTCTATCTATTGTTTTATTTCTATCAATTACAGTCTATTTATTTAATCCTATATTCTTTGAAGATAAAATAGTCAATCAACATGATATTGAACAGTGGAAAGGTTCATCAAAAGAAGTTAAAGAATTTAGGGAGAAATCTGGAGATGAACCTCTATGGACAAATTCTATGTTTTCTGGAATGCCAGCCTATTTAATTGATGTTAAATGGGACAACAACTTAATATTAGTAATTCATAAAATTATTAGTTTGGGAATTCCTCATCCAATAAATTATATTTTTATTTCTTTCATTTCTTTTTATATAATGCTTCTTGTTTTTAAGGTAAGGATTCCTCTTTCTATTATTGGTTCTATAATATTTACTTTATCCTCGTACATGATAATAGGAATATTAGCTGGACATAATGCAAGAATTGGATCAATAGCATTTATCCCTCTAATACTTGCAGGAGTTCATCTTGGGTTAACTAAAAATATTAAAGTAGGGTTTTTAATTACAATGATATCTTTAGCACTACAAATAAGAGTTAATCATCTTCAAATCACATATTATACTTTACTTATACTGCTTGTATATGGAATAAGCTTTTTGATTTATTCATACAAAGAAAATAATTTAAAAAAAGACTTAATGAATATTGGAATCCTTTCTATAGCTGCATTAATTTCTATTGGTACCTTTTTTGGAGAATTATGGTCAATAGCTGAGTATAGTAGGTATTCAATAAGAGGTCCATCAGAAATACAATCTAATGAAGAAGGATTAAGCAAAGATTATGCTTTTCAATATAGTAATGGAATTTTTGAACCATTAACTTTAGTTATTCCTAATATATTAGGAGGTTCTAGTCAACAAGAATTAAACATAAACTCAAACCTTGGAAAAGCATTTTTAAACAATAATATTACTAGACAACAAACTAAAGAACAATTAAAAAATATTCCTACATATTGGGGCAATCAACCATTTACAGCACCATACTACGCAAGTGCATTGTCGTTATTCTTTATATTATTTGGTTTATTTATTCTTAATTCAAAAGAAAAAGTTTGGTTAATTATTTTAACATCTTTAGGTATTATTTTAAGTTGGGGAGATAATTTCGAAATTTTAAACTCATTTTTATTTGAATATTTTCCGGGATATAATAAGTTCCGATCTGTTACATTTATTATTATAATTTCAATCTTTTCAATAGTAGTTATGGGAATGATTTCTCTTGAAAAATTGTTCCTAAAACCAAACAAAAAAAATATTGATTTATTTAAAAAATCTATATTATTAACCACAGTATTTTTTATTTTAATTTTAATTTTCTCAAATTTTTTGAGTTATTCAGGAGCTATAGATGAAAACTTAAAAAACCTACCTAATTGGTTTATAAGTAATCTAATAGCTGACAGAAAAGATATGTTGATTTATGATACTATAAGAAATTTAATTTTTGTTTTAATTTTTACAGGATGTATATACTTAAATTTAATTGGAAAATTAAAATCAACATTTTTAATGTTAATATTAATATTTATTTCAATTATTGATATGGGCCTAATAAATAATAGGTTTATAAAAGAAAATTCATTCATGAGAAAGAATAAAGAAAATTTTACCCTTACTGAAGCAGATAATAAAATATTAAATGACAACTTATCAGGAGAGAGAGTTTTAAATCTCCAAAATTCTTTTAATGAAGCAATCACATCCTATCATCATCAATCAATAGGTGGATACCATGGAGCAAAGTTAAGAAGATATCAAGATTTAATTGAATTTGGAATTTCAAATGAAATAAAAGATGTAATTAAATTAATTCAAAATAGATCAACTGATTTTAGTAAACTTAATATTATAAATATGCTAAATGTAGGATATTTAAAGTTTAATAATACATCAAATGGAGTAATAAAAAATAATTTTTCATTTGGAAAAGCTTGGTTTATAAGTAAATTAGAAAAAGTTGATAGTCCTAAAGAAGAAATTGAAAGATTAAGGGTTGAAGATTTAAGAAATACAGCTATTATAGATAATTCAAAATTTCCAAATTTAAAAAATGAATATAGCTCTAAAGCAAATATATTTGTTGAGTCATATAAACCATATAATATGACTTATAAAACTTCTAATTTAGAAGTTTCTTTTCTTGTTTTCTCTGAAATTTTTTATCCAAAAGGATGGAAAGTATACATTAATAATAAACCATCTAAATTTATTAGAGTTAACTATGTTTTGAGAGGTTTAGAAGTTCCAGCTGGAGAAAATACTATAAAAATAAAGTTTGAACCAAGTTCATATGTTTATGGGAATCTAATTACTAAATTTTCTTCTTTAATTTTAATTTTATTAATTCCATTATTATTATTATTTGAATACAATAGAAAAAAATGAAAGCTGTTTTATGTCATAAATATTCTTCAACTATTTCACTGAAATATAAAACAATTCAATCACCTACACCAAAAAATGATGAAATATTGATATCAGTTAAAGTTGCTGGAGTCAATTTTCCTGATATATTAATTGTCCAAGGAAAATATCAATTTAAACCAGAACTCCCTTTTTCTCCAGGTGGAGAAGTATCAGGTATTGTAAAAAAAATTGGTAAAAATGTAAAAGGTTTTAAGGTTGGAGATAAAGTTTTTGCGGGATCAACATGGGGTGGATTTTCAGAAGAAGCAATAGTTATGAGCTCAAATACATTCAAAATACCAACCGGAGTTAGTTATGAAGATGCTGCTGCATCAATGGTTAATTATGGAACATCATACCACGCATTAGTTGATAGAGGAAAAATTAAAAAAAATGACGTAATTCTTATATTAGGAGCTTCTGGTGGAGTGGGAACAGCAGCTATCCAAATTGCAAAACAATTAGGTGCAGTTGTAATTGCAGCAGCTTCATCAAAACAAAAATTAGATTATTGTAAAAAAATAGGTGCAGATTATTGCATAAACTATTCGAAAGAAAACATTAAAGAAAAAGTTAAAAATTTTACAAAAGGAATGGGTGCGAATGTTATTTACGATCCTGTAGGAGATAAATTTTCAGAACCTTCTTTAAGATCTATAGCATGGGAAGGTAGATACTTAGTTGTTGGATTTGCTGCAGGACAAATACCAAAAATTCCTTTAAACCTAGCTCTATTAAAAGGATGCCAAATAATTGGAGTATTCTGGGGTTTATTTTTTAGAAAAAATCCTAATGCAAATGCTAAAAACTTTAACACTATATTAAACTGGATAAAAAATAAAAAATTAAATATATATATTGATAAAAAGTTTTTACTAAAAGATGCTAAAAAAGCTCTCAAATATGTAATGAATAGAAAAGTGAAAGGAAAAATATTACTAATTCCATGAAAAATTTATTTTTGCTTCTTTTTTTCTTTTCTTGTTCTTCTATATCTCAAATAAACACATCTAAAAATATTGATGATAAAAAAAATATTTCAAGATATAGAAGTGAGAGTATAAGTCTTACAAATCAATTAAGAAGATTTCCAGCTGTTCAAATTACAGGAAATGGCAGCAATGCTAAAATATCTATTAGGGGGATAAATAGTATACTTAATCAACAAGGACCATTGTTTTATATAAATAATTCACCTGTAGGAAATGATTATTCTTTAATATATAATATGGTAGACCCAAATGATATAAAAACAATTAACGTATTGAAAGAACCAACAGAGTTACAAAGATATGGGTTTAGAGGTAGTGCTGGTGTTATAATAATTAAATTAAAATAATTTAGGAAAAAGAATTGGAGTATTTTCCTTATAATTCTTATAATCAATATCGCTACCCCACCTCTTATCTCCTATTTCTTCTAATAAATTTATTCCTGAAATTCTTGTTAAAAGAATATATACAAATAAAGGGGAAATAATAGCTAAATTTTGCAATCCAGTTAATATAGGAAATGATACAACATAAATTCCCAACCATAATATTATTTCTCCAAAATAATTTGGGTGTCTTGAAATAGACCAAAGGCCATTACAGATAAATTTATCTTTATTTATTTTATTTTTCTTGAAAATATATTTTTGATGATCGGCAAGAGTTTCAAATAAAAATCCAAAAATCCACAAAATAGATCCTAAATAGAAAAAAAAGCCAAGTTCAACAAAAGTATTTGAGTACATAGAAATAATAGCAGGTAAGCAACAAATAAAAACCCATAATCCTTGTAAATGCCATACCATAAAAAAAGTTGAAAATGATTTTTTTATTTTTATAAATCTCACATCTTTTTTATCTCTTTTTACTCTCAAAAATAGAAATAATCCTAAACGTAATGTCCAAATTAAAATAGCCAACAAAAAAAACAAATCCCTTTTACCAATCTCTAAATTAAATTCGCTATTACTAATGATAAAACAGAATAATATAGAAATAATAAAAGAAAAAGATCCAATTAAATCATAATAATGCTCCGTTTTAAAATAAAAAGATGGGAAAAAACCAACCCACTGCATCATGTAAATAATTAAAGCACTATAATAAATTGCATAAACTCCATCGATCATTATGGTATTTTCAGAGACCAATAATGAAATAAAAAAAGACACAAATAATATTGAAAGAATAATTAAATAGTTTTTCATATTAAAAAAATTTTTTTGATCTTATCCTATTCATACCTACATTTTTAAAATATTTTTTTTTAATGAAAGTAATAGATATACCAACAAAAATTCCTGATAAAGAAGTTATTCCCATTTTTTCATTGAATGATTTTTTTAAAGTATTTCCTTGAACCACGGTCATATTAAAAATATCTATCGTAAAATACCCTAAACTAGCACCAGAAACTATATATCCAACACCTTTAAGTGCATCAGAACTTTTATTTCTTATATCTATAGATTCAATATCTTTAAGGTTGACTTGTATATTATTAAAATTAAGGTAATCATCATAAATTCCAGAAATTCTTGCAATAGAAAAACTTTCATCATTTTTAATTTTAAACCTTATTTCTTCTCCTGGAAAAAATTCAATTTTTCGTTTTTTTCCCAATTTTTTTAATTCAAGATAATTCTGAGAATAACATGGTATTGTGAAAAAAAATATAAATAATATGAAATAAATTTTCATTAGCTTTACAAAATTCTAAAATACAATAATAATTAAGAAAAATTGAGAAAATATATTCTATCGCTATTCATTTTAATATTTTTCTCTTGTGATAAAAATCCAAATTCATATAATTTAAATTCTCCAGACGGGAAAATTAGATTAGAATTTAACCTTAGAAATGGAGTTCCATTTTATAAAATATCTAAAAATGATAATCTTATAATAGACTACTCAAAATTGGGAATTATTTTAAGTGGAGATAGAAATTTAGATAGGGACTTTAAGATAATTAGCACAAATAGAAAAACTCATAATTCTTCTTGGAAAACATTATTTGGAGAACAAAAAGAAATAGTTAATAATTATAATGAACTAGAGGTAATATTAAATCAAGAAAAAGGAAAATTAAAAATTACATTTAGAGTATTTGATGATGGTATTGGATTTAGGTATGAAATTGAAAATCAGGAAAGCATTAATGATTATAATATTATTGATGAAAAAACTGAATTTAAACTTTCAAAAAATGATACTGCATGGTGGATTCCTGCTTTTTCATATAGAAGATATGAATTTTTATATGCTAAAACTCCAATTGATGATATTTCAAAAAGTGCATATTCAAGACAAGTAGAAGATATTAGATATGATACTATAGGAATAGATGCAGCTCACACTCCTCTAACTATTAAAAAGGAGAATAATATTTTTATCAGTATTCACGAAGCAAATCTTAATGATTATTCTAGTATGACTCTATCACCTCGAGGAAATGGACTAATTGAGGCAGAATTGTATCCTTGGTCAGATGGAATTAAAGTAAAAGCTGATGAAGAAATTATATCTCCATGGAGAACTATTCAAATATCTACCAATAGTTCTGATTTATTAAATTCTAACTTGATTCTTAACTTAAACGAAGACCCCGATAGTTTAGAAGATTTTTCATGGGTAAAACCTGGAAAATATATGGGTATTTGGTGGGAAATGATTGGAACAAATGAATCTACTTGGTGGCCCTCTGATAATCATGGAGCTAATACTAAAAAAGTATTAGAATACATTGATTTTGCTTCTGAAAATGGATTTGAAGGTTTATTGGTTGAAGGATGGAATAAAGGATGGCATCCAGAATGGTGTTGTAATGGAGATGGTAAAAAGTTTAGTTTTATTGAAACTCAACCAGATTTTGATATCGATAAAATATATAAATATGGAAAAGAAAGAAATGTATATTTAGTTGGACATCATGAAACTGGTGGTCAAATTGAAAACTATGAGACTCAACTTGAAAATGCTTTTAAATTTTATAATAAATATGGAATTAAAAACATTAAAACTGGATACGTTAACGATGTAAGTAAAAACATTAAAAGAAAAAATAAGGACGGCAAAATAGTTAAAGAATGGCATCATGGACAATATATGATAAGACATTTTAGAAAAGTTATTCAACTAGCTGCAAAATATAAATTAAATATAATAACACATGAACCTATTAAGGATACAGGTATTAGAAGAAAATACCCAAACTATATTTCCAGAGAAGGTGCAAAAGGTCAAGAGTTTAACGGATTTTCTTCCAATGGAGTAAATCATGCTACCGTACTTCCATTCACTAGATTACTATCAGGTCCTATGGACTATACTCCTGGAGTATTTAAATTAAATAATTTTAGATATGTAAGTCCAGGATCTAATACAATTGATTATAATGCCATAATACCATCTACTATAGCTAAAGAACTGGCTTTATATGTGGTATACTATTCACCAATGCAAATGGCTGCAGACTTACCAAAACACTACAAAAATCATCCTGACGCTTTTGAATTTATTAAAAAAGTACCAGTTATATGGGAAAAGAAAAAAATAATCAATAGCAAAATTGGGGAATATGTTACAATAGCAAGGAAAGATCTAAACTCAGAAGATTGGTACTTAGGAAGTATTACAAATGAAAACAAAAGGTATTTTACTATTTCTCTTGATTTTTTAAGTGAAAATAAAAAATATTTAGCCACGATTTATAGTGATACAAAAGATACTAATTGGGAAAAAAATCAAATGGAATATGCTATAAATGCAATTGAAGTAAATAAAGAATCAATGTTAGATCTTTTTTTAGCACCTGGAGGAGGAAGTGCAATTCAATTTAAAGAGATTGTAGAATAATTCAATGACAAGATTGTTTGTATTTCTTAAGTCTATAATAGTTATATGGTAAAGGAGTAAAAAACCCTGCTAACAACATAGGAATAATGGTGTATAGAGTAATCATAGCCCCTCCTGTCATTAGATAATCCACTAAATTCATTGCAAACTCCATTCCAATCATACTAATTATTGACATACCAATTGCAGTTTTAAATGCTATATTTAATGGTTGGGTAAAGCTAAGGATGATTGTTTCCAATATAATAGAGGTTATAAGTCCATTTATTATTGCAAGAATCATAATATATTGAACTACCAATTCATATTCAGAATACTGAAAAAATAAAATAGTTCCAAAATCACCAATTGAACAACCTACTAAACACCATAAGGTGTTGATAGAAGCTTTTTTCCAAGTTTTTTTACAATTCCAATTCATAAAATATAAAAAAAAACTCTAACATATAAGGTTAGAGTTTTTTTTTAAAAATTATACAAAAATTAACTAGTAACTAAAACACCATCTTTATCAAATTTCAATACTACGAAATTCTGTTTATCTGATGAAACTAATTTAACTAAGAAGAAAATCTTCCCATCTTTTGTCCTCACCTTTCTTGCATGGACGATGTAATGATCAGGATGATTTTCATCAATATATAATTTGATGGATTTTAATAAGTCTAGGTGACGCAATTTTTTACAATGTCTCTTAAACTTCGGTTTATGAATTTTAACAAACTCGCCTTTATCATTAAAAACTAATACACCTTTTAAATCTTTAACATGAACAACATAATATGTTGACCTACTATTAACATCTTTATCTTCTAAACCAATAATTTTACCAGCTTTAGCAACAGAATCTAAAACATAGTTTCCGTTGAACATACTGTCTAAATACTCTTTATGAAGGTAATCAACAACACCATTAGGTAAATCAGACATTTTTATCCATTCTACCTTATCCCTAGGCGGTTTACATTTAGTATCACATTTTCCATTTTTGCCGTTTTTTAAGTTTTCTTTGGATGATTTTTCTTTTCTATTATATTTATATTCACCTTCTTCATCAAAAGAAAGGCTCTCTGTATTTACTAGTACAGCTTCAAAACCAAAAGATTTTTTACCAATCAAAATGTAGGACTTATCTAATCCAATTGAAGGGTAATTAAAATCAATATAATCATGAGCTTCTTCAGCTAAATATTCATTATCTAACTCAAAAACTAATAAATCTTTTGGATCTTCTCCTTCTAAGACAAACAAATCGTTCGTCTCATTACAAGAAATAATCAAAAAGAATAAACATACAATAGAAAAAAATTGATAAAATTTGAACTTTTTCATAAAAAATTGTTTAATTGAACTACAAATATAACGTTAATTATAAAAAAATGTTTTAAAACTATATTAATTATGGAGTTAAAATGGAATTCAATAATAACAGAAGATTCATGGAGAATTTTAAAATATAATTCTGAAACAGTTAATGGTTTTGAAAAATTATTAAAATTAGGGCCATCTATTTCAATTTTTGGTTCTGCTAGAATAAAAGAAAATAATAAATACTACAAATTAACAGTTGATATTGCTAAAATGTTAACAAAACTAGGTTTTGGAGTGATTACAGGAGCTGGACCAGGAATAATGGAAGCTGGTAATAAAGGAGCAAAAGAAAATAAAGGAACTTCTGTTGGATTAAGAATTAACCTACCTTTTGAGCAGTATACAAACAAATATGTAGATGAAGATTATCTTTTGCGATTTGATTATTTTTTTATTAGAAAATTAATGTTTCAAAAATATTCAAAAGGATTTATAATTATGCCTGGTGGATTTGGAACACTTGATGAGCTTTTCAATGCACTAACTCTAATTCAATGTAACAAATCAAAACCATTCCCTATCATATTGTTTGGAAAAGAACATTATGAACCATTATTTAATTGGATAAAAGAAACATTACTTAAAAACAACTTAATATCTAAAGAAGATATTGATTTAATTCAATTAACTGATGATATATCTGAGATAGAAAAAATTTTTAAAAATTATTTTAAAAATAATAAGTTTGATTTCAATTTTTAATTGATATTATCAACATATGGTGTTGGTAATATCAATTTATTTTTTTTAGAAAAAACATCCCATTCATTAAGAAGATCATTGTAAATTTCAACTTCTATTTCTTTCAAATCATCTTCTTCAATTAGATCATTTTCTAAATTATATAATTGAAAATTCTTAATATCAAATGGTAAATTATAATTAACAAGTTTCCAATTATCTTTCATTATAAAAGAATAACCACTATGTTCAAATCCAAAAACATATCCTTTTTCATGTATATAATTATTTTTTCCATTTAAATATTGCTTTAACGAAGAGCCTTCTAATAGAAGATCAAACTTATTATTCTTTAAATCAATTTCACCAAAATCATATAAAGTAGGAGCGATATCTAATAATGTAATAAACTTTTTTGAAAAATAATTTTTCCTACTTACTCCATATCCACTTATAATTAAAGGTGAAACAATTCCACCTTGAGTAGGTAGGCCTTTAAAAAATTTGAAAGGAGCACTGCTTGCTTCAGCCCAACCAGTACCTAATGAAATAAATGAATTTTCTTTTCCCATATCATCATATTCTACACTAAAATTATCTTGTAAATATGGGCCATAAATAGGATTATTATAAAAATCTTCTGCTGCTGCACCATTGTCTGACATAAATATTATTAATGTATTTTCATATTCATGTATTGTTTTTAGATAATTAATTATTCTTCCAATATTAAAATCGAGGTTTTCTATCATACCAGCATACAATTCCATTTTTTTTGATTCTTTTCTTTTATCTAATTTGGATAGGTCATTCCAAGATTTTAACCTTTCATGACTTTTTGGTAACCTTGCTAAGGCTGAAACAATATTTAATTTTTTTAAATTATTAAACCTTTCTTCTTTTAATTTATCATAACCAGAATCATAAATTCCCTTATATTTTTTTGTAAATTTTTCGTCAACCTGTAGTGGCCAATGAGGAGAAGTATAAGTAGCAAAAGCAAAAAAAGGCTTGTTATTAACTTTACTATTAGATATATATTCTATAATCTTATCTGTAAAATAATCAGTCGAATAATTTCCACTTTCCCATACTGTTTTTTTTCCATTTTCAGAGTATGAAGAATCTGGATAATTTTTAATTACTTTTCTATTTGAATAATGATTACCAGCACCAGGAAGTAATACAAATGATTGATCAAAACCCTTTTTGGTAGGATCAGAGTCTAAATCACCACCTAAATGCCATTTTCCAGAGATACATGTGTAGTAATCTGATGTTTTTAAAATTGAAGGAATAGTTTTAATTCTATTAGTTAACTTTCCTTCATAACCAAATAAGTCTGAATTATAACCCTGAATTCCAACTCCAGCAATATGATTATCCATACCAGATAGAAGCATAGCTCTAGTTGGAGAACATAAAGGAGAAGTATGAAAATTAGTAAAGGTTACTCCGTTTTTTGATAAATAATTAATATTAGGTGTAAAAATTTCACTACCAAAAGAGCCTAGATCAGTATAACCAAGATCATCTGCAACAATAAGTAATATATTAGGCTTTAAAGTTCTATTTTTTTTTATGGATGAACATGAAAAAAAAAATGAAATTAAAATCAATAAATTTTTAAGAAAAAAATTCATTTATAAAATATGATAAATTTTAAAAAACTAATATTGTTTAAATTTAGATATAAATTAAAAAATGAAAAACATTAAAGAATTTAATTACAAAATTCTAGTTGAATCTCCTGGTAGAATAAATTTAATTGGTGAGCACATTGATTATAATGGAGGAAATGTATTACCTGCTGCAATAGATAAAAAGATTCTTCTGTACTTCAAAAAAAATTTAGACAATTCTACGTGCAAAGTAAGTTCGTTACACTATAATGAATCAATAACATTTAAATTAAGTAAAGAAACTAAAAAAATAAATTCAAATTGGAAAAACTATATTATTGGTGTCGTTTATTATTTAAAAAAATTAAGCGGTAGTCAATTAAATGGTTTTGAATGCATGATTGATTCTAATCTTCCATTAGGGTCAGGAATAAGTTCTTCTTCAGCATTAGTTTGTGGAATAATAAAAGGTTTAAATGATCTATTTGAATTTAAAATTTCAAAGTATGAGATGATAAATATTGCACAAAAAGTAGAACATAATTTTATAGGAGTAAAAGGAGGGATTATGGATCAGTTTGCAATTTTTTTTGGAGAAAAAGATAAAATTATTCTTCTAAACTGTAATTCTTTGAAGTTAAAAATGATAAATAGTAAATTCTCACCTTACAAGTTTTTATTATTAAACACAAATGTTAATCACAACTTATCTTCTAGTGATTACAATAAAAGAGTTAACGAGTGCAAAAATGCATTGAAAAAAATAAAAAATATAGATAATAAATTATCATGTTTAGCTAATGCTTCTGAGGATATTATTATAAATAACAAATCATTGTTCACAAATAATGAATATAAAAGAGCTTTATATGTTTCTCAAGAAAACCAAAGGGTTTTAAAGTCAACTAAACTTATAGAGTCATCAAATTTAATTGAGTTTGGTAAACTTATGTACAATTCGCATGAAGGTTTAAAAACTTTATATGAAGTAAGTTGCAAAGAGTTAGATTTTTTAGTTAATCATTCAAAAAAATATAGTCATATTTTAGGATCTAGAATGATGGGAGGTGGATTTGGTGGGTGTACTATTAATCTAATTAAAGAAAATTATATTAAACCTTATATTAAATTAGTTTCAAAAAAATATTTAAACAAATTCTCAAAAAAACTAACTCCGATTGAAATATCAATTGAAAATGGAATTAAGACTATTAAAAAATAAGTTCAACAATTATCTATAAATTTTTTAAATAAATATTTTTCCATCTTACTTTAATACCTCCTCCATCATGAATTTGTAAGGCAATACCTCCTACCCCATTTTTAATTTTGCTATCATTTAAATAAACTATCTGTTTTCCATTCAACCAAGTTGTAACCTCAGAGTTTAGAACTTTAATTTCCATAATATTCCAATCTCCTTCAATTAAATTATCTGGGATAGTAATATCTGGTTTGATCAACCATCCTCTTCCATATGATTCATAAATTCCTCCGGTAAACTGATTTGTAGGTGCTACTTCAACTTGCCATCCAGAAATTTTAACTCCATCAATTGTAGATCTAAAAAATATTCCGCTATTACCATTAGATTCTTGTTTAAACTCTAAGTGGAGTAAAAAATTATCATAATTTTTTTCTGTTAAAAGATAGCCATACTGATTATTTGGACCACTCTCAGAAACTAATTCACCATTATCAACATACCATAATTCAGTACCATAAATTTTCCAGCCATTAAGGTTTTTTCCATTAAATAAAATTTCATTATTTTGACATACTCCTGAATGATAAATAAAAGAAATAAAAAATAAAATGTAAATTAATTTTTTCACTTTAGTATTAAATTAATAATTTAGATATTATATAACTTGATTAAATAAAAATACAAAATAATGAAAAACTTACTATATACAACATTAATCTTAATATTCGTCTCTTGCGGAACTACTCAAGAAGAAAATAAAACGGTTGAGTATCCTTTTAAAGCATCTTATTCCAGTGATATTAGTATGGGTGATCCTAGTCATTCTAACATAGTCTTAAATCTACAAAAGGCAGCCAATGAAGGAAATTTTGAAAAAACTATGTCATATCTACATGAAGACTTCGAGGGTACTTTAGCAGATGGATCTATAGCAAAAAAAGAAGATGTAATTGCACTTTATAAACCTGTTTTTGAAACAACAAAGTTTAACATCATTCCTGGGGTATGGTTTTCAATTCATGTAAATGATTTGGATCATGATTGGGTAATTTTATGGACAAAAGAAGATTTAATATCTTCTAATGATACTACTAGTTTATTTGCTCAAGAAAGTTTCCAAATTAAAGATGGAAAAATAATAGGAATGAATCAGTTTCAAAGACCAATTAATTAATAATAAATTAATTTTTTTATTAATGGAAAAAATTATTATTAATAAAAAATTTGATTTATTTAATGATTATTGGAATCCTAAAATAATTGGAAGTATTAATAATCATGATGTTAAACTTGCTAAAGTTAAGGGAGAGTTTGTTTGGCATAATCATAAAAATGAAGACGAATTGTTTTTTATTATAAAAGGAAAATTAATTATTGAATTTCATGATAAAAAAGTTGAATTAAATGAAGGAGAAATGTTAATTGTACCAAAAGGGGTTGACCATAAACCTATTGCAAAAGAAGAAGTATGGTTATTACTTTTTGAACCAAATAATATAAAACACACAGGTGATGTAATTAGTAATTTAACCGTTGATAAATACGATAAAATATAATGAAAAAATTAATATTATTCCTTTTTCTTATTAGTTGTAATGCTACAAAAAACCCTAAAATTGAAAATAAACCTGTTGCTATAGATTATAAATTTTCTAAATATGAAGAATTGGTAAATTTATTTAACGATTGGAGAAAATTTGAAAAACCTCCTCTTTTAAATGGTGCTCCTGACTATACAATAAAAAGATTTAAAGAAGATCATGAAAAGTTTTTAAATCTAAAAAATAAACTTTACAGTTTTGAAATTAGTAATTGGAAAATTGCAGAACAAATTGATTGGCATATAGTTAAAGCTGAAATGAATGGTTATGAGTTTAACTATTCTATTTTAAAACCATGGGAAAGAGATCCTGCATTTTATCAAACTATTTGGATGAATCAAAGTGATGTTCCTGCTCATGAGGGACCAACTAATCATGGGGTTTTAGAATTTTGGATGTATGATCTACCATTAGATGAAGATTCTAAGAAAAAATTCCTATATGAAATGATGAGTATTCCCTCCTTTTTAATACAAGCAAGAGATAACCTTAAAGGAAATGCAAAAGATTTATGGATAGCAGGAATTGAAAATTTTAGAAAACAATATAATAATCTTAACAGTATTAAGTCTCAATTGAATTTAAAAAGAAATGATAATATAAGCGTAGTAATTGAAGAAGCTAAAATTGCAACACAAAATTTTATAGAATGGTTAGAAAATGAATCAACAAATAAAACAGGCCCTTCTGGTATTGGTAAAGATAATTATACCTGGTATCAACAAAATGTTCATCTTGTCCCACTAACATGGGAAGATGAAGTAAGGTTATTACAAAGAGAATTAGACAGAGCTTGGTCTTCTTTAAAGTTAGAAGAACATAATAACAGAAATTTACCAGAATTAGTTGCTGCGAATACTCCTGAAGATTTTAAAAACCTTACAGAGAATGCTGTAAAAAAAATGATGAAATTTTTAAAGGAAAAAGATATTATGACTGTAAAAGACAATATGGAGCCAGCATTAAGGGAACATATGGGTAAATTTGTTCCAAAAGAAACAAGAAACTTTTTTAATATAGGCCTTCATCTTGATCCTCTCCCATTGTATTCTCATTTTGTTCATTGGTTTGATTTAGCAAAAATGAGAGATGAACCTCACAAAAGCCCAATAAGACGGGAAGCTCTTTTATATAATATTTTTGATTCAAAAAATGAAGGTTATGCTACAGGAGCTGAAGAAATGTTTATGCATGCTGGTCTATATGAAAATTCACCTAGATCAAAAGAGATTGTATGGATCATGATTGCCCAAAGAGCTGCAAGAGGGTTAGGATCATTATACGCTCATGCAAATGAAATGACAATGGCAGAAGCTGGTAACGTACATGTAAAATGGACTCCTAGAGGTTGGATGAATAGAGAGCCTCATCTTTTACAGTTTGAACAACACCTTTATTTAAGACAACCAGGATATGGAACTTCTTATATTACTGGAAAGTATCTTATTGAAAGAATAATTGCTGAATATGCTGAAAAACTTGAAAAAGAAGAGAAAAAATTTACATTAAAAGAGTTTTTTGATAAATTCAGTGATACAGGAAATATTCCAGTAGAATTAGTTCGTTGGGAAATGACAGAAATAAAACCTAAAAATTATGAATAAAATAATAATTATTTCTGAGAAAAAAATACTATCATTTTTTGATTCAAAAGAAAAAAAAACAATTTGGAAAAAAAAACTAGATAAAAACATTTTAGCAACATATAAAGTTGGTAAGTATTTATTTCTTTATACTATGTCAAAATGGGGAATGGGATACATTTATAGTTCATTATTGCACCTTGAAAGTGGTGATTATTTTTGGATTGATAAAGAGTTATATAGTTCATCAAATGTATTGATATTTAAGAAACATATTTATTTTATTAATAAATCATTTGAAATAATTTCTTTAGAATTAGAATCAGGCGAAGAAGTTTTCAAGAAAAAGTTCCCATATAAAAAATGGTATACAAGTGTTTATCCAAAACTTGTTGTTTATGATGAAAAAGTTATTGCATATAATAAAAAAAATTCCGTAAAAGTTAACCACTCAACCAAAGATTTAGAAGACTTTATTTTTAGAAATCATGACTTAAAAGATGTTGATTCGATGAGTGATGTTTATAATATTGCTGTTAATTCATATGTTAACCATAACACAGGAGGTGATGCTGCTATGTATGGCGCAATGGCAGCTGGTGATGGTGGTGGAGGTGGCGATGCCGGTGGTGGAGGTGGAGGTGGTGAATAAGATGGTTAAATATCATCATTTATTCCAATACTAAATAAAGCATAATCATATTTTACTGGATCCTTTTCATCAAATTTTCTTAATTTAAGATCTAGCTCTTTCAATGTTTTTAAATCGTTTTGTTTTCTTTTTATTAAACCTAATTTTCTTCCTATTCTATTTGTATGAGTATCTAATGGACAAGACAACTTCGATGGACTTATTTTGTTCCATATTCCAAAATCAATACCATGAGTATCTTTTCTTATCATCCATCTTAAAAACATATTTATTCTTTTGCATGCAGAACCTTTGGATGGATCTGATATATGTTTTTTAGTTCTAATTGGATGGTCGATTGAAAAAAAAATATCTTTTAAATTTTTTATATTTTCAAATAACCATTTATCATCATAATTAATAGAAAATATCTTTTCAAGACCTCCATGGTTGATGTATATATTTTTCAACGATTTTAGAAAAAATTGTAAGTCAACAGAATTAAATGTTCTATGACAAAAATCAATTGATTCAATATCTTTTTTTTTTGAATTTATTATAAAATCATACGGGGATGAATCGAGTTTTCTCATCATATCTTTAGCATTCTTTATTATCATTTTTCTATTTCCCCAAGAAATTATTGATGTTAAAAAAGCAGAAACCTCTATATCCTTCTTTTTTGTGAAAGAATGAGGAATTTGAATTGGATCTGAATCAATAAATTCTTTTTTAGAATATTCCAGATATTTTAAATCTAAAAAAATTTTTAATTGCTTATCATTTTTAAATTGCATCAATTTATTATTCGATATAGTATTAGAACTTTAGAAATATAATTCAACTTCTAGATCAATATCATCTAATATTAACTTATCTCCTAAATTTTCAAAAAAGTTACCAGATCTAAATTTTACATTATATTTTGATCTATCAAATGCCAACTTAGCTGTAGCTTTATTATTCTGAGTATCAAGATTAAATTTAATTGGATGAGAGATATCTTTGATAGTAAGTATACCATTTATCATAAAAATATCACCTTGTTTTTCCGATGAAACTATTTCGAGTTTAGCAGTTTTATGTTTATCTACTGAAAAAAAATCATCAGACTTCAAATGTCCTTCTAGTCTTTGTTTAGATCCTCCAGTTAAATCTTCTACATTTAAAGATTCCATATTAACTATCACCTCCCCTTTAACCTCATTTTCTGATATTGAGATATTTCCATCTAAAAATTTTAAAGAACCATAATGTATTTTTGTAGTTATTTCTCTACCAGTCCATTTTATATTACTGGTTTCCGTATTTATTAATTTTATTTGAGCAAATAAGGTAAAGCTTACAAGTAATTGGATGATAATAAAATATAACTTTTTCATGAATAAACTTTTAAATTAAACAAGCAACAAAAATGATAAATTAAGGTTATAATGAGTACTAAAAATCATAATTTATCAAATTTTAGTAATTTTGTATATAATTTAATTTTAAATTAAAATTTTATGAAAAATATATTTTACTATTTAATTCCAATAGTTAGCATATTATTTTTAGTAAGTTGTGATGAAGATGATGATAAAGCTTCAGAAAGTTTTATGTTAAAACATGACAAGACTAAATGGAAATATGTTGGTACTGATGGTACTACCTCTTTTATTTATATTGACATGGACAAAATAAAAGATTACTATAATGATCCAAGTGAGGGTGTTAATGATTGTTGTACATGGAGTACAGCTACTGGAAGTCATACAGACTGCGATGGCCAATCATATACTAATACAATGCGTATCAATAAGGGAGATACATTGAGCGCAACATTTAATTATACTTCTGCTCCAACTATAGATGTAGTTTTTATTGTTTCACCAGATGGAACTGAGTTAGCTGCAGCTATAACAGATGCAGAAGGTGCAACAGCTCATATGTATACTAAAACAACAGAAGCACTTCCTAGCGTAACTTGTTTACCATAAACATTTAAATGAATAAATTAAAAAAACCTATCTAATTAGATAGGTTTTTTTTATCTGGTTTTGAAGCTATAATTATCAAACTATCTGAAAAACCATATCTGATAAAATCTTTTTTAGAAAAATTGTTTGAATATCTATTCATATTAACAAAAAATCCTGCTTTCGATATTCTATCCTTTATATCTAAGCCATACCACCTTACATGATCCCATTGTCCAAAATGCTTAATTCTATCACTAACTTTTGTTATAGAAGAATTTTCATATGTTGCACTTAATTTTTCATTGATTGGAACAGTAATAATTGCCTTCCCTCCTTTTTTCAATACTCTATACATTTCAAAAATAGCTTTATTGTCATCCTGAATGTGTTCCAAAACATGATTGCAAATTATAAGATCAAAAAAATTATTTTTATAACTAAGATTAGTCAAATCTATATTTTTGACTCCTTTTTGATTTGAATAACCAGATACCATTTTATCTCCAGCTATATAAGTTAAATTTTTTCTTTTAGATAATTTTTCAAAATAAGATAATTCAGGAGCAACATGTAATAAACTATACTTTTTATGTAAAATATTTAATTTGTTTTCTAAATAATGCCATACCAATCTTTGTCTTGCATTAGCTCCATTTGATGGTGTTAATAAGTTATTTCGAGTTTTAATAAAACATTTAAATTCCATTTTAGCAATTGGACAATAAATATTGGATTGAGATTGATTAAAAATTGATTGTTGAAAATATAATCTTTTCCAATTAAGTTTTCTTAAAAAGATTCTAATTCTATATGATAGTAATCTTTTAGCAATATTTGTAATTTTTTGTTTAAATATTTTAATCATCTTTTTATATCAATAAATTACTCATTTAAACTTTAAATTACTGAAAATGAAAAAATTAATTATAATATTAATTCTTGCTTGCTTTAATTTAAAAGCTCAGCAAGGTTTTGTGATGTTAAATCAAAATAAAGTTGAGTTTGCTAATCAAGGCAAGGCATTCAAATTATTTGATGATTATTTAAATCCAGTATGGAACCAGTTAGTTGATGAAGGTATGATTATATCGTACTCAATGATGACTCATGCTTGGGGAGATGAATGGAATTTAAATTATATGATTATAACTGAGAGTCATGAAGCATTTTTAAAAGCATGGACAGAAGGTTTTAAGAGAATAAGAAGTACTATGCCTCAAGAAAAATGGGATGAATTAATGAAGTATACATTAGAACATAAAGATAACTTATACTCTCTTAGACATCATTATTCCGGTAAATAATATTACTTATTTACACAAAAAACCCATCAAATGATGGGTTTTTTTTTGATTGCAGTCCCTAGGGGAATCGAACCCCTGTTTCCAGGATGAAAACCTGGCGTCCTAACCCCTAGACGAAGGGACCATTTTCAGATGCAAATATATTAGGACACAAATAATTACAAAAATATTATCAGATAAATAATTGATATATTAATATAATTTGAATTAAAAAAATTCATTTACTAGATTTGCCGAAGATTTAAAACCTTTATATGGCTAAAATTAAAATTGGTATTAATGGATTTGGTAGGATTGGAAGGTTAGTGTTTAGGGCTGCCATCAAAGATAATAATATAGAAGTAGTTGGCATCAATGATCTAATTGAAACCGAATATATGAGCTATATGTTAAGATATGATTCTACTCATGGTAAATTTGATGGTAAAGTAACTGTAGAAGGAAATAATCTAATAGTAAATGGTAATAAAATTAGAGTAACTAATGAAAAAGATCCTTCAAACCTAAACTGGTCTGAAATCAATGCTGAATATATTATAGAGTCAACAGGTTTGTTTTTGAATAAGGAATCAGCAAAAGGGCACCTATCATCAGGTGCTAAAAAAGTTATCATGTCAGCCCCCTCAAAAGATGAAACCCCCATGTTTGTAATGGGTGTAAATCATTTATCATATACCTCTGATATGGATTTTGTATCTAATGCTTCTTGTACAACCAACTGTCTTGCTCCCATGGCAAAAGTGTTAAACGATAATTTTGGAATATCCAGTGGACTAATGACAACAGTTCATGCTGCAACTGCATCTCAAAAAGTAGTTGACGGTCCATCTCAAAAAGATTGGAGAGGTGGAAGGGCAGCATTTTCAAATATAATACCTTCATCAACAGGTGCAGCTAAAGCTGTAGGAAAAGTTATTCCTAGTTTAGATGGTAAACTTACCGGTATGGCATTCAGGGTTCCAACTGTAAACGTTTCAGTGGTTGATTTAACTGTAAATCTAAAAACAAAAACTTCTTACAAAGAAATATGTTCTGCAATGAAAAATGCTTCT
>Ga0066836_10000031_pt1 | contig 52929 bp, 52 predicted proteins | sample ETNtaG_18_FD_71568 | JGI IMG/M metagenome (GOLD analysis project Ga0066836, IMG submission 71568) | Marine microbial and viral communities from oxygen minimum zone, Eastern Pacific Ocean - ETNP201302SV91 | ecosystem: Environmental > Aquatic > Marine > Oceanic | place: Pacific Ocean: Eastern... | reverse complement strand
TCTACGGCATATTGCCCGCATTCGATGTGGTGCTTCCCTTCCGGGAGTTGCTGCTCATGTTCACCGCCGTTGCCAGCCTTATCCCAGCGGCCGGCAACATCATGGCCAACACCCTTATTCTGGTGCTTACCATTCGCTACGGCGTGTTTGTGGCCATGGGCTCGGTACTTTACCTGTTCATCATTCACAAGCTTGAATACTTTGTGAACGGCTACATCATTGGCCGCAACGTGCGTGCCAGCGTGCCTGAAATGCTCATCGCCATCATTCTGGGCGAAGTGGCTTTCGGCCTGCCCGGGCTTATTACCGCGCCCGTTACTTACGCATTCCTGAAAATGCACTGGCAACGGTGGGGGTGGGTTTGAACTTTGTTCAGCGAATCAACCCAGCCTGGTTTCTGGCAGGGGCAGCGTTTTTTTTGCCGATCAAGCCGGCGCCGGTGAATTTGCTGTTGGTGCTTACTTTGGTGTTTGTGTTGGTCAATCCTCAAACTCGCAATCGACTGCCCGGTTTGTTCAAGCATCCTATAACCGTGGCGGCGTATGCGCTTGTGGCATGGCTTGTGTTTACGCTTTCCTTCGACACCAGTAATTTCGATTCGGCCAGCGACTATCTCAGCAAATATCTTCGCCTATTGTTGTTGCCAATTCTGGCTGCGGCATTCTTGACCAAACAAGACGGCACCACCGTATTTGATGCATTTTGTGTTGGCGTGTTTGTTAGCGTACTCGGCAGTTATGCCGTGGCGCTGGGGTTCTTCCCATGGCCCGAGGGTTCGGAATCACCATTGCTATTCAAGCTCCACATTACCCACAATTTTTTTATCGCGTTGGCCACGGGCTACGTGGCCTATCGCCTGCAGTCGGTATGGTCGCAAACTCACCTGGCAATCAAGGTTTTGGTTTTATTGGCATTGGGCCTGGCCCTGTACAACTTCTTTTTCATGGTTGAAGGGCGATCAGGCTGGGTGGCCATGGCCGTGTTGCCTGTCGTCATCGCCTATCAACGTATTGGTTTCAAAGGGTCGGTCATCGCAGCGTGTGCTGTCCTGCTCATACTGCTTGCCATGTATTTTGGCTCTGACTTCTTCAACACCCGGATCAATGCCGTGTTTACTGAAGTTCAGCAGTGGATCGACGGGCAAGCAATTGCACAAGAAACCAGCAACGGTCGCAGACTAAGCTTTTGGCTTCATTCAATTGAGGCATTTGTCCAGGCACCATGGTTTGGCTACGGTATGGGTGGTTTTGAGGCCGCCGTTACACCTCATGCGCAAGCATCAGGTTTCACTTTCGCATTCAATAACCCGCACAACCAATACTTGTTGTTTGCAGTACAAGGCGGTGTTGTGGCCTTGGCGTTGTATGTGGTTTTTGTAGCCATGGTTTTACTGCGGAACAACTCGCAGCACCTGTTGCTGCTGCATGGTTTTGTGTTGGCTTATGTGTTGCTCAATCTGCTGAATTCGTTTCACTATGATTTCGCCGAAGGTGTGTTCTTTGTACTCGGCTTGGCTGCTTTGGCTTATCGCACGGAAGAATCATGAATTCGCGTTCAGTGCTGTTCTTGAGCCAATGGTTTCCGCCTGAACACGCGCCCATGGGCTACATGCTCAAAGAGCTCGCCGAGAATTTGGCCGCTCAGGGTTGGGACGTTGAAGTAGTTACTGGCTTTCCCAATCACCCCAGTGGCAAGGTACAGGCACCGTATGTCAAGCAACGAATTTTGCGTGAAACCTCAGGCCCGGTTCGTGTTACCCGCTTGTGGCTTTACACCTCTGAAACGCGCAGTTTTCTAAGCCGTGCACTTAATTTCCTGAGCTTCGTTGGCAGCAGTTTTTTGTATCTGCTCACTTGCAAAAAGCCAGCCCTGGTGTTTGCTGTGTTGCAGCCGTTGCCGCTTGGCGCCACGCTTACCTTACTGGCTAAATTGCGTGGGTTCAAACTGATTTTCAACGTTCAGGATTTACACCCCGATGTATTGGTTGATTTGGGTTTAATCAAAAGCAAACCAGTGATCAACGCCTTGAAATGGATTGAACAAACTGCTTATCGAAGGGCAGACGGTTTGGCAGTTATTTGTCAGGGTTTCAAAAATCATGTCGAGCAGCACGGTGCGCGAGGTGCAGTTGAGGTTATTCCCAATTGGATCGACATCGACGAAATAAAACCCCAACCTGAGAAGGGGCAGTTAATTCGCGACATGGCAAACATTCCAGCCCACGCCCCAGTAGTTTTATATGCTGGAACAATAGGTCATGTGTCGGGCGCGCAAGTTGTTTTACATGCTGCAAAGCTTGCTTCAGAACACAACTCAAGCAAAACAATTCATTGGCTTTTTGTCGGGGAAGGCCCCTTGTTGCCCACCTTGCAACACTTGGCGCAAGGTTTGCCCAATGTGCACTTTCTCCCGTTTCAGCCCAGGGAGCTTTTGCCCGCTGTACAAAACTGCGCAAGCATTTCCATGGTTAGTTTGTTGCCCCGTAAGGGAACGTTCTCGGTGCCTAGCAAGGTGCTTGGTTATATGGCCGCCGCAAAACCCGTTGTGGCCAGTGTCGACGCCAACAGTGAAACCGGTATCCTGGTGCAACAGGCTGGCTGTGGTTTGGTCGCAGAGCCCGGTAACCCACAAGCCCTGTTGCACGCCGTAGAGCAACTTCTTGCCAGCCCGCAAAACGCGCTTGAGCTTGGTGCAAAGGGCCGGCAGTTTCTGGAGCAGCGTTACAGTCGAACCCAAGTGTGCGCGCAGTATGCCGAATTTTTTCAACAAACACTGCAAGGGCACAAGCCATGACAAAGCTAGAGCCCATCCAAATTCGCCCCGCGCAAGCCAACGACATTGCTCAAATTGTTCAGGTACACATTCAGGCTTTCCCCGGTTTCTTTCTCACACTCATGGGTCCCCGTTTTCTGCGTCTTTTGTACAGCGGGTTCTTAAATCACCCCACTGGCGTTTCATTGGTGGCGTGTTCAAAGGCCAAGCCTTCCCAAGTAATCGGTTTCGTAGTGGGTACAACACAACCCCAGGGGTTTTTTTCCCAATTGCTCAGGCAGCGTTGGCTTGCATTTGCCTTGGCCTCTTTGTGGCCCTTGTTGAAAAGGCCTGGCCTGGTTCTCGTAAAATTGTGGTCAGCCTTGTTTTACAGGGGCGAGTCTTTGCCCGATCAACCCGATGCCGCCTTGCTTAGCAGCTTGGGCGTTAAGCCCGCAGCGCAGGGGCAGCAAATTGGTCAACAATTGGTATCCGCTTTCCTTGCCCATGCACAAACTGCCGGGGCAACGGCCGTGTACCTTACAACTGACCAAAGCAACAATGCCAAGGCCAATCACTTCTACACAAGGCTGGGTTTTGGGCTTGCGGGTACCTGCAAGCGCCCGCATGGCCGTATACTCAACCGATATTTGATCAAGTTAAACGCATGAGCACTCAACCGTTTTTGCCATTTGCTTTGCCCGAAATTGGCGAGGAAGAAATACAGGAAGTGGCCAATTGCCTGCGCTCAGGCTGGTTGACCACAGGCCCCAAAACCCGGCAATTTGAAACTGATTTCGAAGCCATGCTAAACGCAGCAGGCGGCGGCGTAGCTGCGGGTAATCAGCCAGTGCAGGCCATTGCGGTCAACTCAGCCACGGCAGGTTTGCACCTTGCGCTGGAAGCGATTGGCATCGGCCAGGGCGATGAGGTTATTGTGCCCACCCACACCTTTACCGCCACTGCCGAAGTGGTGCGTTACCTGGGGGCAGACCCTGTTTTTGTGGATGTACTGCCGGGTACTTTGAACATTGATCCTGCCTTGGTTCGCGCGGCCATTACCAATAAAACAAAAGCCATCATGCCGGTGCACTTTGCCGGCCTGGCGGCGGATATGTCGGCAATCGTTTCAATTGCTCAAGAGCATGGTTTAAAAGTGGTTGAAGACGCTGCACACGCATTGCCTTGCGTGGTCAATGGAGTGGCGGTGGGCAACCTGCAAACCGATGCCGCCGTATTCAGTTTTTATGCCAACAAAACCATCACCACAGGTGAGGGTGGCATGGTGGTCTCGCGCAATCCGCAAATCATCAAGCGCTGCAAAACCATGCGCCTGCATGGCATTAATCGCGATGTATTTGATCGCTTCACCTCCAAGGCACCCAGTTGGTATTACGAAGTAGTTGCGCCTGGCTTCAAATACAACCTCACAGATCTCGCCTCGGCCATGGGCATTCATCAGCTGAAAAAGGCCGAATTGTTTCGTGCCAAACGCCAGGCTATTGTTGATCAATACAATGCCGCTTTTGAAAATTTGCCTGTTGTATTACCACAAGGCGCGGCTGCTAACGGCTTACATTCTTGGCACCTGTACATTTTGCGTTTAAGTGATCAATGCCCACTTACGCGCGATCAGTTTGTTGAAGCGTTGTATGCGCAGGGCATTGGTTGCAGTGTGCATTACATACCACTTCATTTACAGCCTTATTGGCGAGAAATGTACAAGCTGAAAACCGAACACTTCCCTGTCAGTCAGAAAGCCTACGAACGCATGGTGTCAATTCCCCTGTATTCGAAAATGACGCAGTCTGAAATTGACCGTGTTATCCAGGCAGTTCAGTCCATTCTGGCGAAATAAAACCCGTGATAAAACGTCTGTTCGACATAGTACTTGCATTCACAGGATTGCTATTGCTGAGCCCTGTGCTGGTGCTTATTGCAGTGTTGATTAAACGCGATTCAACGGGCCCGGTATTCTTCCGGCAAGAACGCATTGGCTTGCATGGCAAGCCCTTTCGCATTCACAAGTTTCGCACCATGACCGTGGCGCAACCCGGTACAGCCATGCAAATTACAGTGGGGCAAGACGCACGCATAACCGAAGTAGGGGCCTTTCTGCGGCATTACAAAATTGATGAATTACCGCAGCTGATCGATGTGCTTCAAGGCACCATGAGCCTGGTGGGGCCTCGTCCAGAAGTGCCCAAGTATGTAGCCTTGTACCCCGAGCCCACCAAAAGCATTGTGCTTTCCGTGCGGCCTGGCATTACCGATTTGGCAAGTATTGAATATCGAAGTGAAAGCGAGTTACTGGCTAAAAGCAGCAACCCGGAAAAAACTTACATCGAAGAAGTGATGCCTGCCAAACTGGCTTACTGCGTCCAGTACGTTCAGCAGCAAAGCCTGTGGCTGGACATTCAAATAATTGCCCGCACCTTTCTTGCAATCTTGAAGTAGCGTTTCAGGCCGCTGGCTTGCCGGCGTTGGCCAAGGCATCAAATGTTTCACTTTCGGGCTGGTAACCATCCACCAAGCGCAACAACAGGTTCTTTAGCTCAGGCACGTTTCTGGTCTGCAAAATACTTTGCAGTGCTTCAACTTCCTGGTCTAGTTCCTGAACGCTGATACTTTTCTCATTGGCTTTCATAATGCGTGGGTGCTCCGTGGGTTTCGGGTCGTTGCCAATCAGCAGCTCTTCATAAAGTTTTTCACCAGGGCGCAAACCGGTCACCTTAATTTCAATATCACCATTGGGTTGCTCAGGTTCTTTCACTGAATAGCCCGCCAAGGTAATCATGCGCTTGGCCAGGTCGATGATCCGAATCGGCTCGCCCATGTCCAGCACAAACACATCCCCTCCTTTGGCCATGGCGCCCGCTTGAATAACCAACTGCGCCGCTTCAGGAATGGTCATGAAAAACCGCGTCACTTCGGGATCAGTAATGGTAACCGGCCCAAGCTTGGCAATTTGCTGGCGAAACAGCGGCACTACCGATCCACTCGACCCCAACACATTGCCAAATCGCACCATGCTGAATCGGGTTTTTACACCTGGCTCTGCAGCCAAGGCTTGCAGAGCCAATTCGGCCAGGCGTTTGCTGGCGCCCATTATGTTGGTGGGGCGCACTGCCTTGTCTGTACTAATGAGCACAAAGTCTTCGACACCCATTTCTTCAGCCACTTGAGCGGTCAGGCGTGTGCCCAGAAAGTTGTTTCGCATGCCTTCAAAAGGGTTTAGTTCAACCAGGGGTACATGCTTGTATGCGGCTGCGTGGTAAACCGTGTCGGGTTTTATCGCTTTGAATACCTCACGCAGCCGGTGAGCATCCCGAACATCCCCCAGAACCGGTGACAATTGCACCTCGCGGTAAAAGGAATTGACCTTTTGTTGTAGCTCATGGTGCAAGGCATACAAAGCAAACTCATTGTTCTCAAACAGCACCAAGCGGGTAGGGCGGGTTGCTAAAATTTGACGGCACAACTCCGAGCCAATGCTACCCCCGGCACCTGTTACCAACACCACCTTCTGGTGGTTCTTCAAATTCAGCAACTCTACATTCGCGGGCACGTGGTCGCGGCCCAACAGGTCATCAATGTCCAGTTCCCGAATGGAAGAATGTTCGCTGTCCAGCGTTAAGCCGGCGGTTTGAATGTGCACGGGCAAGCCCTTGCATTCTTCAATAATTTGGCGGCGAGCACCTTGCGCGCCACTTTCCAGGGCAATTACCAGGTCCGAAACCTCGTAATTTTCAATCACCCGGCGCAGCTCATTCAGGGCAAACACCCGGTGGCCAGCCATATTGCGCCCAACCAGCTGTTGGTCATCGCTTACAAATCCGATCTGAATGTATTCCGGCGAGCCTCTAAGTGCATTGGCCAGTTGCACTGCCTCTTGGCCTGCACCCACAATCAGCAACCGGCGGCGCAGCACCCTCAGCCTGGGGTCAATGGTGCTTGAAAGCAGCCAAAACCGCGCAAACATTCGCACCCCCACAATAAAGGCGCTCAAGATGAAAGGTTGCAGTAGCCCAATTGAACGGGGGTTGGGTGGAATATAGAAAGCAAACACCACCGCTGTGTAAATGGCGGCATACACAGCTACTGCCTTCACAATTTGCTTGATAGCAGCCAGGTCGGTATAACGGAATATGGCACGGTACAGGCCAAAATGAATGAATATGGGCAAGGCCAGCAAAGGGCCAAACCAGTAAGGAATCCATTCATTGCCGTTGGGCACGTGCATGCCATCAATGCGCAGGCTAAAGGCCAGCCAGGTGGCGGCAATGCCCATGGCAATGTCTACGGACATCACCAGTATCTGTTTTGCCCACCGGGGTAGGCCGATTAAACGTTCAGATCTCAAATTAACCTTTGAACAATAGGGAAATACTCAGCAAATCACTCGATGATAATTCACTTCACTTCTATTGAAACCAAAATGGTCGCAGCAGCGTTACATTGAATCAAAGTAAAATCAACAGGCTTTCTAAATTACCCGCTCATTCCATGACAACTCAAAATGCAGTCCTTATGCTGGTGTTTAACCGGCCCGATGTGACTGAACAAGTATTTCAGGCCGTGCGCAATGCTCGCCCCCCGCGCCTGTACGTTGCGGCGGATGGTCCACGGCCCGGTCGGCCGCAAGATGAGGAAACAACAGCCCAAGTGCGCGAGGTTTTCAAGCAGGTTGACTGGCCTTGCGAAGTGCACACCCGGTTTTTAACTGAAAACCTGGGTTGCCGAAATGCCGTTTCAAGCGCAATCGACTGGTTTTTCAGTAAGGAAGAGCAGGGCATTGTGCTTGAGGACGACGTACTGCCTTCCCCCGCTTTTTTCAGCTACTGCGACACCATGCTCGAGCGCTACAAACACGACGAGCGCGTATTCTCGGTTGTTGGCAACAACCTGGTAGAACCTTGGTACCGACACCCTGAAAGTTATTTCTTCTCAAAAGTATTTTTTGTGTGGGGGTGGGCCAGTTGGCGAAGGGCTTGGCAGCATTACGATGTGAACATGGCCGCTTGGCCGAACACAAGGCTTCAGGTAAATGCTTTGCCCTACAAGCCCAATCAAAAACTTCATCATGCATATTGGGATCTGGTTTTCGATTTGGCCTTTAAAAATCAAATTTCAACATGGGACCATCAGTGGACCTTCGCACACTGGGAAAACGATGCAGTATGCGTAACTCCAGCAAATAATCTGGTACGTAATATTGGTTTTGGCGCTGATGCCACACATACGTCGGGAGGCGACCCTGAGTACGTCAAGCATCTTCAAGTTGCCCAGCAATTTGTATCTGGCAGTTCATCCCCGCCTGTTGTCGACAATCGCACGTATTACGGGCACATGTCGAAAATTGTGTTGGGAATTTCAGTCATTACTTGGGTTCGACTTTCCATAAGGAGATTCCCAGCTATATTTGCCCAGTTGAAAAAGATCTCGAACAGGCTTCGGTCTGCGTAAGGAATACCAATGCCGAATACGGAAAGCTTGGTTAGCGTGGTAATGCCAACCTGGAACAGCATGAAATATATTCAGGGGGCCATCGAAAGTTTGTTGAGCCAAACACACCAAAATTTTGAATTGTTGGTTTGCGATGGAGGCTCAAACGATGGAACCCTGGATTACCTCGAGTCACTGGGTGACTCACGCATACGTATCGTTTCCAGGCAAGACAAGGGCTTGGTCAATGCACTCAATATTGGCTTTTCGCACGCCAAAGGCGATGTTCTATGTTGGCTGAATTCTGACGACAGGTACCTTACAGCCGATGTATTGGCGCGGGTATGTCAGCGTTTATCCGTGGGCGATTTACATTTTCTAATCGGCGGCTGCGCCATGTTGGCTGAAGACGGAACGGTAATGCGCTATCTATTGCCCTGGATTCCACAGCCACCTTTCCAATACCGCGGTCATAGTAACTGTTTCACCGGAAGTCTTTTTTTTAGTAAGGCGGCATGGGGTCAGTTCGGTCAATTTTCCGAGAACAACAAATACGCATTTGAATATGAGCTGGTTCGTTTGTTAATGAACTCGCCGCATCAGGGGGGCATATTGAAAGGGAAGCCACTTGCAGGTTTTCGACTTAGGCCCGATTCTGTAAGCGGGGCCAACAGCAATGCCATGGCCCTCGAACGCAACAATGTGGTCGGTGCCACAGTGCATGAAAATGCCCCTTTTGCCCACCAACTTATTCGTCTTTATTCCTATGCAAAGCTGGGTTTGTTACCCACGTTTCTGAAGTACTTGCGCGCAAATCGCAATATCACGGATGCGCTCAATGTTTGGAAAAATTAAACAAGCATTGGGCAATCTTGCACAACGCCCAAATTTAATGGCAGCGTTGCGCAACCTGGGTTGGCTGGTATTTGATCGGGTCTTCCGGCTCGGGGTGTCATTCGTTGTCACCTTGTGGCTTGCCCGTTATCTTGCCCCGGAATTGTTTGGCGTCTACAACTACGCAATTGCATTCACTGCTCTTTTTTCTGTTGTTGCAACTTTCGGTTTGCAAAGCGTAGTGGTGCAGTACTTGGTTGACAAGCCCGACCAACAAAACTCCACACTGGCCAGCGCCTTTGCTATTCAACTGGCAGGCGGCGTAATTGCTTTCATTCTATCGGTGCTTGCGGCTTTCAATTTGGTTGGTAATGAACCAACTGTACTTGTCGCAGTACTGCTGCTCAGCACGATCAATTTATTTCGGTTCTCGGACACGGTACGTTACTACTTTGAATCCCGTGTCCAATCCAAACGCATTGTGGTCACTGAGAACCTAGTGTTCATGCTGATTGTATTGCTGCGAATCGCCATGATCTTGCTTGAGCTACCTCTGATTTACTTTGTTGCTTTGTTGGTACTTGAGGCAGTTCTAACCACCCTGGCGTTTCTCTGGCTATTCGGTATTCAAAAGCTTAAAGCTCTCAGGTTCGACAGCTCCAACTTTCTAAGCATGCTAAAGGTGGCCTGGTTGTTGGCCTTGTCTATGGGCGCAATCATGCTTTATATGCGTGTTGATCAAATCATGTTGGCCTCATTGCTCAATCAAGAGGCTGTTGGTATATATTCTGCTGCAGTTCGAATAAGTGAGATTTGGTATGTATTTCCTGCTGTGATTGTAGGTTCAGTGTTTCCCAGGATTATCAAAGAACTGCGCATCGACGCCGCGCGTGCCAATCGACAGCTTGATGTTTTGCTCACTGCATTTTCAATTGTTTCGATATTAGTCGGTCTACTTGTGGGCAGTTATTCAACGGAAATAATTGTTTTTCTGTTTGGCGAAGACTACCGCGCTTCCGCTTCAGTATTGCGCATTCATGTGTGGTCGTCGGTGTTTGTTTTTTCAGGAATCTTGGGAGGCCGATGGTTGGTGGCCATGGACATGCAAAAGGTATTGTTGGTCTCTACCTTGATTGGTGTTGTTGCAAACATCGCAATGAATTATTTGATGATCCCTGTATACGGGGTTGAGGGGGCGGCCTGGGCCACCCTTGTTGCCCAATTCATGTCTGCAATATTGGTAAACTGCTTCCATCCAGCTTCGCGGCAACTATTCTGGATGCAGATGTCTGCTCTAAGCCTGTTGTCGCTTCGGCACATCGCACGTTGGTGGCGATTGAATTCCAGATGATATGTCGTCCACCCTTCACAGCAGGCTTTGGTACACCTCCAACGTTCGCTTGGCCGTGGTTTCCCAACTGTATTTAGCGCTTTGGTAATAACCCGCGCTGATCAGTTCATTGCGAAGCGCAGGGCTTGACAGAACACGCTCTACCGAGTCGGCCAATTGTTTCTCGTCATTCGGGTTGAAGTACAAACATGCATTGCCCAGTATTTCTGGTAATACGCTGGCATTGCTGGAAATTACAGGACAACCCAGTGCCATTGCTTCGAGAGGGGGAAAGCCGAAGCCCTCATATAACGATGGGTATACAAATACAGCGGCATTTTGATAAAACTCAACCAGTTTTTCATCGTCGCCCGATTCATGGCGGTAATGTTTTACAGCACAATGCTCAAGCAAAGTTTGTTCTTCATCCGTGAAGGGTCCCCCACCAAAAGCCAGCAGTTCGACGTTTTCCCTTAGTGCCAAACTATGGCCAATACCCCTTACCAAGCCAGTGAAGTTTTTGTATTTGTTCCGGGCACCGACATACAGCACTATGGGACGTGTCAGGGAATTTTCCCGTGTCTGGTTTGAAACACTGAGTCGAGTGGGTTGCAGGCCAATACCGTGGTGAATAACCGATACTTTCGTTTCATCTACATTAACAAACTGGAGCAAATCTTTCTTGGTATTGTCTGAAATACAAATCACCCAGTCAGCTGACAATACAGCGCGGCGTTTAAGTGCTTGAGTATTGTCTTTTTGTCTGAACTCTTCAGGAAATAGTTCATGGATCATGTCGTGTACTGTTACCACGTGCGGCGCCCGATAAGAATCGGTTTGCAGCGGCGAGTAGTAAGTTTTGTGCACAACCTGGGCTTGCCACTTGCGAATTTCCTTCGCACCTTTCCATGCGTTGTACTTCACACTCAACCCACCAAGCTTAGGTGGGTAGTGGTTTATTTTTTTGCCTTGTACTGAAATCGCTTTGCAAGTTTCAAGCGACTCATTCACGTGGTACGGCGCAAAGGCAGATACCTCATGCCCCAGTCTTTTGAATTCATCTGCCAGGCAGCAAAAGTATCTGGAAATCCCCCCCCGGTTTTGCAGGCAGAAAATTTCGTGATCAAAGGCGATTTTCATATCTTATCGCGTTGAAGTCTGCAATGGTTTTGGACTGCAATTTTAGCTTTGCCACAATTGGGGCAAATCTCGAAAATCGTGTCGCAACTTTCCAAAGTACTGGCACTGGGTTTCTGGAAAGTAAATGCACAGAAGTTCCAAGAGATACAACATGGCATTTACAAACGCCAGCGAGAATTTCCAGGCTTTTGGTATTGAAAAAGCCAATGTGTTGGCCGTGTTCAGGTGCCCGGTACCACCAATCCTCTTCTGGCCCGTTTTGTTGAACAAATAACTCCGTCGATATCAACACATTGTCTGAATATTCCAGCAAGTTATTCAATTCCACCACGGGGTTCTCAAAGTGTTCAAACACTTCAAAAGCCGTTACCAAACCATACCGGCCATCTTGGTGTTCAAACCCCTTCGCTAGAAGGTTTGAACAATGTTTATCGCTCCAAAAGGCATCTACACCCAAGTCTCGGAGCAAACGGACCAAGATCCCGTAGCCACCGGCATAATCCAAAACACGCCCATCTAAATCGCCCAGTGAAAGCAGGGTCATAATCACCCGCCGTGCATTGTCCTGGTTTCTCACCAAGATTCCGGTATCGGAATCATTGATGGCGTTGCTGTATGCCTCATCAAGCCAAAAAGGTTTCTCAGTTTGAAAATAATCGCATTCAGAGCATTGAAAGTAGCTAACCGTGTAGCGTAGCAATTTTGAGTCGTAGGCATGCTTTGCGACAGACCCACAAAGTCGGCATTCCGTGGTTTTATTTATGCCCATGCGTTTATTTACTCCACTTGTTGATCCGGCGGCCAAATCGATGATTGAGTGAACCCTCCAACCGTTTCAGGCTCAGTCGATCTTAATGTACTTCGAACACCTGATTCAGTGTCGTTGGTTTTTACGCATTCAAACTCTTGAAATACTCAATGGTCTTTATCAGACCATTCTCCAAATGCACCTTGGGCTCCCAACCCAACTTCGCTTTGGCCAACTCAATGTTGGGTTGGCGTTGCTTGGGGTCGTCTTGCGGCAAAGGCATAAAAGTCAGCTTGCTCTTTGAACCCGTTAATTCAATTACTTTCTCGGCCAATTCCAGCATGGTGAATTCGCCGGGATTACCCAGGTTCACTGGCCCAGTAAAACCAGGCTCAGTGTTCATCAAGCGAATAAAGCCTTCAATTAAATCGTCTACATAACAAAAGCTACGGGTTTGGCTGCCATCGCCAAAAATCGTAATGTCTTGGCCTTTCAATGCCTGCACAATAAAGTTGCTCACCACACGACCATCGTTGGGGTGCATGCGTGGGCCGTAGGTATTAAAAATTCGGGCTACTTTAATATCCAGGTTGTGCTGGCGGTGGTAATCGAAAAACAGGGTTTCGGCGCAGCGCTTGCCTTCGTCGTAGCAGCTGCGAATACCTATCGGGTTTACACGGCCCCAATACTCCTCGGGCTGGGGGTGTACTTCCGGGTCGCCATACACTTCGCTGGTGCTGGCCTGAAAAATTCTCGCCTTCACGCGCTTGGCCAAGCCCAGCATATTGATTGCACCGTGCACACTGGTTTTGGTGGTTTGTACTGGGTCGTGTTGGTAATGCACCGGGCTTGCAGGGCAGGCCAGGTTGTAAATTTGGTCTACTTCAATGTAAAGCGGAAAGGTTACATCGTGCCGAATCAGCTCAAAATAGGGATTGCTCAACAGGTGCGCAACATTCTCTTTGCTGCCCGTAAAATAATTGTCAGCGCAAATTACTTCGTTGCCTTCGGCCAGCAAACGTTCGCATAGGTGCGAACCCAAGAAGCCGGCACCGCCAGTTACCAATATTCTGTTTTTCATTCGCTTGTATTCCGCTCTAGCCGTTGGTGCAATCCGGTATTCTAAAGCCATTCAACATTTGAAGGGCGTAAGGCCCGGTTACTTATGAAAATAGCAATAGCTGGCACGGGTTACGTGGGCTTAAGCAACGCCATGCTGCTGGCCCAGCACAATGAAGTAGTGGCCTTGGACATTGTTCAAGCCAAGGTTGATTTGTTGAACCAGAAAAAGTCGTCCATTCACGATGCGGAAATCGAAGACTTCTTGGCCAACAAACCACTGAACTTCAAAGCCACCACCAACAAGGAAGAGGCCTATGTGGGTGCAAGCTTTGTGATTATTGCCACACCTACCGATTACGATCCCGAAACCAACCACTTCAACACCAAATCGATTGAAGCAGTGGTGGCCGATGTTCTGGCCATTAACCCCCAGGCCACCATGGTGATCAAAAGCACCATACCGGTGGGCTACACCGCACAGCTGCGAAAGAAACTGAACACAAACCAAATCCTATTCAGCCCGGAATTCTTGCGAGAAGGCAAAGCCCTGTACGACAACCTCTACCCCAGCCGCATTGTGGTGGGCGAGCAAAGCGAGCGAGCTGAACAATTTGCCGAATTACTGCAGCAAGGTGCCATTAAGCAAAACATACCCACCCTGTTTACGGGCAGTACTGAAGCCGAAGCCATCAAGCTGTTTGCCAACACCTACTTGGCTATGCGGGTGGCTTACTTCAATGAACTGGATACCTACGCCGCCACACACGGGCTAGACACACGCCAAATTATTGATGGCGTAAGCCTCGACCCACGTATTGGAAACCACTACAACAACCCAAGCTTTGGTTATGGCGGCTATTGCCTGCCCAAAGACACCAAGCAACTGTTGGCCAACTACAGCGATGTGCCGCAGAACATGATTCAGGCCATTGTGGATGCCAACACCACACGCAAAGACTTTATTGCCGCAGACGTAGTTGCCAAGAACCCCAAGGTGGTGGGCATTTACCGCCTGGTGATGAAAGCCGGCAGTGATAACTTCAGATCATCGGCCATACAAGGAATCATGAAACGCATCAAGGCCAAGGGTATTGAAGTGATTGTGTATGAACCGGTGCTGCAAGAACCCGAGTTCTTCCGAAGCAGGGTGGTGAACAACCTAGAACATTTTAAGCAGCAAGCCGACATCATTCTTTGCAATCGCCACGTGGAAGAGCTGGCTGATGTCGAGCACAAAGTTTACACACGGGATTTGTTTGGTAGCGATTAATCTGCCCAATCTATTCAACCACCCAATCCTCAACCGCCAGCCCTTTCACTCTTAAAAATTCCTTGGTGTTGTGTGTTGGCTGTTCTCCTGCTCGGCTTCCAGTGCGGCGATAAATTGCTCGTCAACTTCACCCAAAGCTTGCAGTGCCTGCAACAAAGCCTGCCCGCGCTCGGCAGGTATGGGGTGAATAACAAGGTCGCCGTGTTCATTGCGGCTAATTTGAACCCGGTCAGTATTCAAGCGAAACTCGGCGGGAATGAGCACCGCTTGGCTGTTGCCGTTGTTGAAAACCCGAGTAGTAGAAACAGGTGAAGCCATTGGCACCTCTGGATGTGTACATATTAGTGTGTGCATTATCAGGCTTTAGGGCGCACAACAAGCGTTTGGCTTTTTGTTGCTTAAAATTTTACGCGCATAAAAATGTAATCATCCGCACTAATTGGCGCATAAAAGTGTTGCCGCTTTACTTCGCTGCTCACAGTGTTGCATTCAAGGCCAGTCTCTAACCCGAAAATGGGTTCAACAGCGGCACATCAAACCGGGTAAAGTCTTTCGTATTGCGAGTCACCACCGTTAACTGGTTGGCAAGGGCCGTGGCTGCAATCATGGCATCTTCAAGTGCTGTGTCTGTTTCCCGGTGCATTAATTTTGCCCACACTCGGAAGCACTTTGCATCCATGGGTAGCACCTTAAACGTGGCTTCCAATTTGTTCAGCCACAGCTCTATTTCCTCGGCTTTGCCCTCATCTTGTTCTCTGGTTCTCTCGATTCCGCTTTGAATTTCAGCCAGCGTAAATGTGCTGAGGTAAAGCAAATGCTCGGGAATGTTCTTGATCCACGCCAGCACTGCTCCATGGGGTTTTGCTTTTCTTAGTTCGGAAATAACGTTGGTGTCCAGAAGGTACATGGTTCAGCCTTCCTGTCCGGTGGCTTTTCGGCGCTTCAGCTGCCCTCTTGGGGGTACAAGGTATTCCGTACGCGCTTCTTCCGCCAGTAGCAAATCCTTCACGCCCGGCTGGTTTTGTTGGGTAAGCCGCAACCATTCCGCCATGGGTACCAACACCGCTTGTTCCTGGCCGCGCCTGCTTACTGCTTGGGGACCATCACGCAGGCAGGTGTCCAGTAACTCACTGAATCTGGCTTTTGCATCCTGTACGGGCCATGTTTGCATAAAATTGTCCTAAATGACTAGTTATTTGACTAGTTTAATTGGTCAAGTATTTTCAGGCAACAACCAGCAGCAATAACCCCCATCCTGATTACGTACTCAACCCTGTTTTTGCCTCCCGCCCCACCCAGTGCTAGCGTGCTCGTTTGTTCAAAACATGCAGGCTTTGACCATGTACCGTTCCTTGTTCGCCCTGGTATTGCTGCTGCCCCTTACTCCCGTTCCCTCGGAGGCTTTTGTGTTCAGAAAGATTGTGTACTGCTCGCCCATCGAGGGTTTTATTCATTGGCAGGGAAAGCCGCTGGCCAACGTAGTTGTAACGCGAGAACTCTACAGCGGTGGGTTCGAGGGTGGGAAATACAGCGACACCGCCACGACTGGCAGCGATGGTCGGTTCAAGTTTGAAGTTGTTCAGGAGCGCAGGTTTTTGAGGCCAGATTTGTTGTCGGCGAATCCGGTGGTTTCTCAAAGTCTGAAAGTTAACTATCAAGGAACCAACTACCTGATTTGGTACTTCCGAAAGCCAAATTACGAGCTTGGATCCGAATCTCTTAATAGTTTTCTAGAACTCGATTGCGACCTCTCCATTTCTGAAGAGGGTGGTGAAAGTCAAATTGTTCGCTGTAAACACAACGGAGCTTTGTAAAAATGGAATTATATCCTGGTCAAATTTATAAGCTGACTGACCAAGCTTATGAAAGTAAAGACATCTCTTTGGGAAACTTTAAAGACAAGGTGAGATATGCGTTACCGTTTGTCGGCAAAGACAGCGTCAGAATCATCACCGCCACCTCTGGCCTTATCACTCCCGTCTCCAGCGGCTTTGGCTTCATGGCCCAACTCAATGGTGGTCGCTCCCGTGAAATCGTCATCGCCACTCGTGGCACAGCTACATGGGCGGATGCAGGCACCGACATCAACGCCATTCCAACTCCCGGCCCCACAGGGCACGCCATTCACAAAGGCTTTGGCGCCACATTTAAAAGCTATGTTCAGCAACTCAATGAATTCATCCAGCAACAAAACCTGGGTTTCAAACCCACCGCAGTGCACTGCATGGGTCACAGCCTGGGCGGGGCATTGGCCAATCTCAATGCGGCGGCCTGCGCCGAACTGGGCCTGAATTCTTACCTGTACACGGTGGCCGCTCCCCGCGTGGGCATGGTGCCGTATGCTGAGCACCTGAGTAAGAAAATGAAAGCCGCCCATGTGTATCGGGTAGCCAACGAGGCAGATATTGTCACCATGGTGCCTTGCTACCCCTTTGTGCATTCTCCCTATGTGCACGGCACTTACCTGCTAGAAGCCGGCATGCTGAAAATCAACCCCATGCAACACATGCTGGCCAACGGCTACGGCAGCATGGTCAATGCCAGCTGGAAGCAAATGCAAAGCCTCACCCAAGGCAAACAACAGCAGTTGGAAAACTCCCTATACCCCGCCAACAACAAAGAAGCAGGGCAGTTTGAACAACTCGCCAAAATGCCCGGGGCCATGTTCAGTGGGCGCTTACTCAAGCTGATCAACAAAGCCATTCACGACATGCTTTCTCGCCTTGGGGCTCAAAGCCTGCTCAGTGTGGGCCATTACCGCAGCGGCGCATTCACGGTGCTCGATCAAATGGCCGAAATACTCGCCCGCTACGCCCAAGCCAGCCACAAACAGGCCAAAGAGGTAGCGGGCATGCTCAACGCAATCATGGCTTACTTGGGTCGCTCAACCCATGCATTGGCCGATGCCTCAGTGGCCACCATCCGCTGGGTGTTCAACCTGTTGCACCAGTCGGTCACCACCATGGCCAAGCAGGCTATTCAACTTGTGGCGCGATGACTACTTTGGCTAGATTGCACGCGATGCTACTATCGCGTAAGCTGTTACATGTAACAGTAAAGGGGAACCTCATGGCAAACAGCAATATTAATCTACGTGTTCAAAAGCACCGTAATTCCTTGCGTTCGGCCGGGTTGCGCCCAGTTCAAATTTGGGTGCCCGACACCCGCAAACCAGGCTTCTCTGAGGAATGTGCACGCCAATCAAGTGTTGTCGCGCAAAGTGACTCTGCAGATCAAGCGATGAATGATCTGTTGAACGAGTCTTTACGCGACCTCGAAGGTTGGACTGACTAATGAGAGGTGATTTCGTAACAATCGCAACGCAGGGCGATTTTGGTAAGCCTCGCCCGGCGTTGGTTATTCAATCCGACCTGTTTCATGAGCACCCTACACTCACTGTGTTGCCGGTAACTGGCACGCTTTTCTCCGCGCCCTTGCTGCGTGTCACAGTGCATGCCACTCCCGAGAATGGTTTACAAAAAACTTCCCAGATCATGATTGACAAAGCGATCACGGTGAAACTAGAAAAGGTCGGCCCCGCCTTCGGGCGCCTTGATGCAACCGGGCTTATTGAGATTGAACGCGCCCTGGCGGTATTCCTTGGCATTGCAAAATAACGCTCTGTTAATTATTCGCCGTGCCAACCAATTCTCCACTCGCCCGTTAGCATTTAATCGCCTTAGGCTGAATCCAAAAGGCTATAACACGTGTAACAAAGGCAGGCGTATACTTCACCCTTAGGTGCTGTGTCACAAACCTGCCATGAAGCAGGTGCAATAATTACGAAATATTACCTGTAGCAATTTGCCGTTTCGGGCATTTTTAATTACTTAAATAAAACAATGTGCTTGCCTGCCCGCAAGCACTGTTTCATGTGTGTGGAGCATCATGCAAACAGCAGCGGCACTAAGCTTGAACTGGCCTTCGGCCATGGTAGGGCTGTCATGTAGCTTTCTAGTGGCCTTGTTTATTGTGTTAACTAAAAAATGGCATGGCCGCCTTACACTCGATGCCCCGCAGGGCATCCAGAAATTTCACACCATTCCAACGCCCCGCATCGGCGGTATAGCGCTGGCCGTGGGTTTAATTGCGGCTTGGTCTTTCCTGCCGGTGGGCAGCAACCGCCAACACCTGCTAGGCCTGCTGTTATTGGGTGCATTGCCGGCCTTTGCTTTTGGCCTGGCCGAAGACATTACCAAACGCATCAGCGTGAAAGCCCGCCTTCTGGCTACCATTGCCAGCGGTTTAATCGCCGCACTGCTTACCGGCTACTGGGTCAGTTTTGTGAATGTACCGGGCGTAGACCTGTTGCTGGCACTTGCCCCAATCGGCCTTATATTCACCGCCTTTGCAGTAGGTGGCATTGCCAACAGTGTGAATATTGTGGACGGGTTCCATGGCCTGGCCGGCGGCGTGGTGGTGCTTATGTTGCTTACGCTGGCCACCATTGCCTGGCGGGTCGACGACTTTGTCATTATTCAGCTGGCGCTACTGGGTGTGTCGGTTACCTTGGGTTTTTTGTTCATCAACTACCCCAAAGGCCACTTGTTCCTAGGCGATGCTGGTGCCTACTTCCTTGGCTACTACGTGGCCATGCTGGCTGTTATGCTGGCCATGCGCAACCCCATCGACGTAAGCCCTTGGGCCATGCTGCTGGTGTGTGGTTACCCGGTTATTGAAACGCTTTTTAGCGTGTACCGCCGCACCACCCGCAAACGCAGGCACAACCCTGGCACTCCCGATGCAAGCCACCTGCACAGCCTTGTGTACCGCCGCGTGGTAAGCCGCAAGTTATTGCCTTATGCGCCTGCCTGGCAGCGCAATGCCGCTACTTCGCCGCTCATGTGGATTTACGCCGCAGTGCCCATGCTGGGCGCCGTGTTCTGGCCTGAAAGCCTGGGCATGGTGTTGGCATGGCTGGGCTTCAGCGTAGTGGCTTATGTGCGCTTGTACCGCCGCATGCTGGTGCTGGGTATTTTCTTTCGCAGGCGTGCCCACTAAAACGCACTTATACCAACCTAGAAAATAGACACAATAATATCCAAAAATGTTATAATTGGCATTGATGGATATTATTGTATCTAAAATGAATATCAGTTTGTCTACTGAAACCAACCTGCAAAATCAGCTGGCCCAGCACCTTCAGCGGCTACGCAAGCAGCAAAAGCTGTCTCGTCAGGCATTGGAAAAAATTAGCACTGTGCCAGCGCCCACCATCAAAAAGTTTGAAACCACCGGCCAGATATCGCTACGCCAGTTTTTGCTGCTTTGGGAGTGCTTGGACAACATAGACCGCCTGGCTATGCTGCTTAACCAGCGGCACAACAACACCTTAGCCCACCCAACAACCATCGAACAGGTGCTGGCCGATGAGTTTTAAACCCATCCAAAAACTGAATGTAAGCCGCACCCTGTCAACTGGCCAGCAAGTAGAAGTGGGCACGCTGGCGCAAAACAGGCAAGGCGTTTACTTTCAGTACCATGACCATTACCTGGGTCGTTTCGGCAATTTGTCGCCTTACGCGCTGAATAACACATTGGCCCTTCAGCAAGCCCCAGCAGGCCCCCACCAAGGCCTGCATGGTGTGTTTGCAGATAGCCTGCCCGATGGCTGGGGGCTGTTGCTTCAAGACCGCGTGTTTCGCCAGCATGGCATACTGCCCAACCTGCTCACGCAAATGGACCGCCTGGCCTTTGTTGGGCAGGGTGCACTTGCAGCTTGCCGAGCAACTTCAGCTTGAGCCGGCACAACACACCTTGGTTCAACCTGGCCATGCCAATCGTGAGTACCCTTGGCTGGCTTTCAAGCGTTTTGACTGGGTTTCCAATCAAGCAGGCCCCGCCGGCCGCTTGCACATGCACAGTGCTTGTGGCCTGTTGGGTGCAGACTTTCGCTTGCCCAGTCTGGATTACCAAACGCTAATTTCAGCAACCCGGCGCTTGTGTAAATCGCCTGCGGCAGCTCAGCTTCAATTTCGGCGCGCTGTGTTCAATTTGCTGGCGAGCAATCAAGACGACCACAGCAAAAACTGGGCGTTTTTGCAGAACGACCAAGGCCACTGGCAGCCTGCACCTTTTTACGATGTCACCTTTAGCCCCCACCCCCACGGTGAGCACAGCACGGCATTTGCAGGTTTTGGCAAAGCGCCGCCGTTGAAGGCCGTTCAGGGCCTGGCAGCTGCAGCAGGTTTTGCGAATTGGGGCGAAGCTAGGCAAATTGTTGAACACACCGTTCATGCCCTTGCTCAGTTTGAAACCTTGGCCAAGGCGGTAGGTTTAAGCCAAGAAACCAGCGCCTTAATCGCCAAGCAGTTAGACGAAACCAGAAAGGCAAATCAAGGCTTGCTCGCGCGCAGTTAAAAAAACTGCTTTATCTTGCTCAGGTTTTTAAACACCAAGGTGCCAAAACCGCCCACGCCGTTGTTGCGCAGGGCGGTCATGTCTTCGCGGCTTTTCTGCATAATTTTCTTAAGCGACTTGTTACTCTCGCCGCCCACCCGCATTTTGACCAACACACGCGGAATGTAAGCCAATTGAATTTGCCCCTTGTGCAGGTAGCGCAGCATGGCGTCGTAATCGGCTGCAATGCGCAGGCTGGTGTCATAGCCGCCCCACTGCTCAATTACTTCGCGCTTTAAAAACAGGGTAGGGTGCGGTGGCATCCACCCGTGCTTTAGTTTGCTGGGGTGGTATTGGCCCGATTCCCAATGGCGAATCACTTTGTTGGTGTCGTCTTTCGACACATACTGCAAATCGCCATACACCCCGAGTACACCGGGTTGGCTTAGGGCCTGCGCCACGTCCCGAAGCACATGCGGATCGGCTAAAAAGTCGTCTGAATGCACCAGGCCAATTACATCGCCAGTGGCCAGTTTCAAGCCCTTGTTCAGCGCGTCGTAAATGCCGCCGTCGCGTTCGCTCACAAACACGTCGTGCGCGCGCATGCGTTGCTGAATCAATTCAACAGACCCATCGCTCGAAGCGCCATCAACTAATACATGTTCGGTGTTGGCATAGCACTGCGATTGCACTGAATCGATCGAGCTGTTCAGCGTGCCCGCGCGGTTGTACACCGCGGTAATAATTGAAATTTTCATAGACGCAATTTTGCGGGTGTCGTTGGTGCTTAATGTCGCAATCATCTTAATTATTTTGCACTGCTTTAAATAGTGTTATTTCATTCTAAAAAGAACAGTAAGGTTGCTTAAGCTTATGGTTGGTAGTATAAGTGTCCTTAGTCCTAGGACAAGGGACGACTGAGTCACTTTTTTAATATCTAGTAGCACGTAAAATTTTGTAAAACAGGTCATGAAAAGCCAAGACATTTACATACTTCTTAAGCTGGTTTGTTTGCAGCAAGGTCCATCGTCTCACTCTAGCTTAATCGAAAGCATGGTAGATCAATATTCCGTCAGAGGACTTGCTGCCGCCTTGGGAGTCAGTAAAACAGAAGTAAATGCCTCAATCTGGCGCAGCATCAACATTGGTATGGCCATCAAAGATCGAAAGTCTGGAAACCTGAAAGCCAATAAAAAGGCGCTTCTGGAGTTCGTTGTGCACGGGCTTAAATACGTGTTTCCAGCCAAGCCAGCTGAAATTGTAAGGGGGATACCCACAGCTTTTTCTGCGCCAATGCTTCAAGATAAACTAATGAGCATCGGTGATTACAGTTATGTTTGGCCCTATGCCGAAGGCTACCAAAAAGGGCAATCTATTCAGCCTCTTTTTAAATCGGTACCAAATGCATCGCTTGAAGATGACCGTCTCTATGAATATTTAGCGCTGATAGACGCTATTCGTCTCGGTAATCCCCGCGAGGCAAACCTTGCCGCTGATATGTTTGAGAAAAGGTTGATGAGCGATGGCTAAAGATTTCGATAAATTAAGGGGAATGATCGAAAAAGTCGCTCGTGCCCTTGGCGACGAGTTACTTGCCGAGGTTGCTTTTGTGGGTGGTTGCACCACAGGGTTGCTGATAAGTGACCGAGTCACACTCGACGGCGTGCGTGCGACGGATGATGTTGACCTAATCGTTAATGTTGTTGGTTATTCGGGTTGGAGCGATTTTCAAAATCGTTTGCTGAAAAAAGGTTTTAGTACCAGCATGGAAGACGAAATTATTTGTCGCCTGCGTTTGGGCGACTTGAAAGTTGACTTTATGCCCGATGATGAAAAAATACTCGGGTTTAGCAATCGTTGGTACCAACAGGCACTTGCGAATACACAAAATTATCAACTGACCGATGATCTGATTATCCGGTTATTAAGCCCACCATATTTTATTGCCACCAAGCTGGAGGCCTACAAAGGTCGAGGGGAAAATGACCTACTTGCAAGTCGTGATATTGAAGATATTCTGAACATCGTTGACGGCAGGCCCGAGCTAATTAACGACCTTAAAGCAACAGATCCACAAGTTCGTAATTACATTGCCGAAGAAATAGCTGCACTGTTAAAAGATGAAATGATTGATTACGCAGTTCAAGGCATGGTGGTCGGTGGTGCCGCTCGTCAACAAGTTGTCTTCAATCGTCTTGAAGCCATTGAAGCATTGAGCGGAACTTGACGGATGGTCTACAGCGCAAAATGGATTACACAAAAAGGCAAGTTGACGCAGGAAAATCGAGATTATTGCGCAGTCGCTTTATGCGGCAACAAGGCTATTTACGTCGTAGTTGACGGATCAACGAAAGGAAGCCAAAGCGGTGTATTGGCGTGCGAGTATTCAAAAGCACTGGCTGATCAGTTTGTCATCAACGCTGGGTTCGATACAGCTGCTCAATTGAGTGCTTTGGTCAACGCGCTTTCTGACAAGTTTAAAACTATCTATCCCGAGGGGCGGCTCAGTTTTTTAGTTTTGCTCGACGCTGGGAACGCAGCATTTTATGCGATACATGCTGGCGACTGTCGCCTGGGCCAAGTCGGTTTAGGCAATAAAATTGAATGGCTTAGTCGACCACATACGCTTGCTAATGCGGTGGAGGATATTTCAGATGAATGCCTTGCAAAACACGAAAGTCGCCACACTATTACGAGAAGTTTCAGACCAGGCCGAATTTGCGAAGTAGAAATTACACCCGGCCCTATGCCCAGGCAAGACAAATTGATTATTGCAACAGACGGATATTGGGCAGATTTAGATACCGAAAAACAAGCCCACTTTACGAATGGGGTTTCAGGAATTCAAATTACCCCGCTAGACGACACAAGCTGCTTGCTTTTGTCAAACTCGCCCAATACATCCGATTGCTGTATATCGATTGAGGGGGATGATAACTTTTACCTTATTAAAAAGTAGTCATCGAGTACCCACGTCGTTAATGCTAAAACAGCATTCATTGCGCTGTGCAGTACCACATTCCACCACAGGTTCCTAAAGCGTAGCCAGTAAAGGCCCAGCATCAGCCCCGGTATCAGCATGCCCACGGCAACCCATCCTATCCAGGGTATGTGGCACATTGCAAAAATAATCGAACTGGCAAGCAATGCGAATCGGGGAGCACGAAAGCGATCAGCAATCCATTGCTGCAAGTGAAACCGAAACACATACTCTTCCAGCAAGGGTGCCAATGCCAAAAAAAGTACTGCATGCCAGGCTGTATTCAACCGTAATGCGTAGCCCAACTGGTGGGCCAGAAGGCCACCCAGTAAAATCACAAAAAAAATGATTGCAAGTTCAAAGTGGCGCACTTGGTTGAACATTTAGTGCACCTTGGGTATGTCCAGTGCGGGTATGAAGTCGAGCACCGAGGGTAAGTTACAAAAACTTCTATCCTGGGGTAGCAGTCGAATGGGCCATGAAGGTGTGCCTTGTGCTTGCCCCTCTATGGTTAAAATTCGCGCCACACCTGCGTTGTAATCGGCAACAACGCCCGATCGCAATTCATCTGAAATTGCATAGCGCTGTTCTTTCCTGAATCGGCTTAAGTGCAACGGGCAGTCTTGCCCAAGTGCAATCTCTCTGTGCTCAAAACTCAGGCTTACTTGTTCATAAAATTCACGCACTGGGTAAGTGGCATGCACAGCAAATCCGTTGGCTTCTTGTTCAATTTTCAGGTGGTGTGGGGGGCGCTTGTCCAAAGGGTGGTGCAATGGCAGCAAATTCACTTGCTGCCATTTACCCCACTGGTTACTCACCGTTAAAGTCCACAGCTTGTCGCTTTTGGTAAGCGACAAGGTGGTTTCTTCACCAGCCACGGTTTTGTAAATCACTTCAGCATTGGCAGATTGCGCGCAGGCCAGCACCAACAGCGGTGCCAGGCCTGAAAGCAAACAGTGTTTAACGCGCACTGCGGCCACGCAGTGCTTTAAAGCCGCGCCCAATCAAGCCCAGCACTGCCAATGACAGCAATACCAACAGGCCGCCGTCGCTGCCATTGCCCACTGTACAGCCGCCACCACCGTTGCTGGCTCGTGCGGTTGTGGTTACACCAGGTGCCCCGGAATCAAGCGTAAATTCACCCTCGGACTGCCGTTGAATTGGCGCACCCACCAGCTTGGTGCCGGGTGTGTTGCCAGAAGCATTGATTACGCCTTGTGAACTGAACCTTGAGTTGCCATCGGTTGTAGCTTCTGCCAACACAAAGTAGTTGCCCGCTGGCAAACGACCAGCCAGGTTCAGCGTGTAAATGCCGTCATTGGCACGGTTGTCGCCGTTGTTGCCGTTGTCGTTTTGCGCATTCAAGGTAATTTCTGGAATCGCCGGAGTTTCACTTTCGCTGTCAGCGTTGAATATCAACACTTTGATAGTTGCACTTGTAATCGGTGTGCTACCCGCCAACTTGGCCATCAACACCGGTGGGCGGCCACTGGCGACAGTACCTCCATCGATCATCGCACTTAGTTCTACTGCGGCGCCCTGCGGGGTTGAAACCACTTCTACCTCCACAGCATCGGCGTTTGAACTGGTTTGAACCGTTACGGTTTTACTGCCATCGGTTTTGATAGTACAGGTGGCAAGCCGTTCTTCATCACTTAAATCGGTTCTGGTCACTGCACTTCCGTCTGCGCAGGTAAAGCTCAGCTTTGAATCATCTTCAGTGTTGTAATACCAGCGCACCACTACATCGCCGTCTACTGCATTGTTCACAGTGAAGGTTGTAGACAGCGGTTCATTGGCCGTAAAGGGGTCTTCTGACAAATCTGCCGTCATCAGTGCCTCCGATACACCCATCGCATCCATCAAGGCAGCATTGCCCTCTTTAATGGCCTCATTCGCGCTTTTCACGGTGTTGTTGCTACCGCCAGAGGCAGTGGCCAAGGTTTGCAGGTTTTGTGCTGGGGCGGGTGCCGCCGCAGCCATGGCTGCCGGGGCTTTAAAACCCAGCACGTTAAATGCAATTTTGTCGCCACGCGCCGTGCTGCCCAGGGTGCTTGGTACAGTGGTCGTGTTCAGGGTTAGCAGTGTCAGCGTGTCGGTGTTGGCGGCATTCTCTGTTTCGCCTTGAGTGGGGCGTGCACCAGTTACAAAAACTCTGGCCTGGTTGTAAGCGGCTTGCAGGTCGGGGGTTCCATTAACGCGTGTTAATGCGTCCAGGCCTGCTTTAATCGCCTGCTTGTTGGCAGCTTCCATGTTGTTTGTAAAGCTAAGGTTGCCGTTGGTTTGTGTGGGTACGGTAACAATGGCAAACCGCGTGCTTGAAGGTGCGCGGTCTGCCAGGCCTTTGGCTGCGGTAATCGCCTCAGCGAAGGTTGCGGCAGGCAAGGTGCGGTCGATTAGCAGTACATTGCGTGGCTGGGCTGGCTGCATAGCATCACCCTCGAAAATCACCTTCAGGCGGGTGTCGTAACCTGCAAAGGTTGCAACCTCAGCACCATCGCCAGTTTGGCGAGCCAAGCGATCGTCACGGTTATTGGCCATGTCGGTAAAGTTCTTCAAGTCGCCAATGGCTGGTACTGGCACGCCGTTGAATGCTTCAAAACGTATGCGGCGGTTTCCGTGTGCCTCTTTGGCAGTGTCGCTGTCCTCCGCAGGGCTTTTCACAAGGGTTTGCCAAGCGCTCTCGCCATAGGCACGACCGTGTGCTGTTCTCGCAAAGTCGCTTTGCGGGTAATCGCCCGTGGTAGAAATTCTGTAGGCTGCAGCCTGATTGTTCATGGCGGTGGGGCGTGCAACGTCGTCTTTACAGGGCGATGAAGGGTTATCCGGGTTGCAGTCTGTCGGGTCTACATATTCATCAAACAGCGCGTACAGGTAATGGCCCAATTCATGCGCAATTACTTCACCGGTTTGTACAAAGTTTTCTGGGTCAAGGTTTTCGTCGCCCGCGCATTCACCGTCGGGCTGGTTTTGTGCATTGCAGTTTGTAATGTAGTTGTTGGTGGTTAGCCCACCATCGGATAGCCAACCAGGGGCGGAGGCGTTGGCACGGCCAGGTACGTTCAATACACGAATGTCCACGTTCTGGCCAAACTTGCCATTCTTAAATACATACACATTGCGCAGGCGGTGCTGCCCGTTGGTCATTACGAACAGTGTGCGCGCGGTTTGGTTTACCAAGTTGGTCACGTAGGTGCGGTCAAGCACTACGGCAGGGCGTGCTCCATCACCTGTACCTCCTCTGTTCGTGCCTGTTCCAAGCTGTATGCGTTTGCGGTCCATGGCGTTGTCATAATCCCAATCCACGTTCAAGGTAAGGTCGAAGTACTGCACGCGTTGGCCATTTACAATTTCGACCGCGGTTACCGTGCTTAGCGGGTTGTTTGCAGCCATTGCCGCTTGCTGGGAATTTAACCCCACCGTAGCTGTAAAGGCGAAAAGACTGGTTACTGCCAAACTCAAAATTTTCTTGTTCAGTGCCATGGTGGGTATCTTCCGTAAGCGAAATTAAATGAATAAATTGCATGCAATTTGAATCAATGCTTTTGGAAAATAGCAGAGTGAATTTTGCGAAGATTACAATTTCTTACATTGGCTAAAATCCATCCAATGGCCGAGCGACCTTGCATGATTATTGTGTTGGCAACATGTCTAACACTTGCAAGAGTGTAATGACTTCACCTTTGATATTGCAGCACTTTCTTTAGGCCTTCTTCCAGATTTGTCTCCGGCTTGTATCCGAGGTCTCTGGATATGGCGGAGATGTCTGCAAGTGAGGTGTGAATTTCACCACTTCTTGCAGGTCCATAATTCGGAACAAGATCCACCCCAGAAATTTCACAAAGTGTTCCCCAAAGATTGGAAACCGTGATGCTTGACCCTCGGCCGACGTTGTACGCTTTAAACCCCGAGTTTGTACAATTCATTGATTTGATCAGAGCTTGGACCACATCGCCTACGTAGACAAAATCTCTGTTCTGGGTTCCGTCACCGTAAATAGTCGCAGGCTGTTCCTTTAATATGCGATCTATAAATATAGAGATAACGCCGGAGTACGGAGAGGAGGGGTCTTGCCGAGGACCAAATACATTGAAAAATCGTAATCCGACGGAGCTTACGCCATAAAGTTGGCAATATAGATTCGCATGCTCTTCGCACATCCATTTGTGCAAGCCATAAGGGGATAGTGGAACATCTCTGCATTCTTCCTTAATTGGTTGTTGCTGTACATCGCCGTAAATTGCTGCTGAACTTGCGAACACAATTTTTTGTTGCTTTTGAACTCTACTTGCTTCAAATAAATTCAGCGTACCTTGTAAATTGATGGCGAACGAATCCTCAGGTTGGCTAATAGACTGCGGTACCGAAACAAGAGCCGCCAGATGAAAAGCGCCGTCACAATTTGTCATCAAGCTACATACCAAGTCGCGATCTCGAATATCTCCGTTAACAAACTGAACATTGGGCCCTAAGAGGCTTGCAATATTGTGCAGGTGGCCGCTGCTCAGGTTGTCGAGAATTGTGATTCGGTGGTTTGATGAACTGAGCAGCTCCGCTAGGTGTGAGCCAATAAAACCTGCGCCGCCAGTAATCAAGTAGTGAGCCACATTCATCCTCCAATTATCGAATGCTTATAGTAAGCGTAAATCCTGAACTTTTGTTTCCGAATCTCAACGTTAAAAAAATAGCCACTCGTTTTGAGTCCATTGCTGTTTTAGGGGCTGATTCACCTATCAGCAGCGTTCTTTAAGCCTAGGGTTGGCAGTCTGGTCAAATCGTATTTTAGAACTGCTAAGCGAAAAAATGATTGACGTTCTGTGATCAGGTAGCGACCTCTTGTTTACAATGTAATTAAAAGTTAGTTGAATTAATTTTCACTGCAATAAACAGATTATCCGATTAAAAAGTAGGCATATGAATATTCTTGTTTGTGGTGGCGCAGGTTACATTGGCTCGCATATGGTCAAAATGCTAGGCACCAAAGGTTGCAACGTTGTGACCTTCGACAACCTTTCAAGCGGTCATGCCGATGCCGTGTTGAGCGGCAACTTAGTACAGGGTTGCCTTTCAAATACCCAAGCACTTCGTGATTTGTTCCAGCTGTATCAGTTTGATGCAGTTATGCATTTCGCTTCGTACATACAGGTGGGCGAGTCTGTTCAAAAACCTGCCATGTATTACCAAAACAATGTTGCCAACACCCTTAACCTGTTACAGGTTATGGCTGAATTTAAGGTACAGCATTTTATTTTTTCGTCGACAGCCGCCACTTTTGGCGAACCACAATACACCCCTATTGACGAACAACACCCGCAGCAACCCATCAACCCCTATGGCCGCAGCAAGTGGCTAATTGAACAAGCGCTACCCGACTTTGCCCATGCCTATGCCATGAAGTCGGTGTGCTTGCGTTACTTCAATGCTGCGGGGGCTGACCCTGATGGCAAACTAGGTGAACGCCATGAACCAGAAACGCATTTGATTCCTTTGGTACTACAAGCTGCTTCTGGGCGCCGCAAAAACATTTCCGTGTTTGGTACCGATTACGATACACCCGATGGCACTTGCATTCGAGATTACATTCATGTGCAAGACCTTTGCGAGGCACACTGGTTGGCACTGCACTACCTTCAGCAGGGTGGTGCTAGCCAAAACTTTAATCTGGGTAACGGGCAAGGTTTCTCCGTAAAACAGGTTATCGATACCGCAAAAGCGGTAACTGGCAAACATATTGAAGTGGTGTACGCCAGCCGCAGGGCAGGCGACCCCGCGCGTTTGGTGGCAGACTCATCTGCCGCGCAGGCCACTTTGGGTTGGAAGCCCATGTTGGCGGATCTTTCTACTATTGTTCAACACGCTTGGGCGTGGGAAAGCAAGCAAGTGGCAACTAACCAATAATCAGTAATTTACTGATCCCCGCAAATGCGGGGGCTAGTCCTTTTGTCCCTTTTCTTCGGTATGTGCGGTGCAGCAATGTCATGGACATGTAACGGGGCGCGCTTTAATATGCAAGGTGTTCAATATTGAACATAGCCTTTCCCTTTTCCATTTAAATGCGCATACCCGCTTGTTGATCGGCGCACAACACGGCGGTAGCGTGCCCAAAGGTTCAATCCAATACAGTGTCTGATCGACTAGAACAACAACGTGAGGAAGTGCGCTTTCGCGTGCTGCGCTTAATCGAAAGTAACCCTGAAATTTCGCAACGTGAGTTGGCTGATGAACTGGGCGTAAGCCTTGGGCAAATCAACTACCAACTTAAGGCGTTGAAAGAAAGAGGGCTGATTAAGGTGGGTAATTTCATGCGTAGCGACAACAAACTTGCATACATTTATTTGTTAACTCCTAAAGGTGTAGCCGACAAACTTGCGATTACCAAAAGGTTTTTGGTGCGTAAGCGGCAAGAGTTTGAATTGATGAAGGCCGAGCTTGAAGAGCTTGAACAGGAAGTGAATAAACAATGAAAATAGCAATTGCCGGTACGGGTTACGTGGGCTTAAGCAACGCAATGCTGCTGGCCCAGCACAATGAAGTAGTGGCCTTGGACATTGTTCAAGCCAAGGTTGATTTGTTGAACCAAAAAAAGTCGCCCATTCACGATTCGGAAATCGAAGATTTCCTGGCCAACAAACTACTGAACTTCAAGGCCACCAGCAATAAGGAAGAAGCTTATGTGGGTGCAAGCTTTGTAATTATTGCCACCCCCACCGATTACGATCCCGAAACCAATCACTTCAACACCAAGTCGATTGAAGCGGTGGTGGGAGAAGTTCTGACCATTAACCCAAAAGCCACCATGGTGATTAAAAGCACCATACCGGTGGGCTACACCGAACAGCTGCGCAAGAAGCTGAACACCAAGCAAGTTATATTCAGCCCGGAATTCTTGCGAGAGGGCAAAGCCCTGCACGACAACTTGTACCCCAGCCGCATTGTGGTGGGTGAGCAAAGCGAGCGGGCTCAACATTTTGCAGCATTGCTGCAGCAAGGTGCCATTAAGCAGAACATACCCACCCTGTTTACGGGCAGCACCGAAGCTGAGGCCATCAAGCTGTTTGCCAACACCTACCTGGCCATGCGGGTGGCCTACTTCAACGAACTGGATACCTACGCCGCAACACACGGGCTAGACACACGCCAAATTATTGATGGTGTAAGCCTGGATCCTCGAATAGGAAACCATTACAACAATCCAAGCTTTGGCTACGGCGGCTATTGCTTGCCCAAAGACACCAAGCAACTACTGGCCAACTACAGCGATGTGCCGCAGAACATGATTCAGGCCATTGTGGATGCCAACACCACACGCAAAGACTTCATTGCAGCAGACGTAGTCGCCAAGAACCCCAAGGTGGTGGGTATCTACCGCCTGGTGATGAAAGCAGGAAGCGACAACTTTAGGTCATCGGCTATTCAGGGAATCATGAAGCGGATTAAGGCCAAGGGCATTGAGGTGATTGTGTATGAACCGGTGCTGCAAGAACCTGAGTTTTTCCGAAGCAGGGTGGTGAATAACCTGGAGCAATTCAAGCAGCAGGCAGACTTAATACTCTGCAACCGGCATGTTCAGGAACTGGCTGATGTGGAGCACAAAGTGTATACACGCGATTTGTTTGGTGGTGATTAAATAGAATCTATTTGATTCTTCTCCTTATAAGTGGAGATGTGGGCAAAATTAAGTTCAAAAATTAACGTGAAAGTCATTCGAATCTTAAAGAATATGAAATTTTTCTAAAGCTAGTTGACGGATTTAATTAAAAAACACTGTGTAACAGAATGGAATAATTCCACCAAGCAAGTCATTAATAAAAATAAAAACTTTTAGAAAATAGTAGTAAACGGAGCTAATAATTATGAAAGAAGAGGAAACTTTTAAAGTTTCGGTAATTGTTCCTGTTTATAATGTGGAGGGATATCTTGCTGAATGCCTAGAGTCAATACTAAATCAAACATATAAAAATACTGAGATTATATTGATAAATGACGGTTCAACTGATGGTAGTAGAAACTTGATCCTGAATTTTATGAAGAATCATGATCAAATAATTCTTATAGAAACTGAAAATAATGGGCTGTCGTGTGCGAGAAATGTTGGGCTAGATAAGGCGTCGGGTGATTATATAGTGTTTGTTGATAGCGATGATTGGATCGAGAAAGACGCGATAGAAAAATGTATGGCAGAAGCAAAATCAAAAAATGTGGAAATTGTTTTTTTTAATGCTAATGCATTTGCCGATGGGGTTTCTGAATTTGAGGTAGAAAGAATCAGTTACGATCGACCCAAAGAACTAGAAAACCGAAAAACTTCAGCTTGTCTATTGTTTGAAAAGTTTATTGAGTCAGATGAGTATATAGTTTCGGCCTGTCTCTATATTTATAAAGCAAAGTTGTATAAAGAGGAAAAATTTTTTCCTGGTATTTATCACGAAGATAATCTTTTTACTACAAAATTACTTATTAAGTATCCAGATGCCGCAGCAATTTGCTTGCCAGATCGATTTTATCATCGGAGAGTGAGACCGAACTCAATAATGACAAAAATAAAAAATGATAAACATGTGGATGGCTATTTCAAAGTAGCTGAAGAACTTATAAAGGAGATGGTATCCAATAAAAATAAAGCTATAGATATGCCTCTAAACAGATTTATTCAGTCGGTGATCTGCACCGGAATTGTTACCGCATACTCAGCATCTAAAGAAAATTTTGAAATACGAGCAAAGATGAGAGGGCTTAAGCTTCTTTTTAAGACAAGAATTAGATATTTAAAGTTTAAGGTTGCAGTTGTTTGTATCTTTCCCGCAATATTGAAAATTAAGAATAATATAAAAAGATTTTACATGCTTCTTAATGGAGTTGAAAGGTTATAGTGTGGTTAATTTAATGATAATCTAGGTAAGGAATATTAAAAGATAATTAGTAGAAATTTTTGTGAATGATATGCTCACTGCGGTGTAATATAAAATAAAATAAAAAAATTTTCTTGGAAAAAAACTGGTGGATTAATAGATTAATAATCTTAGTTGTTAATTTATACGATTTTAGTGTAAGTAAGAATAATATCAGTAGGTCTGTTTGTTTAAATTGGTAGAGGCGTGGCTGAGGAAAACGATATGAGAAAAATCGGGGTTGTGGGAGCAGGATTCTCTGGGGCTGTAATAGCTCGAGAATTGGCATTGAATGGATATGAAGTAACGGTTTTTGATTCGCGAACCCACGTTGCAGGAAATTGCCATACTGAGCGTGACAAGCAAACAAATATAATGACACATAAATACGGACCTCATATATTTCACACTAACAATGAGTATGTATGGAACTATGTACAGCAATTCGATAAGTTTCAGCCTTTTGTGAATAGGGTAAAATCCGTTTATAATGGGAGAGTGTATTCGTTACCTATTAATCTTATGACGATAAACACATTTTTCGAAAAGAATTTTAATCCTAAAGAGGCCGAGCTATTTATCAGCTCGATAAGTGATAAAGCCATACATAATCCGCAAAACTTTGAAGAGCAGGCACTTCGGTTTGTTGGAAAAGATTTATATGAAGCTTTTTTTAAAGGTTATACAGAAAAACAGTGGGGATTAAGTCCGCGTGAATTGCCAGCAAGTATTTTAAAGAGATTGCCAATACGCTTCAATTATGATGATAACTATTATTCGAGCAGGTTCCAAGGGATTCCTGAAAACGGATACACGCACATAGTTCAAAAAATACTTGAACATTCAAATATAACTGTGCTTCTAGGTATTCAATTTTCACGCGAACAGTCAATTGAATTTGATCACGTATTTTATAGTGGACCAATAGATTCATGGTTTGGTTGGTCACATGGACGTCTTGGATATCGAACCCTTGATTTTAAGAAGGAGTATCATAGTGGAGACTATCAAGGTAATGCGGTTATAAATTATGGGAACAAAGATATTCCTTTCACAAGAGTTTCTGAACATAAACATTTTTCCCCTTGGGAGCAGCACAAAGAAACAATCATCTATAAAGAATATAGCAGGCTGTGCGGAGATGAAGATATACCTTATTATCCTATAAGGCTGAACAATGATAAAGGTCAATTACTAAAGTACATCGAGCTCGCAGAGCTAGAAGAGAACATTACTTTTGTTGGACGATTGGGGACTTATCGCTATCTTGATATGCATATAACTATTGAGGAGGCTCTGCAAGCCGCTCGCGCATACTTGGACTGTCAAAAAAGAAATAACAAAATGCCATCCTTTTGTGTAAGTCCCGTTTAATTGTTATTATTTGAATTTAATGACCTTCTAACAAATAATAGGGCGGGTTAATAAAATTTTTTGAGCCTTAAATTATTGTATTTACAGAGCGAATTCTGGAAATATTTTAGTCTAATAAAAGGAAAAGAGTTGTTTAAAAATGAAGTTAATCCTGATGCTAACTAAGATAAGTTAATAATGGTGAAATCTTTACCTCGGCTACGCACAAATGTACTGGCACTTGGCTCAGTACAATTTCTTGGTTATTTAATTCCACTTCTAACTCTCCCCTATGTAACTAGAACTATAGGTGTTGACGCTTGGGGAACTGTAGGATTGGTTCAAATCATCATTGGTTACTTTAATTTGGTTACTAATTGGGGATTTGGAATGAGTGGTACCCGTAAAATTGCTGCTCATCGAACGGATAAAAACTATCGTTCAAGAATATTTATTGCGGCTTGGGCAGCTCAATTGATCTTAGGTTTTGTGGTGGTTATTGTTTTAATTTTGTTGATTGTATTTATTCCGTTTTTCGAGAGTTATAAAAATTTTTATTTGCTTGGCATAGGAATTATTGTCGGAAATATAATGCTTCCTGTGTGGTTTCTAAATGGGATGGAGTGTATCAAGCAATCTGCAATAATACAAATTTGTTCCAGGGTTTTATCGTTACCACTCATATTTATCTTCGTTAAGAGTTCTAGTGATGCGTATTTAATGATAGCGATTGGAGCTTTTACAAGCCTCACAAGCGGTGTCGCTACGATTTGGTGGATATTCCATAATTTAGATATCAATTGGCGATATCCAACCTTTAAGGAAATTTTTATTGAAATCAAAGAAGGTGCTACAGTATTTGCATCATCAGTGTGGATAACTTTATACACCACGTTAACACCTGTTGTTTTAGGTGTGGTCGCCGGTCAAGCATCAGCTGGATACTATATTCTCGCTGATCGATTTCGGCAATTGGCGCAGTCGTTGCTTGCGCCAATTTCTCAGTCGTTATTTCCTCGTATGAGTAGTCTTTTTAATGATGATACGTTAAAAGCAAAACAGCTTTTGTTGCGTTCTTCTAAATTAATATTAGCAATCTCTGCGTCTAGCAGTTTTTCTTTATGGATTTTCTCGGAGTTTATTGTTGTTACTTTCGCCGGAGAAGATTTTAGACCTGCTGTTCCAGTATTGCAGTTGCTCGCTCCTTTGCCTTTTATTATAAGTTTATCGAATATATTTGGTATTCAGATATTATTGCCAATTAATAAGACGAAAGAATTTAATGGGATTCTTGCTGTGGCGGGAGCACTTAGTCTATCTATGATTATTCCATTGATATCTTTAAGAAATGAGCAGGGTGCCGCTATTAATACGCTCCTTGTCGAGTTGTTTGTTACTTTATCTATGGCAGCATACTTATGGAAGATTGGGTTTTTTTGTTCGATCTCAAAAGTCAAAAGAATGGCGTAGTCTGTAGGTTTTTGTAAAGATAATCTTGAGTTTGCGAATTAAATTTAACTATTTAAACCATTTTTTTTTATAAATAGTGTAATTATTTATTGTAGTTGTTGGATGTTTAGTGAGTCGTTTAAATAAAAGTTTTTTGAGATTTCGATGAAATACACTGTTCTGTTCGTTGTTCCGGAAATCAAGCCTGGAGGTGGCCCTCCAGGCTATGTTTATAACTTGCTTCGAGGATGTGAAATATCTGCGCAATCTGGAGAGATTAAGCATGAATTTAAATTTAGTGGTGATATATCCTTAGAGCGAAATAAATCAACAGGTGAAGTTAAGAAAAAAATAAACCTAAGAGTATTTTTGGATCGGCTTGTATACAAGTTAGGTTTGCATAACTATTTATCTTCAAATATTTATGCCTCAAAGTTGATGATTGACTCTGCTGATATTGTGGTATTCCAAGGTTTTCAGGATTTACATTTACTTAAATATTCAAAGAAAAATAATAAGAGAATTGGGTATATGCCTCATAGTCCTTCAGTTGCGGCGGATGAATATAAAATGTTAAGAGAATTGAATGGGATTTCTTTCGCCGAGGGAAAATATAAATCGATACTTGCCAAGGAAAAGCAGTTTTTTATTAGCGCCGATTTTATAGTTTTTCCATCGGAGGGTGCTGCAATAGAGTATAAAAGTAAGTTTGGTACTGTTATTAGCAATCGAAGGGTTTTTTACATTAAATCAGGCGTTCACATGGATTGTGAAAGGGATAATGAAGCTTTAAATTACAGACCAAGGAGTAGAAATGAGATCTTTGTGTTATTTGCAGGTCGGTATGTTTCTCATAAAGGGTACGATTTATTTTGCGAGGCTGCGTCGTTAATAGTAGGAAACTATCCTAATGTTCGCTTTCTGACAGCTGGGGACGGCCCCATGCGAAAATCGTTTCCAAGTGTAACAGACTTGGGTTGGCAGTCTAATATGGAGTCGTTGGTACGTTCTGCGGATGTGATTGTCATACCCAATAGAGTTGCTTACTATGATCTTTTTCCGCTTGAGTGCGCTTTTCATGGAAAGCCAATGGTGATGACCGCGGTTGGCGGAAATGTAGATCAATTGAGTGACCTCCCAGATGTTATTCCATGTTATGACGCAGATTCTGTTGCACTTGCCTCAGCAATTGATAAAGCCTTACAAACCCTAACAAAAAATTCTCGTTGGGGTCAGCGTAACAAAGTCAAATTTGATGAGACTTTTACTTCAGATAAATTTGCTAAACGGTGGGATATATTGGTGGATTCATTTTTAAAGTGATTATGCCCTGGAGTTGCCTTCTGAATGAGGTTATATAAGTATTCCTTATGCTCATTAATAGAAATTAATTTATATTTAATTCTAAGCAATTAAATATTATGTTTTAGCGTAAGACGCTAATTGTAGCTCTGATACCGACGCGTTGGGCAGCGACCTAAGGTATTGGATCAATAGAGCACTTGTTGGAGCTATAGTTTCTCATTATGGCTGTGCCGACGCTCAAGCCATCAAGTTCCTGACCGTTGTGAACGAATATGTTTGGAAATATTCCGCAATCGGTGTGCCCGATGGAATTGGTTCGAGGCGAGTTATTTATGCCCTAAATAAACTGGTTGGTGTGTGCGGCGTACCGAGACGCCTCAGGATGACAACGGCCCCCCAGTCGTTACTATCAAGCGCCCGGAATGGGCCGGACAGGAAAATCTAGAAAGTGTACTGATTGATCATGGCAAGCAATGATAAAACGGTTCTAATGAAAGCCTCAGAGGTAAAATTGAGGATGAATGCCTATCCATGGCGTTATTTCGAAGCAGCTAAGAAGCACGAGTGATCTTTGAAGATTGTACGCAGGATAGTAGTTTGATGCGACTATACTCTGCTTTGAATTACCTGACTCTGAATAAATTTACGGTGGAATTGCCGAAAAATTTACCAGCCGAGAGCAGGAAGTTAAGTTTTCAATCATAAGAAATTTCTTTATGTGTCACAAGGATGAGCTATTAAAAATAATTAAATAATTGATAATCAATATTCTACTTAAAAATTAAAATTATGAACACAATACTGTTTTTGACAAAATTAATTATTGTTTTCTTGCCATGGATGCTAAAGCGTTTAATTCTAATAAAGTTTTTTGGATATAAGATTGAAAATAGCTCAAGAATTGGCTGGTCTTGGGTTTTTCCTGATGTTTTAGTGATGAAGAAAAAATCTTCTATCGGAAATTTTAACTATTTTAAAAAGCTGGAGCACCTAGAGTTGGGTGAATATTCAACTATAGGCTCATTGAATTTGATAAATGGATTTCCTCGTTCAAAAGTGCATTATGCTACAGAGGAGAGAAGATTGGCCTTAATTCTTGGATCGAACTCATCTATCACTAATCAACACATAATTGATTGTACTGATGAGGTGATTATTGGTGAATTTGTAACTATTGCTGGTTACAGAACGCAAATACTCACTCATTCCATTAATATTTATAAATCGAAACAAGAGTGTAAAGGTATTTTTGTTGGTGACTTCTGTTTTATAGGTAGTGGGTCAATTGTTTTATCCGGTGTCTCTATAGCCAATGCGTCAGTAGTTGCTGCTGGATCTGTTGTTAATTCAAGTCTTCTTGACGAGGGTTGTTTGTATGGTGGCGTGCCAGCTGTAAAACTAAAAAAATATGAATGTGAGGTCAAGTACTTCGAGCGAGAAGTTGGTCATGTGGATTAAAACAAATGCGATGCTATATCCTTTGGTCAGTGTTGTTATTACAACAAAAAATAGACGCGAACTATGTATTCGTGCACTAAAATCGGTATTCGATCAAACGTATCGAAACATAGAGATAGTCATTATAGATGATTCATCTATTGAGCCATTCTTTGTTGATATAAAGATTCCTGAAGATATTGTCGTTTTGGTGAAAAGAAATGAAAAATCCATTGGTGGTGCTGCAGCACGCAATTATGGTGTAAAAGTTTCAAGTGGGGAATATATTTGTTTTTTAGACGACGATGATGAATACATGTCTACCAAGATTGAATATTTATTAATTCCACTATTGAATAACAAAGCATTCGATTATGCTTTTGGATCTGTTGTTTGTAGATCAAGAATTGGTAAAGAGTTTGTTCCAGTAAGATTTCATCGTTTTATAGGGTGGAAGATAAACGCAATCTTGTTTAATACGATCCATACTAATGCAACGTTAATACGTCGTGAATGTTTTGCCGTTGTTTCTTTCGATGAAAATCTGCCTAAATTTCAAGATACCCAATTTCATATCGATTTGATGTACTTAAAAACCGGTGTGTTCGTTGATACTCTAGTAGCAGTCTGGAATCAAGATGGTCGAAAAGACCAGATTACATCGAATGATTCAAGTGGGGATTTGCGTACTCGTCGAGGCATTGCTTCGATATTGTTTCGCTACAAGTTAACACCCCTCTACAAATATGTCGTGGTTCGTATTGCATTTAGCCAGCTTAGGCATTTCTCGAACGTGAAATTTGATAAATATAAACTATTTTTTCTTTTGCCCTTTTATTTGCTTGCGAGAATAGTCTTTTTGAGAACAAAGTAGGGTTGTGGGGCAGATAATTAATGATTTTATGAAGAATATGTTGTTTGTCTACATTGTGATGTGACAAAAATCTAATTTAGGCCAGGAATCGCGCTTTGAGTTCAAATTATTTTAACAGTAAAAGTTCGCTTGTCATGAGCGAGAGACTCTTTTTCTTGGTTCTCTTACTTATTCCGTTTTCAACATATGATGGATATTTGATCGCTCCAAATTATTTAGTTCTCGAGGGTTTGGCATTTTTTAGTATTATTAAAATAATTGTTTTATTTCTTTCTTCCATTTGTGGATTGTTTTTTGTTTCTAGATTATATGAAAAAGTTTTTCCTGTATTTCCATTTGCCCTAATTTATTTTGTGGTTTTCGTTAACTCATTATTGGCTAATGCAGGACTCGAATCGTTTTTATACCTATTAACACCCATTGTAATTGTAGGGTTGGTTTCTTTTGTGGTGTGGTATTTGGATTGTTTTGGATTTGAGCAATTTGTTATAATCCTTTGCAAGGCATTTTTTGTATCTAAATTATTTCTATTGTTTGTTTTTTTCTTGGGTGATTTTCCTAAGTTGTACCATTTGGATCGATATTTTGGTACGTTTTCGAATGCAAATCATGCTGCTGTATATTATTCCCTAATTTTTTCACTTTCTTTTTATTACGTTTGTTATGTAAAATTCAATGCGAGAATTATAATAATGTTGCTGATTTCATTATTTTTATTGATAGAAACCGGTTCGCGAACTGGGTTGCTGGGTGTGATAGTCACAATTCTGTTTTTTTGCTTGAATTTTATGGGGTCGGCTTTAAGGTTATTGTTTGTTTATCTTGCCATTTCTTCATTGATTTTGATAATTATTGTATTTGGTGTTGATTGGATCTACGGTACTTACGGGGAAGATACCAGAACTGCGGTTTTGATTTCTAGCTTTATGCGATTCTTAGAAAGTCCAATTTATGGTTCGCTTTCTAGTCTTCGATTTTCGCCCGTTGAGAATTCTTATGTAGCTGTATTAGAGTTAACTGGCTTAGTTGGATTTTTTCTTACGCTTATTTCAATTTCTATTATTGGTATTAGATTGGTTCGTTCCTCTAAAAAAAGCGCGATAATTGTTTTTCCCTTTTTTGCGATGTCATTTTTTGAAGCTATTATTTTTAATAGAACCGGCTTGCCGATTATTTTTGTGGGAATTATTTTGTGGTTTGTATCAAGAAAATATATATATAATAATTTGAGCTAGTATGAATGAAAATTGTATGAAACGAAATAGTTTCTTAGTTGCACATGTTTCTTCTAGCTTGACATCTTCTGGTGCTGGCGTAACCGAGGTTGTTTATCAGTTGTCACGGCATCAGAACCTTGGTTCATCTCTCCATGTAGTGGTAGTTGGCCTAGTAGATGACTGTTGGGCGAATGAGTCTTCACAATGGAGTGATATAGAAACTATCCCCTTTAGCACAATCGGCCCAAAGCAGTTTGGCTATGCTAAGAATTTGACTCGCACTCTCGTTGAATTAAATCCAGATTTAGTTCACCTGCACGGTGCTTGGATGTATCCCGCGAAGGCGGTTCTCGATTGGCATAGGGTCACGAAGAGGCCTTACATCATCTCGGTTCACGGCATGCTTGCTCCTGTGGCGTTGTCTTATGGTTCTATTAAAAAGCGGATTGTTAGTTATCTTTATCAAGATGACGTGTTTCTTAATGCGTCCATGATGCACTCCACAAGTCACCAAGAATCGGTTGATATCATGACGTATGGACTTGATATTCCTGTAGTTCAAATTCCAAACGGTGTTGTCGTGCCAAAGTTTGTTAGAAATGTTGAGCCAGAACTAAAGAAGGTCATCACTCTTGGCCGAGTACACAAGAAGAAGGGGTTGAAGAATTTGCTTGTTGCATGGTCCTTTTTAGAAAGTAGCTTTCCCGATTGGGAGCTAGAGATTATTGGTCCAGACGATGGAGGAGAGCTCCAGATATTGAAAAACCTTGCAATGCAAATGAAACTTCGACGAGTCGTATTTTCCGGTGCGGTGTTCGGTGATGCCAAATGGTATAAGTATCACTCAGCGTCTATATTTGTATTGCCGACACTGAGTGATAATTTTGCCATAACAGTTGCCGAGAGTTTGGCGTGTGCGGTTCCTGTGATTTCTTCGAAAGGCGCGCCCTGGGAAGGGTTGAATGAGTTCAAATGCGGTAAATGGGTTGAAGTTGGTGAATATCCTCTCAGAAAGGGTTTGGAGGAAATGATGCAACTTTCTAGTACTGAGAGACTTGAAATGGGATTCCGCGGTAGACGTTGGATGGAAAACAGTTTTTCTTGGTCTAAAATCGCCACTCATTTTGAGATTGTCTACCGAGATACGATAATTAAATCTACTCAAGATGTCTAAGCTTACTTCCAGTACAATCGATACTAAAAATAAACTAACTCGAGTTTTGTGGATAATTATATCTACACTTCTTTATAGATTTAGTCCCACACCTTTTCATAAGTGGCGTCGCTTGTTGCTTAGGTTATTCGGCGCTGTGGTGGGAAAAGGTGCGCATCCTTATCCGTCTGCAAAAATCTGGGCCCCGTGGAACTTGATCATGGACGATCATTCTTGCCTTAGTCACGGCGTAATTTGTTACAATGTCGCCCCTGTTTTTCTTGGGAAAAATGTTACTGTGAGTCAGTATAGTCACCTTTGCACCGCTACGCATGATTACAACGATCCCTCCATGCAATTGATGGTTGCGCCAATCGTTATTGAGGATTATGCCTGGGTTACAGCGGACGTGTTTATAGGCCCAGGCGTAACAATTGGTGAAGGAGCAGTTATCAATGCTCGCTCAAGTGTGTTCTCAGATATCAAGCCTTGGACGGTCGCTAAAGGTTATCCCGCGCAGTCTTACAAAAAACGTGTTTTGAAAGGTGTTTACGAGTGAATTTGTCCGTAGTAGTTCTGACTAAGAATGAGGCGATTCACCTTGGGAGATGTTTGAGCACTATCGCAGATTTAGCAGACGAAATTGTTATTGTCGACTGCGGTTCTAACGATGCGACCGTTGAAATTGCTAAGTGCTTCAACTCTAAGTTTATTAAAAACCCGTGGGTTAATTACAGCAGTCAGTTTAAGTTTGGCGTGTCTAATGTATCGGCCTCTTGCAAATGGATCATGAGACTTGATGCAGATGAGTATCTTACAGAGACGTTGAGAGCCTCTGTTCGAGATTTTTTATCTAACCCCCCAGAGCATATTAACGGTGCATACTTCCCCAGACGCATGGCATTTATGGGACGTCAGATCAATCACGGCGGTATTTTTCCCGCATACATGCTTCGATTGGTTCGCTTGGGCCAAGGGGAGATTGAAGACCGCTGGATGGATGAACATATTAAGGTTAAGGGTGACACCATCGTTCTAAAGGGCGAGTTGATTGATGACAATTTGAATTCACTCACTTGGTGGACAGAAAAGCACAACAAATATGCTTCCCGAGAAGCTGTTGATTTACTGAATTTAGAATTTGCTTTTATGACGCATGATTCCGTGGCTTCTGCTATCGATGGTTCACAGGCTGGCTTTAAGCGTTGGCTAAAAGAGAAAATCTATTTTCGCCTGCCTTCAGGTCTTAGGGCGTTGGCATATTTTTTATACAGATATGTTATTCGACTTGGCTTTCTGGACGGCAAAGAAGGCGCCATGTTTCATATCCTTCAGGGGTTTTGGTATCGTTATTTGGTCGATTGCAAAGTTTACGAAGTCAAATTATATATGCGCACACACAATGTTGATATTCGAGTTGCAATACGCAAAATTCTGGATATACAAATTTGAGGAAGCGTTAAGGCATGGCTTATCAATGGTTAGACGGTGAGCATTGTGATTCTCACGATTACTTGCTTCCTGCATTATTTCAAGAGGTAGACTTGTTGGGGGAGGCTGGCCGAGCTTTCGACCTCGGTTGTGGAAATGGCTCTATTGCCAGAGCGATGAAGGCTAGGGGTTGGGAAGTATCCGGCGTTGATCCCTCGGCCGAGGGGGTTAAGTTTGCTAGACAGAAAGACCCTGAAATAGATTTGCATACAGGTTCCGCCTACGATGATTTGCAGGCTAGGTTTGGTCGATTCCCGCTGGTGTACAGTCTGGAGGTGGTTGAGCATGTTTATGCTCCTCGAGATTACGCCAAAACGCTGCTTAGTCTAATGCAAGACGATGGAGTCGCAATTGTGTCAACCCCTTACCATGGCTACTGGAAAAACCTAGTCATGTCACTGACTGGTAAAATGGACGCCCATTTCACAGCACTTTGGGATCATGGGCATATCAAGTTTTGGTCAGTAAAAACTTTAACTCAACTGTTCGAGGAGGTTGGGCTGGAGGTAACTCGAGTGCATCGAGTTGGCCGTATTCCTGTGTTGGCCAAATCTATGGTCTTGGTGCTAAAGCGCAAAACCTGAGCTCATCCATATGCCTTCAAATGGATTAAATGCTGGCTTTTGCTGCATCCAAAACAAGTGGCTGTGCGTTAGTCGGTAAAGTATAGCTATAGCCAGCGTAAATTCTCTTTATTCTTTTTACTGATCTCCCGACAGGAAGACTATTTCAAATGTTTTTTGCAAGAAAGTTCAGCATTGGTGCGTTTCTATGCATCCCGCTTCTAGGGGCTTGTGCCTATCCAGGCCAGTATTTCGGCATTGATGCAGAAAAAGGCAACTCTCAAGAGGTTGCTGCCAATGGTGTGGACTACACCTTAACGCCGATTGATGCCGTTTCCCTGAACGCTTTGGCCTCCAGAAGTTCAGCACAAGCCGAACTTGTGCCAGCAACATTTACCCCTGAAGCCGGGGCTTACCAGTACCTGATTGGTGTGGGCGATTTAGTGCGTATTACAGTATGGGATCACCCCGAGCTGACCAACCCCGCAGGCAACACCACTGGGCAATTGCAAGGGCAGGTGGTGTTGCCCGACGGTACTTTTTACTTTCCCTTTTTGAACAAAGTAAAAGCAGCCGGGCGCACTACCGATGAAATACGAGTCGAGATGACCCGTAACCTCGAAAAATTTATTCGCAGCCCGCAGGTTGATGTATACATTCAACCCAACGGGTTTCGCTCGCAAAAAATTTATGTAAGCGGAGAGGTAAGCCAGCCAGGCTTTTTCCCGATTACCGATGTACCAACGCGTCTAAGTGATGCAATCGCGCAGGCTGGAGGCCTAAGCAAGGAAGCTGACCTGAGCAACGTAACCCTTCAGCGCAACAATCAAACTGTTGTATTGGATGCTTATCGCTTGCTGTATCAAGGCGATTTGTCGCAAAACATATTGCTTAAAAACGGCGATGTATTGAATATTCCAGACAGGCGTTTGCGCAAGGTATTTTTGATGGGTGAGGTTGTGCAGCCATCGTCCTTCATCATGCCGGTGGGCAAATTAACCTTGGCTGAAGTGTTAAGCGACATTGGTGGCATAAACCAAAACACCGCAAACGCGCAGCAGGTGTATGTTATACGCCAGGCCGTAGTTGATGCCGCAAGCCAACCCAAGCTGAACATATACCATTTGGATTCAACCAGCCCCACTAGCGTGCTGTACGCCGACCAGTTTGAAATGCAGCCGCGAGACGTAGTGTACGTAGACCCTGTAAGGTTGGTTCGTATCAATCGTTTGTTGGGTACTATATTGCCTAGCTTGCAAGTTTTACCTGCCGTGCGGTCCAATATCCGAGTGCTGGAAGGCGAATAAACAGAGAAATATAGCGTGAACCAAATGAATATGCCTTACGAACGCAGCACCCAACCCCAAGCCCTTGGCTTGGGCCAGCCCATGGAGCAAACCAGCGAAAGTGCTGAAATCAACCTGCTCGACCTGTGGTACAACCTTCTCGATTTCAAATGGGTGGCCGCAGCCATAGTTGCAGTGGCCACCGCAATTGGCCTACTTTACGCAACTGTGGCCACGCCTATTTATTCTGCAGACGTGTTGTTGCAAGTGGAAACCAAGCAAACCGGTGGTTTGGCAGCGCTGGAAGACGTAAGCGGCGTGCTTGCCGCTGGTGGCAGCAATGTAACAGGCGAACTTGAAATTATAAAAAGCCGCACGGTGGTAGAAAGTGTGGCCCAAACATTGGGTTTGGCGCAGTCGATTACTCCACAGTATTTTCCGGTATTCGGCCAGTGGCTGGCCAACCAACATGAAGCCGCTTTGGGCTTGGCTCAACCATTCATGGGTTTGAATGAATACGCATGGGGTGGTGAACAAATCAAGCTGGCCCAGTTTAGTGTACCCACCGAGTTCACAGACCAGCCTTTTGTGGCCGTAAAAGGCGAGGGAAATACCTTCAGCTTTTACAGCCCTTTTGAAGAGCTACTGGGCCAAGGCACGGTAGGCCAACCCCTTACTTTTAAAATTGGATATGGCAGTGGCAGCATTACCATTTCTCAATTCGAAGCCAACCCGGGCATGCAAGCCAATGTGGTGCGCCGGCACCCATTAAGCTTGCACAATGGTTTGGTTGGGCCACTAAGCGCGGGTGAGGTGGGCCGCAACAGCAGCATGATTCGGGTAAGTTATGAAAGCCCGAACCCTGCCTTTGCCGTGCAGTTTTTGAATGAATTGGCCAATGCTTATTTGCGCCAAAACGTAGAACGCAAAGGCCAGGAAGCCGAGCAGCAGTTGGTTTTTCTGGATGAACAATTACCCAGCATTAAAGAACAACTGCGAAAGGCTGAGGACGCGCTGAACGTATTTGTTCAAAGCAAAGGCACCATTGACCCTACGCTGGATACACAGCGAATTTTAGGGCAAGACGTTGAGCTTGAAACCAAGCGTGTTGAATTAGGGCTTGAGCGCGAAAAGCTGCTACAGCGCTTTCAACCTGGCCACCCTTTAATACAGGCCATTGATGATCAGCTTGTACAGCTGCGCAGTGTGCGCGGCGGTGTGGCCAGCCAGGCCCAGGCCTTGCCGGAAGTGCAACAAGAGTATTTGCGCCTGCGGCGCGATGTAGAGGTGAACCAGGCTTTGTACACTTCACTGCTAAACGGTGCGCAGCAATTGAAAGTAGCCAAAGCGGGCACGGTGGGCAATGTGGCAATTGTAGATTACGCCCAGCAACCCAAGCGCCCCTTCAAACCCAAGAAAGGCCAGGTACTTGCCTTGGCTATTTTAGCGGGTATTTTCTTGGGCGTATTGGCCGCCCAAGCCTTGGCCATGCTGCGCAGTGCAGTACGTGACCCCTCCAAATTAGAACAAGCCACAGGTTTGTCGGTGTACTCGATTGTGCCGCTTAGCCAGCAACAAACCACTGCTGAAAAAGGCTTGCGCCGCCGTACCGACAAAGTTGGGTTACTTGCGGTTTCTGCGCCCAACGACCCTTCCATTGAAGCCCTGCGAAGCTTCCGCACAGGCTTGCAGTTTGCCACCATCGATTCGCCCAACAAGCGGGTACTAATTACTGGCCCAGTGCCTGAAATTGGCAAGTCGTTCGTCTCTGCAAACTTCGCGGCCATTATGGCCCAGGCTGGCAAGCGGGTGTTGTTGATTGATGGCGACATGCGCAAGGGCACTCTCAGCCGCTACTTCATTCAAGAGGAAAGGGGCGACGCAAAACACCCCGGCTTAAGCGATGTGGTTGCGGGCACAGTGGCTTTTGACAAAGCTCTGATTAAAACCGAGCTGGAAGGTTTGCATGTGTTGGTGTCTGGTTCAGTGCCACCCAACCCCAGCGAATTGCTGCTGCACCCCAACTTTATTGCCCTGCTTGAAAAAGCCGATGTGGAATACGACTATGTAATTATCGACAGCCCACCGGTGTTGTTGGTTAGCGATGCTTCTGTAATGGGCCAGCACTGTTCCGCCACATTCATTGTGGCGCGCTACGGTGCGAGCAATGTTCGCCAGGTAAGCGATTCGCAAAAACGCCTGGCGCAGGCTGGCGTGCGTGTGAATGGCCTTATTTTCAACGGCTTTATCGCAAACAGGTCTGGCTACTACTACGGTTATGGCTACGGGTATGGGTACAAGAATGCCTATGGCACTTATGGTGACCCTGTGCACGGTAAAAAGGCCTGACAGGATAAAACAGCATGAGCACGCCACTGGTAACCGTAATTTGCACTGCCAATATTTGCCGCAGCCCCATGGGCCAAGCCATATTGCAAGCCAAGGCTGATGCCGCAGGTATAAAAATAAATGTGAACAGCTGTGGTGTGCAGGCCTTAACTGGCAAGCGGCCCGACAAACAAGCATTGGGCGCCTTGGAGCGTGCTGGCTATTCAATTGGCGAAGAAAAACGGGCCGAGCAATTGTTGATGCCACAGGCCAATGCTGCCCAGCTAATGTTGGTGATGGAAAACCGGCACAAGCAGTGGATTGTGCAAAACTTCCCAGCCTATTCAGGCAAGGTGTGGTTAATGGGGCACTGGAATGGCCAAAGTGAGGTAGCAGACCCGATTGGGCAAGGCCCGGCTGAATTTGATGCCTGTTTGAAAGTATTGGAAGGCGAGATTGATTTGTGGTTGCCCAAGTTAAGGGCATTGCTGTAGTGGTTTTTTGTAAACCCCTTTGTTTTCACGGGCGTTTATTTAAAATGTAATGGAAAAAAACTGGCGTAGTTGCTGTTTTTTGTTATAAAGTTAAGTGAAGTTAAATTCTTTGGGGGTATTTATCATGAAAAAATTCTTGGCAATGTTGGCCATGGTTACTTTGTCTGGCGCAGCAATTGCCCAGTCACCAACCGGTGTTGAAGCTTCTGGCGGCGCCGCTGGCGGCCAAGGCGTAGGTGCTGGTGGTGCAAGTGGTTCTGCTGGTGCAGGCGCTGGCGCAAGTGCCGGTGCTGGCGCAGCAGGTGCTGGTGCAGCCGCTGGTGGTTTGGGCGTGGCGGGTGCCGTTGGCGTAGCCGCTGCCTTGGGTACAGTAATTGCCGTTTCTAACGACGACAACAACACCACAGGAACAACAGGCACAACCCAGTAATTTGGGTTTTTTGTTTGTAAAAGCCCCTTCTTGAAAGGGGCTTTTTTATTCGTGCCCTATGCACAACGTGTGCAAACTTATTTGCCTTAAAAGTTTTATTTTTCTGGATTAAACCCACATGCGGAATTGGCTTAAGTACCAGCCAGGCCTGCGGCAATATTCGCTGCTTGCCTTTTGTGCTGCTACGTTGTTGGCATTGCCCGCCTGCACGGGCCTGAACCAAGCTGCCATTAACAGCTTGCAGGCAGCCTACCAAGGCCCCAACCGCAACTTTGAGGCGGTGCCCCGCAACCCCGCTTACCAATACATGCAGGTTGAAGTGCCAGGTGCAGCTTCGCTAACCGTGTTGGGTTACCAATACCCCAACTTGCAGGTGTGGTACGCCGCCAAGGGCGAAGTGGTGCGTTTGCAAGGCAACCGGCTTTTAGACACCACTGGCTTGAATGTAAACCTGGCCAATGTTCAATACACGCAGGGCGCACAGGCGCCGCAAACCAATGCTAGGTTTGATGTGCCTGAACTTGGCTTGTTCAACGTACAGGCCACCCTGCAATTGCAGCCCACTGAACCACCCAAAAGTAATTTGGCCAAAATGGCCAGCGCGACAAAAGGACTTTACTGGTACAGCGAAACAATCGTTGGTTCAAAAGCCCTACCCGCTGCTCTGGAAGGCTTGCCACCAGCCATATATGGTTTTGCGCAAGCCTTACCGGAAGGTATTAATGCAAGCGAACTACCCCCCGCCGTGTATGGCAAGCAATGCCTGGCCCCCACTTATTGCCTGGAATGGCACCGCCAATGAAGCCTAATCGAATTCCCTTTGTGTTGACCGTAGTAGCATCGCTGGTCAGCGTGGCTTTTATGCCCGCCATTGCAGTTGCAGCAAGCCCCAATATTGAAGCCTTGCAAGCCAAACCGCAGGGTACAGAACGTTTGTCTGCGTTGTTGGTACGCCAAGGCTGGTTGCCGGGCTTGCATGCCCAGCAATATCGCTTGAGCAGCTTGCTGGTGCTGGCCCCAAGCAGTGCCGATGCTATTGAGCAGCAAATGGCCCGCGACAGGGCCATTCAAAACCTGCGTTTGGCCAATCGCAATAACACTGCGCTTCAGCGGGTGTTGCAACGTGTGGGCGCCATGCCTGTAAATGGGCGTTTAAAACTTGAAAGCACCGATGCAAATTACTTGCAAGCACGCCCTGAATTTGACCCCGTACTGAACAGCACATACACCGTGGTGTTGCCGCAGGCCACCAACACTGTAACGGTACTTAGCGACCTGGGCACCTGCGTGGTGCCTCACCAATCCACAGCTTCAGCCCAAGCCTACATTGAAGCATGTATTGGCAAACAAAGCGCATGGAAAAGTTGGCTGGGTGTTGAAATGCCCATGGATTGGGCTTGGGTGGCCAACCCCAATGGCACGGTAGAACAACTGGCTGTGAATGGCTGGAATGAGCAAGCCCAGGGTGGCCCAGCGCCCGGCAGTTGGTTGTGGGCGCCTAGCCGCAAAGTGGAAGGCGAGCAAAAACAGCACGAAGCCATTGCCGGTTTTTTGGCCACGCAAGGCGAGTTTGTGCAGGCTGTTCAAGCACCACAAGCCCACAGTATTGTCGCGATCGAACAAAAAACTTTACTGCCCGAATTTGATGAAGCCGAACCCAAGCCACTTGAAACCAGCGAGCCTTGGTACCTCAGCAGCAGCGATTGGGGTGTTGTGGGCCTTTTGCAAACCCCCACAGCACGCATGCGCCAGGCGGGCAGCTACAGCGCCACCTTCAGCCGCACCAGCCCTTACAGCCGTTACAGCTTTATGCTGCAACCCTTCGATTGGATGGAGGCGGGCTTTCGATACAACAACCTGACCAACCGGCGTTTTGGCGTTTCAACCACCAATCTGGATCAAAGCTTTAAAGACAAAAACTTCGACGTGAAGTTTCGCTTATTGCAGGAAAGTGCTCACTTGCCTGAATTGTCTGTTGGCTTTCGCGACGTAGCTGGTACGGGTTTGTTCAGCGGTGAATATGTGGTGGGCAGCAAGCGCGTGGGCGCGGTTGATTTTAGTTTGGGCGTGGGTTGGGGTAGCCTGGGCGCAGGTGGTGGCATTAGCAACCCCTTTAAAGTGATCGGTGATTCTTTCGAGAACCGCCCCGGTTCCACAGTTGGCCTCGGCGGTACTGTAGATACCAACACATTTTTCAAAGGCCCCGCCGCCTTGTTCGGTGGCGCACAAGTTCAATTGCCTTGGGAAGACTGGGTACTGAAGCTGGAAGTAGAAGGCAACGATTACCAAAGCGAACCCTTTGGTAACAACCTGGAACAAAGTACCAATGTGAACGTGGGCCTGCTGCACCGTGTAAACGATTACATGGACTTTACCTTGGGTTACGAGCGCGGCACTGAAGTAATGGTAGCCCTTAGCTTTCATGAAAGGCTTGATACTTTTGGCACACCCAAGCTAAGCGACCCGCCCAGCCCCAAAGTGAATGAAGCACCGCCCACCGGGCCAGTAAGCTGGCCTGCAGTGCTGGAAGAATTGAAGCAGCAAACGGGCTGGGTAGCCACCAAAGTGCAGGGTGACGAAGGCGAACTGAAGCTGATTATTGATGAAGCCGACGCAGGTTATTGGCAATACACCGTAGACCGCGCAACCGCTGTGCTGCACAAGCATGCGCCCGCTGAGTACGCCTGGTTCAATTACGAGTACCAGGCCAAAGGCCAAAAAGTTAGCCAGCACATTGTTGACCGCAACCTGTGGGTGCGCCAGCGCACCACCTTGTTGCCCAATGCTTGGCGAGACATGCCCGCAACCAAGCAGCGTGAGCGCATTAAGTACCCCTACCAAACTTTGTTTGACAACCCACAAAGCCCTTGGAAAACCAGCGTAAGCGCGGGTTATCGCCAAATTTTGGGTGGGCCCGATGGTTTTATTCTTTACCAGCTTTCAGCCTTGGGCAATGTAAGTTATGAGCTAACCGAAAGCACCGTGGCCAGTGGCCGTGTGCGTGCGGCGCTGTTGGACAACTTCGACAAATTTACATACACGGCACCAAGTAACTTGCCGCGGGTGCGTACCTTCCAGCGTGAATACGCCACTACATCGGACTTCACCATTCCAAACCTGCAGTTAACCCATTACGGCAAGCTGGGAAGCGATGTGTTTTACACCGCGTATGGCGGCTTGCTGGAAGACATGTTTGCTGGTGTGGGTGGTGAGGTGTTGTACCGTCCCATGAACAGCACGGTGGCTTTGGGATTGGATATTAACAGCGTAAAGCAACGCGATTTTGAGCAAGACTTTGGCCTGCGCGACTACCAGGTGAACACGGGCCACGCCACCCTGTATTGGGACACTGGTTTTGAAGACATTTTGGTGAAAACCAGTGTGGGCCAGTACCTGGCTGGCGACAAAGGCGCCACCGTAGACCTTAGCCGTGTATTCGACAACGGTGTAAAAATGGGTGCGTTTTTTACCCGCACCAACGTAAGTGCTGAACAGTTTGGTGAAGGAAGTTTTGACAAGGGGGTGTATGTCACCTTGCCGTTTGATGCTTTTTTCACGCAAAGCGTTGCTGGCACGGCCAACCTGGTGTTCAACCCGCTAACGCGAGACGGTGGTGCAAAGCTGAGCCGCAGCGTAGAGCTTTACGACTTCACCAATGCCCGCGACCCAAGGTTGTTGACCTACCGAAACCCGGCAGCGCAGTAAGCCTTGTACAGGCCGGCTTGGTGCATGCACTTAGTGCAAACAGACTAGTCTGTTTGTGCAATGCAATATATTTCTGGAGTGTTTCCTCTAAAGCCTTTGTTTTGCAATGGATTTAGAAGTACGCTAGTGCAATAATTTGTGGCGCTACCCCCTATTCATGGGGTGCTGTGTGGGCGGTTTTACTACTAATATTTAGGCTGGTTGAACCCAGCGTGCCAATTTAATTTTCAATTGCGCGGTGCTGGTGTTGTGGCCCAGAAGTTTGCTCAAAGCGAGTAAGCCGTTAAACAACATATTTTTACTCCTGCAAATTGGGCTATTTGTATTGACCAGAACAATTGCAGTTTATTGAGTTGCGAAATTTTCAATACCGGGAATAAGGGGTGTTTACTCCCCTTGTTTGCAAGGTATTGGCCAAATAAACAGGGGCAGGTGCTTCATGAGTACCCCGATAAAAACACAGGCGCCCGGCATTGATGGGCGCATCAGCTTGGTGTTCACTTCACGCCTTTGGGTGTGGAGCGCATTCACTGTATTTGTGGCTCTGGTTTTATTTGGAACCATTCACATTGCTGGCCAAATAAAACTGACCGGCTCAAGCACAAGCCCAATTCTATTGTTTGGCGGACTGTTTGGGGTTAGCGTGTTGGCCTGTGCTTCCGTTCTGCTGACCAAACAATGGCATGCCCGCTTTAGCCTTGACAATGACCTGAATGGGGTACAAAAGCTGCACAGGGTTGCTGTGCCCCGAATTGGCGGTTTGCCAATTTTCCTGGCGGTGGCCGCTGGTGTGGCGTGGATGTGGTTTCGGGACCACCCTTTGTTTGAAGTGAACTTGCTGCTGCTGGTGTGCGGCTTGCCAGTGTTCATGATTGGCTTTGCCGAAGACATTACCAAGAAAATTTCAGTCAAGTTGCGTTTGCAAGCCACCTTTCTCAGAAGTGGCTCGGTTCATTTGAACAGTCTGACCCCGCTTGATAAGTAAATTGGGGTGGTTTGAAATCGGTGCGAAGTTATTCGTTCAAAGAACTCGGGGCACACCGGAAACTGCATGTTA
>Ga0066836_10000030_pt1 | contig 53345 bp, 54 predicted proteins | sample ETNtaG_18_FD_71568 | JGI IMG/M metagenome (GOLD analysis project Ga0066836, IMG submission 71568) | Marine microbial and viral communities from oxygen minimum zone, Eastern Pacific Ocean - ETNP201302SV91 | ecosystem: Environmental > Aquatic > Marine > Oceanic | place: Pacific Ocean: Eastern... | reverse complement strand
TTAGGACAGGCACTAAGAATTGATGGAATTACACCAGCTGCAGCTTTTATTTTGCTTTCACATGTACGAAAAGGTGGAAAAAACTTTAAAATAGCATAGATGGATAGATCTATCCAAATAAACACATTCAATAGATTTACTCAAGTTTCACGTGAAACAATTGAAAGTTTAAAAAAATATGAAAAAAACTTAATTTACGCTAGTAAAAGTCTGAATTTAATAGGAAAATCAACAATTAAAGATATATGGAATCGACATTTTTTAGATAGTGCACAAGTAATTGATTTTATTGATAAAAATGATAAAAGCTTATTAGATTTAGGTTCTGGAGCAGGATTTCCAGGTTTAGTTCTAGCAATTTTAGCAAAAGACAGAAAAATTCCTTTAAAAATTAGGCTACTAGAAAAAAGTCCAAAAAAAATAAATTTTTTAAAAAAAATAATCGGAGAATTAGATTTAAAAGTAGAAACGACTAATCAAAATATTTTAATTGAACCAATTAAGTTTGACGAACAAGTTTTGGTAGCTAGAGCATTTAAACCTTTAGATGTTATTTTAGAACTTATTCACAAAAATCCTAATAATTGGAAAAAATTATTTATTTTTCTAGGAAAATCAGGAAAGAGTGAGCTACTTCAAGCTTCAAAAAGTTGGGATATTAAGTATAAGCAAAGGGTAAGCATTACTAGCGATGATTCGTTAGTAATTGAAATTAATGGTTTAAAAAAAAAATAAATTGAAAAATACTCAAATTATTTCAGTAATTAATCAGAAGGGTGGTGTAGGCAAAACTACAACCGTAATTAATTTAGGAACGGCACTTTCATTACGTAGCAAAAAAGTTTTAATTATTGATTTAGATCCACAAGGTAATGCAACAACTGGATTTGGCTTGGCAAATAATAATAATGCTAAAACAATTTATGATGTGTTAAATGGGAACTCAAAATTTGAAGATACTATTACAGATACAAAAATTAATAATCTCAAAATTGTTTCATCAAATGTAGACTTATCCGGACTAGAAGTTGAGACTGCTACAGAAACTAGAAGAGCTTTTCTACTAAAAGATAAAATCGATAGTTTTATAAATAATTCAAAAAATGACTTTGATTATATTTTCATTGACTGTCCGCCATCATTAAATTTACTGACTGTTATGTCGCTTGTTGTAGCAAAATCATTAATAGTGCCACTTCAGGCTGAGTTTTTTGCTCTAGAAGGTGTTAGTCAATTAATGAAAACTATCGATAGAATTAAAATTAAACTAAATCCATCATTAGAAGTAAGAGGTGTATTATTAACGATGTTTGATAAACGGAATAAACTTTCATCAGAAGTAGATATGGAAGCTAGAAAATATTTTAAAGAAAAAGTTTATCAAACAGTCATACCTAGAAATGTTAGACTTTCGGAAGCACCATCTCACGGTTTACCAGTTTTAATTTATGATAAACAATGCATGGGAAGTAAATCATATTTAAATTTTGCTGAAGAATTTTTAAAACAAGAAAATATAATGGAAAGTGCTGCATAATTATTATGGAGAATAAATTAAAGAAAGGTTTAGGACGTGGATTATCATCTTTATTAGGTGATTCAGGCAAAAAGGTAGAGACAAATAAAATTTCAATAAAAGATATTAGAAGAAATAAATTTCAGCCTCGAAAAATTTTTACTAAAGAAAGTTTAGAAGAATTAACTAACTCAATAAAAGAACAAGGTGTAATACAACCTATTGTTGTTCGTCCAGATAAAAGGCAAGAAGGTAAATATGAAATAATTGCAGGCGAAAGAAGATGGCTTGCTTCTCAAAATGCAGGTTTGCACGAAGTTCCAGTGGTAATACTTGATGTAGATGATGTTAAATCCTTGGAATTTGCTATTGTTGAAAATGTACAAAGACAAGATTTAAATCCCATTGAGGAAGCTAGAGGATATCAAAAATTAGTAGATGATTTTAACTATAATCAAGAAAAATTATCAAAATTTATAGGAAAAAGCAGAAGCTATATAGCTAACTCTCTAAGATTATTAGGGCTTCCATCAGAAGTATTAACATTGGTTGAGACTGGAGATCTAACAGCAGGACATGCTAGATCTCTAATAGGTTTGAATAATTCATTAGAGTTAGCAAAAAAAATAATACAGAAAAAACTTTCAGTACGCCAATCAGAAATTTTAGTTAGACAGTTTAGAGGTAAAAAATTTAAATTAATTTCAAAAAAAGATTCTAACATTTTAGATTTACAAAAAAGTTTAGAAGAAAAAACTGGACTAAGTGTATCTATTAATAATAAAAAAAATAACTCAGGAACAATAATTTTTGAATATCACGATCTAGAACAGCTTGATAAGTTAATTAATACAATCAAGAAAAATTATTAGCCTTTTTGCAAATTTCGGAAAAGAAATTAAAAAAAATACTATTGGATATTTGAGGATTTTTTTTACACAATAATTCTGTATTATTAATTTCACCAATCAATTTTTTTAGGTCATTTAAATTCCACAGAGATAATTGTTTTTTTACTAATGGTTTTTCTTTCCAAAAAATTGCTGGTTTAGAAGTATTAATAATATTATCCAGATTATTATTTGATTCATCTTCTTCTTCTTTAATTTTTAATAAACGATGAATTTTATTACTGAGTATTCTTAATAACAAAACTTGATTTACTGTATTCGCATATAATTCTGATACAATTTTTTTGTACTGTACTATGTTTCCTGATAAGCATTCATTTACTAAAATATCTGATTTATATTCACCTGAAAAATTTATTAATGATTTAATCTCATCGATTTCTATTTTTTGTTTATTTAACGAATAGGATTTTATTTTTTCAATTTCATTTCTTAAATTGTTACGATCAGAATTGGATTTCTCAATTAATAAATTTATTACTTCACTAGATAAGATTATATTGCTTTTTTTCAATTCTAATTGAGCAATTGTTATCAAGTCTCTTTCACTGTCCAAATAACACGGAACACAAATTACTTTTTTTTCTTTTTCGAAAAAAATTCTCAATTTTGATTTTTTTTCTAAAATATCTGACAAAAATATTAAGAATACGTCAGAAGGTAATTCAATATAAAAGTCATTTATTTTTTTAATAATTTTATCAGTAGCTTCATTAATAGTAATTATTTTTTTTTTGCTAAAAAGAGAACCAGAGAAAATTAAATTAAAAAGAATTTCTTCATTATTAATTATTTCATTTTCGTATAAAGTTACAATTTCTACGCTGCTATCTTTTTGTTTTATTTCTGAGGTGATAAAATTTTTAATATCTTTTTTTAATCCTAAATTTTCTCCATATAATAAAAATAAATTATTTTTAGTAAAATTAGATTTATTTTTTTTTATTTCGTAACTTTTTATTATCACTTTTCTGCGAAGCTTTCTGATAATTTTATTATTATATTTTCATTTGTTTTATTCACTAAATCTTTTATAGCCCTATTTTCTAATTTTATTGTTTCAGAGTGTTGATCTTGCACCTTATAAGAAGAAGTATAGTTAAAATCTTGATTAAGTATTTTATCATTAGTTAGGAAATCATTTATATTTATACTTGTATTTAAATTAATTTTATATTCTAAAATTTTACCAACACTATTTTTTACTGTTGCAGTTTTATTTTTGGAAACTTTTATAGATAAATTTATGCTACGCATTTCGGAATTATTTTTACTAGATTGAGACATGCGATATAATTTAGAATAAATTTTATTTCCTATTTTTTTATCACCACTTATTTTATGTGAATCAATTTTGAAATTTAAATTTCCTGCTTTAAATATAGGTTCGTAACCTGCACAGGAATTTAAATAAATTAGAAGAAAAAGGGAAACAATTATAAAAGTAATTTTTTTCATTTTTTTGTAATAAAGTTTAATAATTTATTTTTAATATAAATATTTTTAATTATTATCGCATTTTCTAAATGTTTTGAAACATTATGAATTTCTTTTGATTTTTTAATAATTTTTCCCTCTTCTGAATTTATTGGCATTTCTAATATACTTCTTTTTCTACCATCAACTTGTATTACTATTGTACAATTTTCCTCTTTAAGTAGTTTCTGATCGTATGTAGGCCAATAAAATTTTTTATTTAATTTTTCACAACATTCATGAGCTAAATGTGGTGTAAGTGGCATTAGTAACATTGTAATTTTTTCCCACTCATTTTTTAAAGTTTTGTTTGTAGTTTTATTATTTAGAAGATGAGAAGAAAGTAAATTATATATTTCATGCATATTAGCTATAACAACATTATATTGAAAATTATCTAGATTTTTGGTTACGTTATAAACCGTTTTATTCACAGCCTTACGTAAAGTTAAATCTTCAGCATCGGAAGTCGAATCTTTTTTGATCAAAATATCATTGTTTAATTTCCATAGTTTTTGAATAAATTTAAAAGCTGCTGACACTCCTTCTTGAGACCACTGGACATCTCTCTCGGGAGGACTATCTGATAGCATAAACCATCTAATAGAATCGGCTCCGTAAATGTTAATCATTTCCTCAGGATCAACTATATTTTTTTTTGATTTAGACATTGCTTCAGATGATCCAACTAAAACCTTTTTTTTATCTTTTTTTGTAACAAAGTTTCCTTCAGGATTTTTTTCAATTTCATCTGGATAAAGCCATCTATTTCCCTCATTTTTATAAGTTTCGTGACATACCATTCCCTGCGTAAATAAACTTTTAAAAGGTTCAGTGTAATTAAATTTTTTGTTTTTATATCCTAAAGCTCTCATAAAAAATCTTGAATAAAGTAAATGCAAAATAGCATGTTCAACACCACCTATATACTGATCAACTGGCATCCAATATTTTATTTCATCTAATGTATAACCATATTTTTTGTTATGAGGAGAACAAAATCTTATAAAATACCAAGAAGAATCAACAAAAGTATCAAGAGTATCAGTTTCTCTGATCACTTTTTTTCCATTTGAAAGTTTTATATTTTTCCAAGTAGGATGTTTATCTAGTGGATTACCTTTTATATTAAGATTTACATCTTCCGGTAATAATACTGGCAAATCTTTTTTATTTAGTGCTATTGCTTTACCTTTATCATCATAGACTATAGGGATAGGACAACCCCAGTATCTTTGTCTTGAAACTCCCCAATCTTTAAGACGAAAAGTAATTTTTTTAACTCCCAATTTTTTTTTACTTATAATTTTAATAATTTTTTCTATAGCCTGATCTACTTTAAGATTGTTTAAAAAGTCTGAATTAAATAAGATTCCATCAGCAGTAAAAGCTTCATCTCTTATAACAAATTCTTTAGAACTTACATTTTCAGGTTTAACTACAGGCAATATTTTAAGTTTATACTTATTTGCAAAGTCCAAGTCTCTTTGGTCATGCGCTGGACAACCAAATATAGCTCCAGTTCCGTAGTCCATTAAAACAAAATTTGCAATATAAATTGGGAGTTTAATTTTTTTCTTAAACGGATGTTTTGCAAATAATTTTGTTTCAAATCCTATTTTTTCTGCATTTGCTAAAGCTTCTTCGGTAGTTCCCATTTTTGAACATTCAGATTTAAATGAAATAAAATTTTTATCCTTTTCAAATTTTTTAGTAATTGGATGATCAACGGAAAGAGCTATAAAAGAAGCACCAAAAATAGTATCTGGTCTTGTTGTAAAAACCTTTATTTTATCTGATTTTTTTCCACTATCTACTTCAAAATTAATTTCACAACCATAAGATTTTCCTATCCAATTTTTTTGCATGAGTTTGACTTTTTCTGGCCAATTTTCTAATTTTTTCAATTCATCCAATAAACTTTGTGAAAATTTTTTTATATTAAAAAACCACTGTGAAAGTTTTTTCCTTTCAACAGTTACTCCCGATCTCCATCCCTTGCCATCAATAACTTGTTCATTTGCTAAAACTGTTTGTTCTGCAGGATCCCAGTTTACATAGGTATCTTTTTTATATACTAATTTTTTTTTAAATAACTCTAAAAAAAATTCTTGCTGATGTTTATAATATTCTGGATCACAAGTAGATATCTCACGCTCCCAATCCAATGAAAGACCAAGAAGTTTTAATTGCTTTTTCATTGTTTCTATATTTTTTTTTGTCCAATCCTTTGGATGAAGATTATTTTCACGAGCAGCGTTTTCTGCAGGAAGTCCAAACGAATCCCAGCCCATTGGATGTAGGACATTAAAACCTCTTAGTCTTTTATATCTGGCTAAAACATCCCCTATTGTGTAGTTTCTAACATGTCCCATATGAATTTTTCCAGATGGATAAGGAAACATTTCTAGGCAGTAAAATTTTTTTTTATTTTTATCTAAAACTACACTATCAGTTTTTTTGGATGACCAAACATCCTGCCATTTTTTTTCTACATTTTTAATATTGTATCTTTCCATGTATTTAGAATTTTTTAAAAATAAAAATTAATTTGCTTATTCTCTTTTAAATTTTTTTTTCTTTTTACTGAATTCTTTTTCATAAAGAATAGCTTTTTTAAGAATAGCAACTTGGAGTTCTTGCTCTATCGCTGAGGAAATTTTAGCTATGTTACAGTTTTGAGAAATATTGCATCTTTTTTTGTGTACAATTATTCTAATTCCATCTGATCTTATTTCATTAGTAAGAAATCTTACTGTAATTTTAATAGATTCATCCAAGGATGTTCCTTCGTTGTACCAATCTGTTGTTATTATTCCACCTGAATAATCAACGTTAGCAAGAGGTAAAAAATCAAGTATTTCTAATGTAGCTCTCCACATAGGATTAGAACTTGCAAATTGATAACTTGTAGCTCCTGAGCCACCCATCATTTTTTTAAGAGACATTGCTTTGCCTTCTTCTAAATTTTTTTTTACTCTTTCTTTAGAATTAGGTGAAACTTTCCGTGCATCAACTGGTTTATAAATTCCACAAGAACATAAAATGGTAAATATCAAAAGCGCGCCTAAGGTCTTTTTGGGGATATAATTTAATATGCTCATTTACCTATGTTTATTACATTAATCTTGATTTTAAAATGACTATTAAAAATACAAAAAACCTAATAAAAACGCCATTAATTTATAATAACCAGAAAATGTTGTAAAAATACAACATGTTCAATAAATATTGGTATTACAAACTTTTTACGTTTTTTTTCAAATATTGGAGTGTTATTTTAGCACCAATTCATATGAATAAATTAAAAGAAGGAGACTAACTATGAATAAATTAGGTAAATTAGGAGTTTCTGCATTGTGCGGATCTCTGGCTGGAATTTCAGCTGCTAACGCAGGTGATCTAACAGCAACCGGTAGTGCTGCCCTTACGTGGATGTCACAAGGTGGTACAACAACTGGTAACCCAATTGGTATGGCATCAGCTGTAGGATTTACAGGTACAGGTGAGCTAGACAATGGGTGGGGTGTTAAATTATCTATCGCCTACGCAGATGGTGGTGGTTATTCAAACACTTATGTTAATATTACTCTTCCAGGTATGGGAGATGTTCGTGTAGACCAAGGTGTATCAGGAACTGGTATACAGCGTTTAGACGATATCACTCCTACTGTTTGGGAAGAAGCTGACGGAGCTGGTTTAAGTGCCACAATAAATAAAATTACTGGTACTTCAGCTGGTACAACTATCGAAATAACACCGACTGATTTAATGCCATCTGGTTTAGTAACTAGATTTGCATATTCTAAAGATTCAGATAGCGGACAAGCTAACGATAAAGCTAAAGGTGGATCATCTGGCATAGCAGGCGCTGGTTGGGACATGACTTTAGAAGCTACATCTGATCTACATGGAATGGATGGATTAGTTGTTTATGGTGGTATATCGCAAGTTGATCAATACCAAAACGACGCAAGCGTTGATGGTGACAGAGATGAAAAAGTTCTGGGTATTAAATATACTGCAGGAAGTTTTTCTGTTGGTTACCAACAATCTGAAGAAGATACAGGTAGAACTGGTACAACTGGTTATGATAACACAGCATATGGCGTAACATTTAGCGTTAATGATGATTTATCAATTGGTTACACTCATACGGATTCTGACGGGCAAGGTACTGCTGCAGCAGATCCAGAAGCTGATTCAATTCAAGCTTCTTACACTATGGGCGGAGCTACTTTCAGTATTGCAGAAGTTGATGTTGAGAACGCAGCGTATTCAACAGCAGCAGCTAACGATACTAGTGCAACGATCATATATCTTGGTTTAGCATTTTAACTTAAAGAGGAAGGCAAAAAGTAAATTATGAATAAATTAACAAAAGTTGGTTGTTCAGCTCTTTGTGGTTCTCTTGCTGCTATTTCAGCTGCTAACGCAGGTGATTTATCAGTAACGGGTAGTGCTCATCTAACATATGTTTCATTAGGAGGTACAGGAGACACAACAGTTGGTAACCCAATTGGTATGCAGTCAAATGTAACTTTTAAAGGTTCAGGTGAATTGGATAATGGCTGGACATTTGCTCTATCTATAGCAGATGGCGATGGCGGTGCATATTCTTCATCTAACATTGACATAGTAATGGGTGGCTTTGGTAGTCTTAATTTTGACCAAGGTGATAGTGGTAACGGTATCGCAGCTTATGATAACGTTATGCCTACAGCTTGGGAAGAAGCACATGGTGCAGGATTAAGTGGTGATGTAAAAACAGTTTTAGGTGCAGGTGCATCTCAAAACATTATGTACACATCTCCTACATTATTCGGTACTACAGTGGCATTAACATACGCACATGATTATGGTGCTACAGATGGTGCTGACAAGTCTACAGTAAAAACCGAGAACGAAACTGGAGCGGCTTATGATGCTACAATCAAAATCAATCCATCATTAGGTACAGAGATTTTATCTGGATTAAACCTATATCTTGGTGCATCAGTAGTTGACGCGAACCAAAACACTTCAGAACAAGACGACGCATACGAAGGCGTTGTTGCAGCAACCTTTGCTTTAGGCCCTGTTGACTTAGGATACATGGTATCTGGGTTATACAGTGGTGAAAACAATGAAGCAGATGCTTATCACACATATAAGAACAATGCTTATGGTATCGCATTTAATATAAATGACGATTTATCAGTAAGTTATGGTACTTATACGTCTCGTAAAGCAGGGTACGCACACGCAGAAAATGTAATAACAACTGCAGAAGAAGATCGTATGGTTGAAGTTACATCTTGGCAAGCTGCTTACACTATGGGTGGAGCTTCATTTAGAGTTGCAGATGTTCAAGCTGATAATGCTGGTTTTTCAAGCGCAAATGATCAAACAGCTACAGTACTATCGCTTAGCTTAGCATTCTAAAAATTTAAAAGAAATTATTCTTTATATAAACCGGCCTCTTAGAGGCCGGTTTTTTTTTGAACAAATGAATTCCAGCAAAGCCTTGAACAGATAATAATTTAAGCTTACGTATATTACTTTTAGTAATACCACCCAAAGGTATAACACTAACTTTATTCACATTTGATAAGTAATTAAATCTATGTAAACCTAGAAAAGTTTTAGATTTTTTTACAAAAAAAAGTGGCGATAAAAATATTGCTTCACAGTTTTGTTTAACTTTTATGTGAATTTCTTTTTGATTATGAGCAGATCCTATTATTATTAAGTTTTTTTTTTCTGAATTTGAAAATTGCTTAGTTTTATTGAAAGATGGTACATAAACACCATTTGCTTTAACTTTATGAGCCAGTTTGATGTCATTCGATACAAATAATTGATATCTTTTTTTTTTACAGGCTTTAGCAATCTTTATTAATTGGTTTTCTCTTTTTCTATCTTTATAATTCCTGTAAATAATACCTATGTTTATATTTTTATTTTTGAATATTTTATTATCGTATTTGTCTAAAAAGGTAAAAAACTTTGGTAAATTTTTATGCATTCAGTTTTAGAAAAGTTAAACTCATTTAAAAATAAAGTTAATGATATTGTTGATAAAAAACAACTAAAAACAAACCCAGAAATTATAGTTGTTACTAAGACTTTCCCATTCAGTAATATTGAACCACTTTTAAATAGTGGTCATATTCATTTTGGTGAAAATAAAGTTCAAGAGGCTGAAAATAAATGGTCTAAAATTAAGAAAGAGAATAAAAATATTCAATTACATATGGTTGGTGGTTTACAATCAAATAAAGCTAAAAAGGCAGTTATGCTATTTGATTATATACATTCACTCGATAATGATCGTTTAGCTATAAAAATATCAGAATATCAAAAGGAATTAAATAAAAAAACTAAATTATTTATTCAAATCAATATGGATGATGAAAAACAAAAATCAGGAATAAAATTAAATTTGCTTGATGAGTTTTATAACTATTGTACTAAAGAATTATCATTAAATATTATTGGATTAATGTGCTTACCTCCAATGAAAAATGATTCTAACAAATATTTCAAGTCATTATTTGAAACTGCAATCAAATTAAATTTAAAGGAATTAAGTATGGGCATGAGTTCAGATTATGAAAATGCTATTTTAAATAATTCTACTTTTTTAAGAATAGGGACTTTAATTATGGGAAACAGAAATTCTATCTAATTAAAATTTTAGTTTTATTATTAATGTATGGAAGTATTTTATAAATATCTTTTTTTTGAAGAGCTATACATCCTTTTGTTGATTTATAACTTTTAGAGCTTAAGTGTAAAAAAATTGCACTGCCTTTTCCTTTAACTATTGGAGTTTGATTGTATTTTATATTAATAAAAATATCGTAAATATTATCTTTTCGATAAAGTTTTTCTGCACCATATTTAAAAGGAAAAGATATTTCTTGGTTATATTTTTTACTTCTAATGTCATCACACCACCCCATGTTTTTCTTGATAGCCTTCTTTTTTAATTTGCATCTTATATATTTAACTCTATCTTTTCTGTAATATAGCAATCCCAAACCAAAAAATCCTTTTGGAGTAGTTAAATCACCTTCCTTTTTTAAATGAGTTAATCCAGATTTACCAATACTACATTTTAATTTATAACCTTTGTAGAATAGAAAACGTTTTTTTATTATAATATTCATAATAATTATTATTAATGAGTAATTTTACTATATCAATTTTTGATAACAAAATCTTTTTTCAAATATTAAAGGAGATAAAGTTATTTTCAAAATTTAAAATTAAGCATTATGAAGGCCTAGATTTATATACAAAAGATGTAAAAAAAGAAAAAAATCTTGCAGTTTTTTTTACTGAGCCTTTTCATAAAATTAAAGTAATTGATTTTCCATTAATTTTAATTACTCAATCTTTGAAACCAACAAATGTAGTTTCCGATATTATTTATGAACATCTTAAGATGCCATTTAAGATACTTGATTTTGAAAGAAAAATTAATTCACTTATAGCTAAAAATGAATTTAAGAAAAATTCATTAATAAATTTAAAGGGTTATATTGTTGACAAAAATGAACGTAAAATGAAAAAAAATAATTTAGTCCTTCAGCTTTCTGAAAAGGAAGTTAATTTTTTAATTTCATTTAACTTGAAAAAGGAGCCAATAGATAGAAATTTTTTCTTAAAAAATGTTTGGAAATACTCTGAGGGAAGTGAAACACATACGGTTGAAACACATATACATAGATTGAGAAAAAAAATTCTTGATAAATTTAATGATAATAACTTTATAAAAAATAATAATAAGGGATACTATATTTGAAAAAAAATCGAAATTTTATTGCAAGAGATTTATTTTCTGCAAAATACAAAAAACGCATAGTTAAACCTAAAAAAGGCAAGGGAAGTTTTAAAAGAAAAAAACGTTAATTTAATCTAGCTCCAATTTTTTGAATTATTTTTGAAGACATTTCAGTTCCTTTTTCTAAACTTTCTTTTATTGATAAATTATTGATATACCCATGCAAAAATCCAGCAGCAAAAAGGTCGCCTGCACCAGTTAGATCAGTAATTTTTAAATTTTTTTTACTTTTACATTCAATTACTTCATCTTTTTGTATAGCAATACTTCCTTTTTCACCTCTAGTAATAACTAGGAGTTTTCCTAATTTTTTTCCAAACGAAATAACCTCATCAAAACTTTTTGTGTTTAATAAAGATAAAATTTCATGTTCATTGGCAAAAGTAATATCTAGTTTGTTTTTTACTAAATCAAAAAAACTTTTTTTGTGTCGATCAACACAAAATTGATCTGACAATGACATTGCATTTTTTTTAGATATACTAATAGCTTTATTAAAAGCTCTCTTAGGTTCGCCTTCATCCCATAAATAACCTTCCAGAAAAATTAATTCACTATTTTTAACTGCAGTTTCATCAATATCTTTATCACTAATTTTTCCAGCAATACCTAAAAAGGTACACATTGTTCTTTCAGAATCTGGGGTAATTAAAATTAAACAAGTTCCCGTCGGTATTGGTTCTTCTTTTTTTTTATAACAATATTTTACTTTTTCATCTGTTAGACTTTTTTCGTATTTATTTCCTAATTCGTCATTATTTACTTTTCCAATAAAGGAAACAAGGTTTCCCAATTGTGACAAGCCAACAATCGAATTTGCTACTGATCCACCCGCAATAGTCTCTTCAATTTTTAAGTTTGATAAAAGTTTTTTAAATTCTGATTCATCAACAAGCTTCATTGTGCCTTTAGTAAGATTATTCTTTGCTATAAAATTTTCATCTACTTTGCAAATTACATCAACTATAGCATTTCCAATTCCTAATACTTTCATCTAAGCTCCTTGTTTTTGTATTTACAATATTTGATTATTACACATGTCTTACACGAAGGCGTTCTAGCTTTGCAAGTATATCTTCCATGAAGTAATAAGGTATGACCAGCTTTTTTAAGGTATTTTTTAGGAACTATTTTATATAAATTTTGCTGAACTTCATCAGGGTTTTTGCCATTGGCTAGGCCGGTTCTATTGCTAACTCTAAATACGTGAGTATCAACGGCAATAGTTGGCAATCCAAATCCTTCATTTAAAACGACACTTGCAGTTTTTCGCCCAACACCTGGCAAGTCAATCAATTTTTCAAAATTTTTTGGAACTTTACTGTTGTGTTGTTTAATTAACTGTTTTGATAATAAATAAACACTTTTTGCCTTGTTTCTAAAAAAATTAATTTTTTTTATTAAAACTTCTATTTTCTTTCTACCAAGTTTTACAAAATGCTCCGGTTTGTTATATTTTTTGTAAAGGTTTCTAGTTACGTTATTAACATTTACATCAGTACATTGCGCCGAAAGTACAACGGATACTAATAATGTAAATTTATTTTTATATGCTAGATCAGTTTTAGGATTTTTTATTGTTTTGCTTAAATTTCTAAAAAGAGAATTTATTTCCCTAGATTTCATTTAAAATTTAACACGTCTCTCATTGAGTAAAGCCCAGGTTTTTTGCCCATTAACCATCTAGCTGCAGTAAATGCTCCTTCAGAATAAAGAGTTCTATCAAAAGCTTGGTGATCTAAGGTGATAGTTTCTTTTCCGCTTGAGAAGTAAACTTTATGATTTCCTACAATTTTACCTTTTCGGATTGAATTAAAATTTATTTTTTTACTATAAGGAAAAGTTTTTTTATTTAAGTATTTTTTTCCTAATAATTTATAAAAATCTTTATTTTTTCCTTCAGCTACCCCTTTTCCGAGCATCAGAGCTGTTCCAGATGGATGATCTTTTTTGTATTTATGATGTAACTCAAAAATTTTACTTAAAAAATTATTTCCAAGAGCTTTAGAAGCTATTTCAGTTAAATACATCAATAAGTTTATACCTAAACTCATATTTCCAGCTTTAAGTATGGGTATTTTTTTGGAGTGTTTTTTTATTAAGTTTTCTTCATTTTTAGAAAAACCAGTTGTTCCAATGACAACTCTTTTTTTTAATTTAGAAGCAATTTTTAACACTTCCAAAGTACATTTTGGGATTGTAAAATCTATAATTATATCTGCATTTTTAAATGCAGATTCTGAATTTAGTTGAGGTTTTAAACCAGATATTTTTTTATTAACTATTCTATTTTCTGTTACTGATACTAATTTAAAATTTTTTGCACTTTTAGAAGATTTAACAATTTGTTGACCCATTCTTCCAAGGATTCCAGTGACTGCTAAATTAATTTTTTTCATCTAATTTTTCCAAAATCTTTTTGCTTTTTCAAAAAAATCTTTCATGATTGGATTTGTTTTAGAATCCTCTAATTCTTTAAATTGTTCTAAAAGATTTTTTTGCTCCTTAGTCAAAGAAACAGGAACTTCCGTAATTGCTTGAATATACAAATCTCCATAATTTTTATTTCTTATCATTGGCATTCCTTTTCCTTTTAATCTAAACTGTTTTCCATTTTGCGTTCCTGCAGGAATTTTTACTTTTGCTTTTCCACCATCGATAGTTGGAACTTCAACAGTAGCACCAAGTGAAGCATCTGCTAACGAAATAGGAAATTCAAAAAAAAGATTTTCCTCTGATCTTTTAAAAATATTATGATTTTTAATTGCCACAAAAATATATAAATCTCCATTTCCTCCACCTCTTATACCTGCTTCTCCCTTGCCTGATAATCTTATTCTTGTACCATCATCAACACCTTTTGGAATATTGGTGAATATTTTTTTTTTAGTTTGTTTTTTACCTATTCCTCTACATTCTCTACAAGGGCTAGAAATCTGTTCTCCTGAACCAGAGCATTCAGAACATGTTTGTTGGATTGTAAAAAAGCCCTGACTTGATCTTACCTGACCTTGACCACCACATACGGCACATGAAGTAGGTTTGGATCCTGGTTCTGCACCAGATCCATTGCATGTTGCACATTTATCAGAAGATGAAAAATTAATTTCTTGTTTTTTACCATTATAGGCATCTTCAAGAGAAATAGATAAATCATATCTTAAGTCTGCACCTCTAAAGTCAGAATGTCTTCTTCTTCCCCTTCCTCGTGATCCTCCGAAATTTTCAAAAAAATCATCAAACGGATCTGAGCCAAAAATATCCGAAAAAATATTTGAGAAATCAAAGTTTGAAAAACCACTCCTTCCGCCCGTTCCTTCAAAGGCTGCGTGACCAAATTGATCATAGTTGGTTCTTCGCCCTTTATCAGAGAGCACATGGTAGGCTTCACTTGCTTCCTTAAACTTTGCTTCTGCAGCTTTATCGCCTTTGTTTCTATCCGGATGATATTTTAATGCTAATTTTCTATAGGCTTTTTTTATTTCATCAGCCGATACTGATTTAATAACACCCAAGACTTCATAGTAATCCTTTTTTGCCATACGTTTACCGACATTTTATGTCTTTTAGCCTTAGGCTCTTTTTTCTTTGTCTTTATCGTTTTTATCTTCCTTTACTTCTTCGAAATCGGCATCAACTACATTTTCTTTATTTTGTTCATTATTACCTTTTGAGCTTTTATTTTGCTGAGCACCTTTTTTCCCAGCATCTTTTTGCTGGCTTTTATATATAGCCTCCCCAAGTTTCATTGAAGACTGGACTAAAGTCTGTGTTTTTTTCTTTACTTCTTCTGTGTCTGTACCCTTAAGCGCGTTTCTTAAATCAGACATTCCAGTTTCTATAGTTTTTTTATCTGTATCAGAAATTTTGCTTCCATGTTCTTTTAAATTTTTTTCCGTAGTATGAATAATCATGTCAGCTTGATTTCTGGCATCAACTGTTTCTCTTTTCTTTTTATCTGCTTCTTTATTTGATTCCGCATCTTTAACCATTTTTTTAATTTCATCATCACTAAGGCCACCAGAAGCTTGAATTTGTATTTTTTGTTCTTTTCCAGTTCCTTTATCTTTTGCAGAAACACTTACTATTCCATTTGCATCTATATCAAATGTAACTTCAATTTGCGGAACTCCTCTTGGAGCATTTGGTATTCCAACCAATTCAAAGTTACCTAATAATTTATTATCACCTGCCATTTCTCTTTCACCTTGTAAGACTCTAATAGAAACTGCAGGCTGATTATCTTCAGCAGTTGAAAATACCTGACTTTTTTTAGTAGGGATTGTTGTGTTCTTTTCAATAAGTTTTGTAGAAACTCCTCCTAATGTTTCAATTCCTAATGACAAAGGTGTTACATCTAAAAGAAGAACATCTTTAACATCACCTTGAAGTACTCCACCCTGAATAGCTGCACCCATTGCTACAACTTCATCAGGATTTACACTTTTGTTAGGAACTTTCCCGAAGAAAGTTTTAACAGTTTCAACTATTTTAGGCATTCGTGTCATACCACCTACTAAAACTACTTCATTTATTTCGGCAGCGCTAAAACCTGAATCCTTTAAAGCAACCTCACAAGGTTTAAGTGTTCTTTTAACTAAATCTTCAACAAGGGCCTCTAATTTTGCTCTAGTTAGTTTTATATTAATATGTTTTGGCCCTGTCTTATCTGCAGTAATAAAAGGTAAATTAATTTCAGTTTGTGTTGCTGAAGAAAGTTCAATTTTTGCTTTTTCAGCAGCTTCCTTCAGTCTTTGAAGTGCTAATTTATCATTTGTTAAATCTATTCCATTATCTTTTTTAAATTCATTAGCTAAATAATTTACAATAGTATCATCAAAATCTTCACCACCTAAGAAAGTGTCTCCATTTGTGGATTTTACTTCAAATACTCCATCTCCTATTTCAAGGATTGATACATCAAACGTACCTCCACCTAGATCGTATACAGCAATTTTTTTTCCACCCTTTTTATCTAATCCATAAGCTAAGGACGCTGCAGTAGGTTCATTAATAATTCTAAGAACTTCTAATCCTGCAATTTTTCCTGCATCTTTAGTAGCTTGTCTTTGCGAGTCATTAAAATAAGCTGGTACTGTAATAACAGCTTGTTTTACTTCCTGTCCCAAGTATTTCTCCGCTGTCTCTTTCATTTTTTGCAAAATAAAAGCAGATATTTGTGAAGGTGAATATTTTTTACCTCTTGCTTCTAGCCAGGCATCATTACTTTCAGACTTAATGATTTTATAAGGTGCTTTTGCAACATCTTTTTTTACTGTTTCATCATCAAAATTTCTTCCAATTAATCTTTTAATTGCAAATAAAGTATTTTCAGGATTAGTTACAGCCTGTCTTTTTGCTGACTGCCCAACTAATTTTTCATTATTTTCATCAAAAGCAACAACAGAAGGAGTTGTTCTTGCTCCTTCAGCATTTTCTAATACCTTTGCCTGTGCACCCTCCATTACGGCTACACATGAATTTGTAGTTCCTAAATCAATTCCTATAACTCTACTCATAATATTAGTTTCCTTTTGCTTCTATATGGGTGTTTTTTTTATATCTACAAGTTAAAAAATTCATTTTTTTTCCTCTTTTTCTTGTCTTTTTTTAGTTACACCTACCATTGAAGGTCTAAGTAAGCGATCTTTCATCATATATCCTTTTTGTATTTCTTGAACGACTATGCCAGGCTCTTTTGAATTATTTTCAACTTCCAATATAGCTTGATGAAAATTTGGATCAAATTTTTGATTAATGCATTCAATCGATACTATTCCATTTTTTTTAAAAATAGAGACTAAATCTTTTTTTACAATTTCCACTCCATCAATAATTTTATTTAAATCTTTATTATTTTTTAAGCTTTCATCATTCGTAAAAGAGGAAATGGCTCTATCAATATTATCTAAAAGTGATAAAGATTCTTTAGCAAAATTAAAACCACCAAATTCAAAAGCTTCTACTTTTTCTTTTTCAGATCTTCGTCTTTGGTTTTCCATTTCAGCCATTGATCTGAGTAATTTTTCTTGAGTATTTTTTAATTTTTCTTCTAACGATTCTTCTTTAACTGGTTCTTCTATATTTTCATGCTGGCCATTTTTTTCAGCTTTATCCTTATCTTTTAATATAGTTTTTTTGTCTTCTTTTTCTTCTGATTTTATCATTTCTTTGTTATATGGTTACTTAACAAGAAAATACTACCCCATCATGGATAAAATTAAAGAAATTATAATTGGAACAAATAATAAGGGAAAATATAGGGAAATACGCGATTTGTTGCCTAGCAAAATTAAAAAATATTCTCCAAAGAAATACGGTATTCCGTCCCCTAAAGAAACAGGTAAAACTTTCAAAGAAAACTCGTTTATCAAGGCATCATATTTTTCAAAAAAAACAAATTTAGTTTGTTTGTCTGATGACTCAGGATTAAAAATTAATCTTTTAGATGGCAATCCTGGAATTTATTCAGCTAGGTGGGGTGGAAAAAAAAATAACTTTAATTTAGCTATTAGAAAAGTTTTTCATGAAATGAGCAAAGCCAAGGTAGATTGGAAAAAAAAGAATACTGCCAAATTTGTATGTAGCATGACTCTTTATTGGCCTAATGGAAGAAGTGTTTCAGCACAAGGCGTAGTGAAAGGCAAAATTTCATGTATTAAAAAAGGCAAGAAAGGTTTTGGTTACGACCCAATCTTTGTTCCAGATGGATACAATCAGACTTTTGGTGAAATGGCTCTTGTAGAAAAAATGTCTATTGATCACAGATTTAAAGCTTATTTAAAAATTAAAAAATTTTTTTCCTAATATACTTTAATAAATTTTTTTTCGGAAATTTTATAAATTTTTAATTTTTGTATACTTGAATTTTCTTCTATAAAAAATTCTCCATGAAGTCCTTTAAAGCCTTTTTTATTATATAATTGATCAGCTCTAAATTGAAGATTATTATTGATCCAGCAATAATAAATTAGACCAAGCGCATCGTAGGCAAGTATTGAAAGTTTATTAGGTTTCTCATTGAAAGTATTTAAAAATTTTTTGTTAAATTTTTTTAAATTATTATAATCAATACTTGGAAAGTGTAAATTTTGCATAGCACTTTCGTTAAAAAGAGTTTCATCAAACCATTGATTAATAGTGAAAAAATTTACTTTCTTATTGGAAATATCGGAAAACATAAAAGATGTTAAAACACTTTTTAGCCTTTCCCCAAAATCTATAATAACAACAGAGTCAAAATTCACCTTACCTAAAGTATGCATCTGTTCCAGTTTTTTTAGTTCTTGTTTATCTTTATATAAATCAGATTTTTCTAATATTTTAATTCTTCTTTCTAGATCTTTTTTTCTTTCTCGATACTTAGTAATTTTCTCAATTATACCAGTTATCTTTTCCGGATTAGTATCATATGAATAAGTTCTATAGAATTTTAAAACATCTTTTTCTGCTACAGATTCAGATTGGTAAGTAAATTCTGAGTTAGGAGATAAAAGAAGTGTTTTGGAAACATCAATTTTTTTAAAATATTTTTCAAGAATATCAATCTGTGAATCTATATTGATACCAAAAGCAATTGTATTTTTTGGAATTTTACTAGTTTTGTTTGTGAATGAAATAAAAGTAATATTATTTATTTCGCCAAGCCTTTCTAGATTTTCATGAAAAATTGGACCAATCACAATTTGTATGCCTTCTGCTTCAAATTCTTTGGCTGATTTATAAGTGTTTAAAGCATTTCCTTTACTATCTTTTGGATAAATTTTTATATTTTTATTTGATATGTCATACAAAGCTAATTGAATAGCTTTTAAAAAAGATTCTCCAATATCTTGAAATTTTCCAGACAAAGGAAGAAGAACACCTACTTTTAGTATCTTTTCTTCTTTTATACTATTTTCATTCTGAGTTGCCGCTCTGCTATTTATTGTAAATGATAAATAAGTTAGTATTAAAAATATAAGTAGTTTTTTCATAAATTTAAATTATTTAATAATATAAAATATAATTTAGGCATCAAATGGACAAAAATAAACATCAAACAATCAGCCCAGGACTTTACTTGGTGTCGACTCCAATTGGAAATATGGAAGATATAACGTATAGAGCGTTAAATATTTTAAAAAAATCAGATATCATTTTATGCGAAGATACCAGAAGATCAGGAAAGTTATTTTCCTACTTTAAAATTAAAAATAAACTTTTGCCTTATCACAAATTTAATGAAGTAAAAATTAGTACAAAAATAGTTGATTCCATAAAAGATAATAAGATTGTTTCATTAATTTCTGATGCTGGAACACCCGCTATTTCAGATCCAGGTATAGTGTTAGTGAACAAATGCATAGAAGCAAATATAATTATTCATCCAATACCAGGACCTTCCGCCGTAACATCAGCTGTTAGTATTTCAGGGTTTAGCGACAAATATTTATTTTATGGCTTCTTAACAAAAAAAGAAAAGGAGTTAGAAAATGTTCTTAAAAGTTTGGTTAATATCAACTATTCTTTAGTTTTTTTTGTACCTGCTTCAAAAATTAATTTTTATATCTCACAATTCAAAAAATATTTTTTAGATAGAAAAATATTAATAGCTAAAGAAATGACCAAAATACATGAACAACTCTTTAGAGATAAGATGGAGACAATTTTAAATTTGCCAGATAAACTAAAAGGCGAATTAACTGTAGTTTTATCTGAAAAAATAAAAGAAAAAAATTTTAAAAAAGAGCTTAACGAATCAGTTAAAATAGAAATAAAGAAAATGTTGAAGAAATATAGCCATAAAGATGTTGTTGATTTTATTTCAAAAAAAGAAAATTTACCAAAAAAATTAGTTTATAATTTTTGCTTGGCTTTAAAGGAATAGAGTGAAAAAAAATTTTAAAATAATAATAATATTTTTACTTATAAATTCTTGCGTAGGTTCTTCCTCCGGCGGATTATTTGGTACAGGAGTGAGTGTGGCTTTGGATCCTAGAACATTAGGAACGCAAATTGACGATTCAATTATGCAAAAAAATTTAATAGCTAGACTTGCTTTAACTGAAAAAAAATATTTAGTTAAAATATCAGTAAAAGTTCTCGATGGTAGAATTTTTTTAGGCGGTAAGGTAGATGAGCCTGAAGAGAAATTAAAAATAACAAAAATGGCTTGGGAAACAAAAGGAACACGATCTGTAAAAAATAATATTGTAATTAAGCAAAAATTTTCTTTCTTAAATACAGCAAAGGATGTTTTGATAACTTCTCAATTAAGGACAGCTTTAATTATAAATCAAAATGTAAAAGCTGCCAACTTTAACATTGATACAATTAATCAAAAAACTTATATCTTTGGAATTGCTCATACAGATGATGAAAAGAAAGAAATTATTCAAGAAGCAAAACAAATAGTTGATCTTAAAGAGCTTGTGACTAGTATTTTAATGATTTCAGATTTAAGCAGACAAAGAGAATAGTTTAATTTTTTATAGTTTTTTTATAATCTATTATATCTGATGAGTAAGCAGCTACAGAAGCCAAATTCAATATATCACTAGTTGACGATCTTAGTGGTGCGATTTCGATAGGCTCTCCTAATCCAACTAGTAAAGGCCCAACTACTTTTACTGCACTTAAGCTTTTTAATAATTTAAATGAAATTGCAGCGCTATGTCTTCCGGGCATTATTAGAACATTTGCATTACCAACAATTTCTGAAAATGGATAAAGATCTTTATACTTTTCATCCAAAGCCACATCTGGTTGCATTTCACCATCAAATTTAAAATCAACCTTTTTCCCTTTTAGTATTTCAACTGCATCTCTTGGATTTTTCGTTGCCCTTGTTTTTGGAGTACCAAAAGTAGAATGAGATAAGAATGCGACTTTTGGATCGAAACCAAATAATCTTGCAATTCTTGCAGATGATATTGCTATTTGAGCTAGCTGCTCTGCAGTCGGTATTTCATGAACGGTTATATCGGATACAAATACTGTTCTACCTCTATTAACCATTATATTTAGACCAAAAACTATTTCTCCTGATCTTGCATCAACTACACGCTCCACTTTATCTAATGTTGATGTATAACGTCTTGTATTTCCAGTAACCATTGCGTCAGCATCTCCACTTGAGACCATACAAGTGCCCCAAGTAACTCTATCATTTCTTACCAGTCTATCGCAGTCTCTTTCTAACAAACCTTCTTTGCGTTGTAATTTTTTATAAAGAAGCTTTGCATATTTTTCTCTTTTTCCTTTATCAGTAGAGTTTATTATTTCTATTTTATAATTTTCATCTAGACCAATCTCCTTAAGTTTTTCTTTTACAATTTCTTTTTTTGCTATCAATATCGGGATACCAAGACCATTGCTTTTAAAAGCTATTGCGGCTTTTAATGTATTTTCATCTTCACCGTCAGCAAAAACAACTTTTTTCTGAGATTTCTTTATTTGAGTATTAACACCCTGCATAATAGTTGTTGATGGATCAAGTCTTTGTTTTAATTGTTCTTTGTAAGTTTCAAAATTTTCTATCTTTTTTCTAGCTACCTGACTTTTTACCGCTGCTTTTGCTACCGCAACTGGTATCACACTAATTAATCTTGGATCGAAGGTCGATGGAATTATATATTCTTTTCCATATATTGGTCTTTCTCCACCCATTGCTGCTACAACTTCATCAGGAACATACTCTCTTGCAAGTTTTGCTATTGCGTGTGCAGCTGCCACTTTCATTTCTTCGTTAATTGTTTTAGCTCTTACATCTAGTGCACCTCTGAAAATATAAGGAAAACCAATTAGATTATTAACTTGATTTGGATAATCTGATCTACCAGTAGCAACTATTGCATCATCTCTTACTTCATGAACATCTTCTGGATTAATTTCAGGATCAGGATTTGCGCAAGCAAAAATAATTGGGTTTTTTGCCATGCTTTTTACCATTGCTTTTGTTAAGACACCTTTTGTCGATAAACCTAAAAAAACATCAGCCCCTTTAATTGCATCTTCAAGTGTTCTGTGTTTTGTTTGAATTGCATGAGCAGACTTCCATTGGCTAAGGTTATCTCTGTCTCTATATATGACACCTTTTCTATCTATCATTATAATATTTTTGCTTAAAACTCCGTTGTTTTTAAATAAATTTGAACATGCCATTGCTGAAGCCCCGGCACCATTAACAACAACTTTAATGTCTTTGATTGATTTTTTAGATATGTCTAGTGCATTTATTAAAGCAGCCAAAGTTATTATTGCAGTACCATGCTGGTCATCATGAAATATGGGAATATCTAATTTTTCTTTTAGTCTTTCCTCTATTATAAAGCAATCAGGCGCTGCTATATCTTCTAAATTAATTCCACCAAAACTTTTTCCAAGTGCTGATATACAATTGATAATTTCTTCCGCATTTGAGGAATCTATTTCTAAATCAATTGCGTCTATATCTGCAAAACGTTTAAACAAAATAGCTTTACCTTCCATTACAGGTTTTGAAGCTAAAGCCCCTAAATTTCCTAAACCAAGTATTGCCGAGCCATTGCTAATTACCGCAACTAAATTTCCTTTAGTTGTATAGTCATATGCTGCGTCTGGATTTTTTGCTATTACTTTAACTGGTGCAGCCACACCAGGTGAATAAGCGAGAGCCAAGTCTCTTTTACTTGTCATTGGTTTTGAAGATAAAATTTCTATTTTTCCTGATTTTCCACTATTGTGGTAATCCAATGCCTCTTGGTCTGTGTATCTTTCTATTTTGGACTTTTTCTTCATTTGAAAAGCAAGTATCTTACAATTGTCACAAAAATAAGGCTTACATGTCAAGATGAACTTAATAGCATCTACCTCCACATTTGGTTTTTTTACTCTAGTAAGCAGAATACTTGGTTATGTAAGAGATATTTTAATTGCAATATTTTTAGGAACAAGTCTTTTTGCTGATGCTTTTTTTGTCGCTTTTAGACTACCCAATACATTTAGAAGGTTGTTCGCTGAAGGTACCTTTAATGCAGCATTTGTTCCTAGTTATGTAGGAACATTAACAAAAGATAAAACAGAAGCAGATAATTTTGCAAAAAATATATTTAATATACTTGTAATCATTTTACTATTTTTTGTATTGGTGGCAGAAATTTTTATGCCACAATTAATTTTTTTAATAGCCCCTGGGTTTTATAAAGATCCAGAAAAATTAAAACTAGCCGTAGATTTAAGTAGAATAACTTTCCCCTTTTTATTTTTTATTTGTTTAGCCTCTTTTTTTGGAGCTATACTAAACTCATATAACAAATTTGCCGCTGCCGCTGCCGCACCTATCATATTAAATGTTATATTAATAGGATCGTTATTTACATCTCAATGGATTAATATACCTGATGTTTTAATACTATCTTATGCCGTTTCATTAGCAGGTTTTTTACAATTAATAATTTTATTATTTTTTGTCCGAAAAAATTTCAAACCAACCTTAAGTATTAAAATAAAAATAGATGAAAGAATAAAATTCTTTTTTCGTAAATTATTTCCAAGCATCTTTTCTTCAGGGGTGACCCAAATTAATATTTTGGTTGGAACTATAATTGCTTCTTTCCAAGCTGGTGCGGTTTCATACCTTTATTATGCAGACAGAGTTTATCAAATCAATCTTGCAGTTGCAGGGATTGCAGTAGGTACTGTTATGCTTCCTGAATTATCTAAACATGTAAAAAATAATAACTTTGATCAGATAAAAAATTTACAAAACAGAGCTTTAGAGCTATGTTTATTTTTATCTATACCTGCAGCAGTCGCTTTAGTATTAGCATCAGATCAAATTATTACCTCGTTGTTTGGTTATGGTTCTTTTGATGAAAAAAGCGTAATAAACACAGCTGCTGCACTTACTTTTTTTGCTTTTGGTGTTCCAGCTTTTTCAATATTAAAAATTTTTTCAAATTTATTTTTTGCCAGGAATGATACCAAAACACCTTTTTATCTTTCAGTAATATCGGTAGCATTAAATATAATCATTAGCGTATCTTTTTTCAGTAGATTTGGTTTTGTAATTATACCAATAGCAACCTCAATATCCTCATGGATAAATGTTTTTATGCATTATTATTTTATTAAAAAAAGAGATTTACATATTTTTGATAGTAAATTTATTTTCAAATTTCCTCGTATGATATTATCAGTGGTTGTAATGGCAGCAGTTTTATATTTATTGTTAGGCTTTTTCTCAGACAAATTTAGCTATAATGAAAGTTGGAAATTTATTTACTTATTTATTATAGTAATAATTAGCTTAATAAGTTATTTTTTAGTTTCAAATTTTTCGGGAGCCTTTAAATTTAAAGATATTAAATTAAGGTAGTAAATTTTGTATATGCATAAAAAAAGAGTATTTTCAGGAGTTCAACCAACTGGCAATCTGCACTTAGGAAATTATTTGGGTGCAATTAAAAATTTTGTAAATTTGCAAAATAAGTTTGAGTGTGTTTATTGTATTGTTGACTTACATGCAATTACTCACCATCAAGATCCAAAAGAATTAAAATCTAATATTTTGGAAACAGTTGCTAGTTTTATTGCTTCCGGCCTAAACGCAGAAAAAAATATTATATTTAACCAAGCTTCAGTTTCTGCACATAGTGAGTTGGCATGGGTATTTAACTGTGTTGCAAGAATTGGATGGATGAACCGCATGACACAATTTAAAGAAAAAGCAGGAGCAAACAAGGAAAATGCTAGCGTTGGCCTATTAGTTTATCCAAATCTAATGGCAGCTGATATTCTTATATATAAAGCAACACATGTTCCAGTTGGAGAGGATCAAAAACAACATTTAGAACTAACAAGGGATATTGCAAAAAAATTCAATAATGATTTTAAATGTTCTAATTATTTTCCAATTGTAGAACCGTTAATATCAAAAGAAATTTCTAGAGTAATGAGTTTGAGAGACGGTAAAAAAAAAATGAGCAAATCTGAAGATTCTGATCAAAGTAGAATAAATTTAAAGGATGATAAAGATTTGATTGATCAAAAAATTAAAAAAGCCAAAACTGACAATGAAAGCATTCCGTCAGAAGTAAATGGATTAAAAAATAGGAACGAAGCAGCAAATCTTATATCGATTTATGCAAGCATAAACGAAATGGAAATAAGTAAAGTTTTAAAAGAATTTGGGGGTAAAAATTTTTCAACCTTTAAGAGTAAATTAAGCGAATCAATTGTAGAAAAAATTTGTCCAATTGGTGATGAAATTAAAAAGTTGCTAAAGGATAAAACTTATCTCCATAGTGTTTTAGAAAAGGGCGGCAAAAGAGCAGATTTAATAGCTAAAGACAATCTTAAAGAAATATATGAGATTATAGGTCTTACAAAGTTTTCTTGATAAGAGAATCCTTATATAATAAAAAAGAGCATAGCAATGATAGAGACAGAACATACACCTAATCCCGATACTTTGAAGTTTTTACCAGGGAAGCAAGTTTCAGAAATTGGACCAGTAGAATTTTTAAAAAATGATAAAAATATTAAAAATCCACTAGCAAGTAAGATTTTATCTATAGAAGGTGCTGTAATGGTTTTTTTTGGAGAAAATTTTATTACAGTTAAAAAGGAAAAAAGTTCAAAATGGGAAGATTTGAAGCACGGAATTATTGCAGAAATTAATGATTATTACTCAAAAGGAAATAATGTAATTATAAAACAAAATAAAGATAAACTACCTAAAGAATCTCATTTAAATAAATCGGATAAAATAATTAAAAAAATTAACGAGGTTTTAGATTCAAAAATTAGACCTGCGGTTGCGAAAGATGGAGGAGATATAACATTTAAATCTTTTAGAGATGGAATAGTCACTGTTGAACTAAAAGGTAGTTGTTCAGGATGCCCAAGCTCAACTATGACACTAAAACAAGGAGTACAAAATCTTTTGTGTCACTACATACCTGAAGTAAAAAGCGTGGAGGCAAGCTAGAAAATTGTCTAAAAAGATAGAAAAATTATTTAAATCGTATAGAGAACAATTATTACATCTTGCTAAATTGTATGGCGTAGTAGAAATAAAAAGTTATGCAAGAAGCGCAAAAAGACTTACAATTTCTCAACTAGAGTTACTGTTAATTAAAAATCGTATAAAATTACCGGTTAATCGATCTAGTGATAAAGCAATAGCAAAGCAAGAGCTTAAAGAAAATTCAATAAGAAACCTTTATCTTTCAATTGGTTTTGTTTTTTTTATTGGCTCTCTTATTGCGATGAGACCATATATTAAAAATACAGTTAATGAAGTTAAATTTACCTATGTTGCTGAGGAATATAAGACAAAAAAAGTTATAAAATCTAAAAAAAATAAAAAGAAAAAAAATGAAACAAAACAAGAGGAATATACCCAAGAATATGACAACACTATTAGTTTAAATGCAGAAACAACTTCAAATCTTTTTAATGATTTAGGCTATGATCTTAAAGGTGTTAGAGCTGGTCAAAAAGTTAAACCAATATATCTTACAAAACTTCCAAAAGATCTTAAAGCTTTAGGCGATACAAAAAAGAAAAGAGAATTATTCATCAAAATTATTTTACCTTTAATACTTGCTGAAAATCATAAAATTAATGAAGATAGAAATAAACTTTTTAAAATATTAAGTAAAAATTTTAATACAGTAGGTGAGAGAGTATGGCTTAAAAGAAGATTTAAGGAGTACAAAATTGACGACCAAGATTTATCTAAACTCAAAATGAGAATGGATATTGTTCCTGTTTCAATAGCAATAGCTCAAGCAGCGAATGAAAGCGGATGGGGAACTTCGAGGTTTGCTCTAGAAGGAAACGCTTTGTTTGGTCAGTGGACTTGGAGCAAAAAAGGTATTTCTCCAAAAAATAAAGATCCTAATGCAAGTCATAAAATTTTACAATTTCAAATTCTGAAAGCTTCGGTTAGAGCTTATAAAAATAATTTAAATACACATAATGCTTACAAAGAATTTAGAGAAGCAAGAGCTAAATTAAGACAGGGAAATAACAAAATTATAGGTTTAGAATTAACTAAATATCTAACTGCTTATGCTTCGATAGGAGAAAAATATGTGAAGATTCTTGATGATATAATAGAAAAAAATTCTTTAACAGATTTTGATAAAGCGGATTTATTACCAACAAAATTAAAAACAGAACTTTCCTTATAGAAATTTAGTAATCAATATTCAGCAACAACATATTGAATACCTAACCATCTCCATCTATTTTTTTGTACCCAAAGAGAACAGTTAATTCTTCCTCTTTCACTTTTAAATTTTTCTTTAAGTAAAATTTCTAATTCACTTTCATTGGTAAATTTAATATCTGATTTTCTCCAAATATTTCCTTCATTTGAATAACATGTGATATTTTTAACATCGATTAAATCTCTGAAAAATTTAATTTTAACTTTTGGAGGATTTTCATTTCCTTTAATATAACGATTTTCCGGTGTTATTTTTTCATATGGAAAAGGTAAAGTTTGAATTATGGATTTGAATCTTTTTAATTCACCATATTTTTCATTTATTGGAAATCTTGGTAATTCAAGAAAATCTTTACTCGAGTCTATAACACCTGAATGTTGACCAAAAGCAAATTCAAAATTTAAATTACCTACTATTTTTTTTAAGGCAGTACTATATTCTCCGAAAGGGTATGAAAATAATTTAGGAGAATAACCTAACTCTTTTTCAAAAATTTTGATAGATTTTTCTAAATCATCTCTTATTTTTTTTTCTTCCCAATCAATTAAGTATTCATGAGTATGACTATGATTTCCTATAGTAGCTAAACTACTAGACTCAATTTCTTTTATTTGCTCCCATGTCATGTAGCCATTCTTGCCCACTTCTCTAGTACTTATAAAAAGAATAAAAGGAATTTCTCTCTTTTTAAGTATTGGCCAGGAATTTAAATAAAAAGATTCAAAACCATCATCAATTGTTAAAAGTAAATAATTTTTTTCCATTTTGCTTTTAATAATTTCAGTAAATTTATTAAACGAAATAAATTCAATTTTTGAATTGTTTATTTCATCTAGGTGTTTTAAAAAAATTTCATTTCTTATATTTGTTGATGGATATTTATTTTCATTAAAACGATGATACATTAGAGCTATTACACCTTTATCAGGATTAAATTCATTTAAATTTAAGCCAAAGGATTTACTTATTGATAATAATAGTAGTATCAATACAGTTGTTATGAATTTTTTATCAATTGATTGTAGCACAGAAGTAAGTTCATTATTTGTAAAAACTAAAAATAAAACATTTATTAAACTTTTGCAAAGTGATAAATTTACTAATGATTTATTAATGAAAGAAATTTTAGTTTTTTTGGGAGCAAATAAACTAAAATTTGAGGATATATCTCACATTTTCGTCAATCAAGGTCCTGGAAATTTTTCTGGTTTAAGAGGATCACTGGCTACAGCCAAAGGATTAAGTCTAGCAAAAAATTTAGAATTATCTGGTTACAATAATTTTACATGGGCTTGTGCAAAATTTTTTAATAGAAAAGATTCTATTTTTAGCCTCATAAAATTTAGAGAAAAATATTATATAAAAAAATTTGATAAAAATCTAAAAAGTGTTTCAGAAATAGAAGAAATTGCTGAGGATGATATAGTAAAAAAATATAATAATAAATTTAAAGTGACCCCAAAAAATACTATAAAATACTTTAATAAAAAAATATTAAAGCTTGATAATTTGAACATCGTAGAATTAAATCACAATGACCTTGAATTTCTTCAATTAAAAGGTTTATTAAATAAAGATTTGATTAAACCGTTATATTTGAGTTAAAATCTTTTTAAAAACATGAGTTTTGGTTATAATATAGCAATATAATATATGAGTAAAACTATAGAAAATGAATGTGCAAAAAAAGGTGTTAGACTTACCGACCAAAGAAAGCTGATTGCAAAAGTAATGTCAGAGTCAGAAGATCATCCTGATGTAGATGAATTACATAAAAGGGTTAATAAAGTTGATAGTAAGATTAGCATTGCAACAGTTTATAGAACGGTAAAGCTGTTTGAGGAAGCTGGTATTGTTGCGAAACATGATTTTAAAGGTACAAAAGCAAGGTATGAAGAGGCGACACACGAACATCATGACCACTTAATAGATATTAATACAGGAGAAATAACAGAGTTTGTTAATGATGAAATTGAAAAGTTACAAGAAAAAGTAGCTGCAAAATTAGGTTATAAACTTGTTGACCATAGACTAGAATTATATGGATCAAAAATTAAAAAATAAAAAAATTGTCTAAAAAAATATTTATTAAAACATTCGGATGCCAAATGAACGAGTACGATTCAAATCGTATATATGATTTAGCATCGGCTATTGGTTATAGTAAAACTCACAAAAAAATAGAAGCAGATTGCTACATTTTAAACACATGTCACATTCGTGAAAAAGCAACTGAAAAAGTTTATCATGAAATTGGTAGAGTTAAAAAAGATTTTAAAAATTTAAAAAAACCATTGGTTGTTGTTTCTGGATGTGTTGCTCAAGCCGAGTCCGAAGAAATGATAAAAAGAGAACCTTATATTGATATAGTAATTGGTCCTCAATCTTATCATAGAATTTCTGATCTAATTTTAAAATACGAAAGAAAGAAAAAAAAAATTAATGAAACTGAATTTAATGTAATAGGAAAATTTGATGAACTACAAAAAATTTCCATTTCTCAAAGCAAAGTTTCTTCTTACTTAACTATCCAAGAGGGTTGTGATAAATTTTGCCATTTTTGTGTTGTACCTTATACACGAGGACCGGAATATTCTAGACCTTTTGAGCAAATTATTAATGAGGCAAAAAATTTGGTTAACAAAGGGGCAAAGGAAATTATTCTACTAGGTCAAAATGTAAATGCCTATAATTTTGATAAAAAATATAAACTTTCTTCATTAATAAGAACATTAAGTAATATTGAAAATTTAAAAAGAATCAGATTTACAACATCACATCCAAAAGATATGACGGACGATTTAATTGATTGTTACAGAGATTGTAAAAAATTAATGCCATCTTTACATCTTCCAATTCAAAGTGGATCGAACAAAATTCTCAAGTTGATGAATAGAAAGCATGATAGAAAATATTATTTTAATATCATTGAGAAACTAAAGAAAATTAATAAGGATATTAAGATTTCAAGTGATTTCATAATTGGTTACCCAGGAGAAACAAAGAAAGATTTTGAGGATACCATTGAAATTATTAAAGAAATAGGTTTTGTAAACTCTTATTCGTTTATTTTTAGTCCAAGGCCCGGAACACCAGCGGCACAAAAAGAAACGAACAATTTAATGGAAAACAAAGAAAGGCTAGCAAAATTACAAAATATTTTAGAAACTTTCCAGAATGAAAATAATAATAATTATTTAGAAAAAAATTATGAAGTATTAATTGAAAGAAAATTAGATAGAGATGAAAAATATTTTGGAAGAACAAAAGACATGAATCCAGTTATATTAAATTCAAGCAATTGTAATGCTGGAGAATTAATCAATGTAAAAATTAATTCCTTTAATCAAAAAAATTTATTTGGTACTCATTTAGTTAATAAAATAAAGGCAGCATAATTTAAGTGAAAATAAATAGACAAGATAAAAATGGCAAAGAAGTTTTGATAACATATGGGGATGATAATTCAATAAATGTTAGCATATTTAATAACAAAATTTTAATGGAGATTGCAGGGTCGTTTGATAGTAATCTTAAGGAATTAGAAAAAAATAGTGGTTCTAAAATTTATTTTAGAGGTAATTCAATCTCAATAAAAGGTAATAAAATTGCAAATGAAAAAGTTAAGAATGCTATTGAGTACTTAATAAAGCGCTTTAGATCTGATAAAAAAATAGATAGAAATGATATAATTACATCATTAAACAAAGATATGGTCCAAGATATAAAAAATCAAACATCTGTTCATTCATTAGGAGAGATAATTAAAACTCCAAAAAGATCAGTAATACCTAGATCAATAAAACAAAAAGAGTATGTAAGATCTCTTAAGACAAACCAAGTAGTAATATCCTTAGGTCCAGCAGGGACAGGAAAAACATATTTAGCTGTTGCAGTAGCTTTGTCCATGTTATTAGAAAAAAAAGTTGAAAGAATAATTTTGTCCAGACCAGCAGTTGAAGCAGGAGAAAAACTAGGTTTTTTACCAGGAGATATGAAAGAAAAAATAGATCCTTATTTAAGACCTCTTTATGATTCACTTTATGATTTGTTGGACTATGAAAAAATTCAAAGAAAAATTGAATCTGGCGCTATTGAAATAGCACCCCTTGCTTTTATGAGAGGACGTACTTTAAAAAATTCATTCGCTATTCTTGATGAAGCGCAAAATGCTACAGAAACACAAATCAAAATGTTTTTAACAAGGATAGGAGCAAATTCAAAGCTAGTTGTAAATGGAGATCCGTCGCAAATAGATTTACCAAACAAAAATCAATCTGGTTTAATAAAATCAAAAGCAATATTAAAGGATATTAAAGAAATATCAGTTATAAATTTTGACCATAAAGATGTTATGAGACACCCATTGGTGACAAAAATTGTGGAAGCCTATCAAAAGAATACCAATGATAAAGGTTAATGTTGAAATTCATAATAAATCTTGGAATAAAAAAATACAAAATCCAAAAAAATATTTTAAAAATAAGTTAAAAAAAATATCAAAAATTCTTAAATTTCTTAATGGAAAAAATATAACATTTACAATTTTATTAACTAATTCAATTAATATGAAAAAACTTAATAAAAAATTTAGAAATAAAAATAAAGCAACAGATGTTTTATCCTTTCCATTTTTTACATTAAATAGTTTAAAATTAATAAAAAAAAAAAGTTTTTATATAGGTGACATAGCAACATCTTTTGAAATTGTTAATTCATATTCTAAAAATAATAATTTTAATTTAGAGTTTGATAAACTTTGGGTTCATGGACTTTTGCATTTATTAGGTTTTAGTCATAAAAATAATAATAATTATTTTAAAATGAACAAAATAGAAAAAAAAATTTTGAATTCAATTAATTGAAAATAAGGTTTTTAAATTGCTTTCTTTATTTAATAATAAATTTATTGTCATATTTTTAGTACCCTTTTTACTGGGTGCTTTGACGGTACTTGGTTTTTCGCCGTACAATTTAACATTTATAAATTTTTTCACATTCTCAATTTTATTATTCATAATTTTTAATATTAAAAAAAAAACACAATCAAAGTATAGGAAAAAAAAATCTAACCGCTATTTCTTTTATTTAGGATGTGCTTTTGGCTTCGGATTTTTTTTATTTGGTAACTATTGGATTTCCATATCATTAACACATGACGAAATGTTTAAAGATTTAATACCTTTTGCGCTCATATTTATACCATTATTTTTATCTTTATTCTTTGGACTTGCAATTTTGATAGCTGGACCCTTTTCTGAAAAAAGTATTTTTTTTATTATTATTTTTTCAGTAATATTTTCTACTTTTGAATTTATAAGAGGAAGTATATTAACTGGTTTTCCATGGAATTTAATTTCTTATACTTGGGCTTGGTCAAATGAATCTATACAAATATTATCAATAATAGGTGCTTATGGATTAAGTTTAATTTCTATAACTTTCTTTTGTATACCTTTTGTTTTTTTTCAAAAAAAAATAATTAAAAAAAATATTATATTTCTTTTATTTTTTATAACTATTTTTATTGCTAATTATTTATTTGGGCAAATTAAAATTAATAGTAGTAGTTATAATTTTGAGGAAAATCTTTATATTAAAATAATTTCTCCTGATTTTTCACTTAAAGATTATAGTATGCAAGATGAAGAATCACATATAAAGAAATTAATAAAAATTAGCGATCCTGAAAAAGATAAAAAAACCTTATTTATTTGGCCTGAAGGAATATTTTATGAATCAAATTTGCAAAATATTACACTTTATAAAAATTTATTTAAAAATAAATTTTCTGAAAACCATTTAATAGTTTTAGGTATTAATAATTTTACCAATGGAAAGAATAAAAAATACTTTAATAGTTTAGTAATTTTAAATAACAAACTAGAAATTTCATCGGTTTATAACAAAATAAACCTTGTTCCATTTGGTGAATTTTTACCTTTTGAAAATTTTTTAACTACACTTGGATTAAAAAAAATAACTTGGGGTTATAATTCTTTTTCTCCAGGCGATATAAGAACAACATTAAATTTAGGCGATAAGTTCTATAATAAGCTCGTTCTCCCACTCATTTGTTATGAAATAATTTATCCAGGCAAAATCAAGGAAAAAAATCAACTACCTGATTTAGTTGTAAATATTTCTGAGGATGCTTGGTTTGGAAATTCAATAGGACCTTATCAACATTTTACAAAAGCAATATATCGTGCAATTGAAGAAGGAGTTTTTATTGCTAGATCTGCCAATAAGGGAATTTCAGCTTTTATTAACCCAAATGGAAAAATACTTAAATCACTCAATACGGGAGAGTCGGGCAATATTCAGCTTAAATTCCCTTATTTTTCTCAATCAACTTTATTTTCAAATTATGGAAATAAAATATTTTTTTTAATAATTTTCTTGTATATATTTCTAGCTTTAATTTTTAAAAAACTAAAAATTTAATGACTAAAAAATCTTATTTATTTACAAGCGAGTCAGTTTCGGAAGGTCATCCAGATAAAGTTTGTGACCGTATATCAGATATGGTTGTTGATACCTATTTATCCAAAGAACCTTTAGCAAGAGTAGCGTGTGAAACTTTAACAACTACAAATAAAGTTGTTTTAGCTGGGGAAACAAGAGGACCAGAAATTAAAAAAGATGATTTAATACAAAAAGTTCGTAGCTGTATTAAAGATATAGGATATGAACAAAAAGGCTTTCATTGGAAAAATTGTGAAATAGATGTTCATTTACATTCTCAATCAGCCGACATTGCAATGGGTGTTGATTCAAAGGGTAATAAAGATGAAGGAGCAGGTGATCAAGGTATAATGTTTGGGTATGCTTGTAATGAAACAGAAGTTTTAATGCCAGCACCTATTTATTATTCTCATAAAATTTTAGAATTAATGGCTGCAGATAGAAAAAATGGTAGTGCAGATAAATTAGAACCAGATTCAAAAAGTCAAGTTACAATGATGTATGAAAATGGAAAACCAAAAAAAATTACTTCAGTAGTTATCTCAACGCAACATTCTCCAAAAGTAAACCAAGCACAAGTAAAAGAAATTGTTAGACCATACTTAGAAAAAGCTATTCCAAAAGAATTATTATCAGGATTAAAGGAAGAGGAGTTTTATGTAAATCCAACAGGTCAATTTATTATTGGGGGTCCAGATGGAGATTCTGGACTTACAGGAAGAAAAATTATTGTCGACACGTATGGAGGTGCAGCACCGCATGGCGGCGGAGCCTTTTCTGGAAAAGATCCGAGCAAAGTAGATAGATCAGCTGCTTATGCCGCTAGATACGTAGCAAAAAATGTTGTTGCTTCCAAAATTGCTAATAAATGTTTAATCCAGCTTGCATATGCAATTGGTGTTTCTAAACCTTTATCTATTTATGTTGATCTTTTTGATGGTGATGAAGAAAAATCAAAACATGTAGAAAAAATGATAAATGATAATTTTGATCTAAGCCCTAGAGGAATTAGAGAAATGTTGTCTCTAAACAAACCTATATACGAATGTACATCTGCCTACGGTCATTTTGGAAGAAAACCAGGATCAAATGGTGAATTTTCATGGGAAAAAACTGATAAAACTACATTTTTCAAAAAGTAAAACTTGAAAAAAGTTTAAATATAAATTAAACAAGTATCAAGTTACCTGGATAATACAAAATGGGCTTTTGCCCATTTTTTTTTAGAGGAAATGAATTTAAATTATGTTGAACCAAAGATCAGATAAAGTAGAACTTTTAAGAATAGCCGAAGCTGTTGCTTTGGAGAAATCTATTGATAAAGAAATTATTCTTACTTCAATGGAGGCGGCAATACAAAAAGCAGCTAAAACAAGATTTGGATCAGAAAATGACATACGAGCATTAATAAATAGAGAAAGTGGGGATATTACACTTCATAAAGTTTTAAAAATTGTTGAAAAACCAGAAAATTTTGATACAGAAATTTCTTTGAAAGATGCAAAAATAAAAGAGAAAAAAGAAGATATAAAGGTTGGTGATGAAATATTTGAAGAATTACCACCAGTAGATTTTGGTAGAATTGCCGCTCAAACAGCAAGACAAGTTATAACTCAAAGCGTACGTGCCGCGGAACGTGAAAGACAATATAATGATTTTATTGATAAAAAAGGTGAAATTTTAAGTGGTATTGTAAAAAGATTGGAATATGGAAATATTATTATAGATTTAAACAGATCTGAGGCTATCATAAGAAAAGAAGAAGCTATACCTAGAGAAGTTCTGAAAACTGGAGATAGAGTAAAAGCCTACTGTTATGATGTAGTTAGAGAAAATAAAGGACAGCAAATATTTTTATCCAGAGCACATCCTAAATTTATGGAAAAATTATTTTTTCAAGAAGTTCCAGAAATATACGATGGAATCATTGAAATTAAATCTTCTGCTAGAGATCCAGGCAGCAGGGCAAAAATTTGTGTTAGTTCCAAGGATTCTTCCATTGATCCTGTCGGAGCATGCGTAGGTATGAGAGGAAGTAGAGTTCAGTCAGTAGTTAATGAACTTTCTGGTGAAAAAATAGATATAGTACATTTTTCAGAAGATGTAGCCGCTTTAGTTGTGAGCGCTTTATCGCCGGCCGAGATTCAAAAGGTAATAATTGATGAACAAAATAGAAGACTAGAGGCAATTTTAACAGAAGAAAATTTAAGTAAAGCAATAGGAAGAAGAGGCCAAAACGTTCGATTAGCATCGAAACTAATTAATTATGAAATTGATATATTAACTGAAAAAGAAGAGTCAGAAAAAAGACAATTAGAATTTAAGGACAAAACAGATATTTTTGTAAAAAATTTAGAAGTTGATGAAACTTTAGGACAACTTTTGGTAGCTGAAGGATTTTCTACAATTGAAGAAATTTCTAAAGCATTACCAGAGGACATTTCTAAAATTGAAGGAATAGATGAAAACACAGCTAAAGAATTGAAAGAAAGAGCAGAAGAATATTTAGTTAAAGAAAAAGAAAATATTCAGAAAAAATTAAAAGATCTTGGTGTTGATGATAATTTAATAAAACATAAAGGATTAACACCAGGTATGCTATTAACATTAGGTGAAAAAAAAATTAAAACCCTCAAAGATTTTGCTGAGCTTTCTTCTGATGAATTAATTGGCGGTTATGATGAAAAAAAAGGTGTTAGATTTAAAATTGAAGGATATCTAGAAGAGTTTGCTTTAACAAAAAATGAAGCAGATAGTTTAATTATAAATGCAAGAGATATTGTTTTTGAGTAAATGGAATGATTTTATATGGAAGAAAAAAAAATAAAGAAAAAAAAACTCACTTTAAGCGTTTCAACGAATAAACCTCATAGTGTTCCAAATTACAGACAAAGTAGAGGAAAAACTTCTGTTGTTATAGAAAAAAAATCACCAAAAAAATGGGGTGAAAAGAAATTTCAGCATCGTGATAGTAATTTTAGCAAACCTAAATTAACAAATGATTCTGTTTCAAAAAAGCCACCAAGTAATAGAAATTTTGACATTAGAAAAATGGCAGAAGAAAGAGCCACAAGGAGATTTAAAAATGTTAAAGAAAATATTTTGCAACAAAAAAAAAGCATCTCAGGAAAAGAAAAAAGCTTTACTCCAAAAAGAGAAAATAAACTAACTTTATCTAAAGCACTAGACGAAGAAGCTTTAGATGGAAGAGAGCGAAGTTTTGCATCAGTAAAACGAGCTAGACTTAAGGAAAAGAAAAATCAAGATTCTTTAACAAAAAACGTTGAAATGAAAAAAATTGTTCATGAAGTCAACATACCTGATAAAATTACTATACAAGAACTTTCAAATAGAATGGCAATGCAAGCAAGTGGCATTATCAAACATCTTTTGGGAATGGGTGTTGTAGCTACTATAAATCACACTATAGATGCTGATACAGCTGAGTATCTCGTAAAAGAATTTGGAAATATACCAATCAGAGAAAAAAAACCAGATTTAAATATTTTAAAGTCTGAAAAAAAAGATGGAAAAAATTTAAAGTCAAGACCACCGATTGTGACTGTGATGGGCCACGTTGATCATGGAAAAACATCTTTGTTAGATGCTTTAAGAAAAACAAATGTTGTTGCGGGAGAACATGGAGGTATTACTCAACATATTGGTGCTTATAAAATTGAAACTGAAAAAGGAAAAAATATAACATTTATTGATACTCCTGGTCATGCAGCTTTTACTGAAATGAGAGCTAGAGGATCAAAAGTAACTGACATTGTAGTGCTTGTTGTAGCTGCTGATGATGGAGTTAAACCTCAAACAATAGAAGCAATAAACCATGCGAAAGCAGCAAAAGTTCCAATTATTGTTGCGATTAATAAATGTGACCTTCCCGGGGCCGATCCACAAAAAGTAAAAAATGAACTATTACAATACGAACTAATTGCTGAAGAATTAAGTGGAGACACTCTATTTGCAGAAGTTTCTGCAACTACTAAAAAAAATCTAGAAAAATTAAAAGAAAATATTATTCTTCAATCAGATCTTCTCGATCTTAAAGCGTCTCACGAAGGATATGCAGTTGGAATTATTTTAGAATCTAGAATCGATAAAGGAAAAGGTCCTGTTTCAACCGTTTTAGTAACAAACGGTAAATTAAAAAAAGGAGATTTTTTTGTTAGTGGAAATACTTGGGGCAAAATAAGGGCGATGATAAACGATGAAGGTAAAAATGTTGATTTAGCATTACCATCAACACCAATTGAAATTTTAGGTATGAATAAATCTGCGTTAGCGGGAGATGATTTTGTAGTAGTTGATTCAGAAGAAAAAGCTAAGGAAATAAATGATTATAGAATTGAGCATGATAAATCAAAACAAATAACATCAGTTGTAGTTAATAAAGATTCTGTTTTTGGCAGCGAATCCCAACCAAAAGAGCTTCCTATAATCATCAAGTCTGATGTTCATGGTTCCAGCGAAGCACTTAAAAATGCAATTGAAAAAATTGAACATCCAGAAGTTACTCCAAAAATAATATTATCTAATATTGGAGTAATTACAGAAACAGATGTAACTCTTGCAAGCGCATCTAATGCTATTCTTATAGGTTTTAATGTAAGGCCAAGTAAAGAAGCTAAAAGATTAGCTGAAAAACATAAAATAACAATAAAATTTTTTAATATAATATATGAAGTTTTAGATTTTGTACAAAATTCATTATCAGGTTTATTAAAACCAGATATAAAAGAGGAGATCGTAGGTTCTGCAGAAGTTCAAGCAATTTTTAAAGTTTCAAAAATTGGTAAAGTAGCAGGTTCAAAGGTTATAGATGGTGAGATAATAAACAATTTAAATGCTAGGTTGATAAGAGATGGAAATGTATTATATACAGGTTCGATAGGCAGTATTTTTAGGGAAAAAAATGCTGCAAAACAAGTCGCCGCAGGTCTTGAGTGTGGTATAACCCTAAAAGATTTTGCTGATTTTAAAGAAAAGGACGTTATCGAAGTTTACAAGGTTATTGAAACAGAAAGAAGAATATGATCATGAGGCAAAATAATAACGTACCATTTTCACAAAGACAATTAAGAGTTGGAGAACTTATAAAACAGTCTTTAGGACAAATTTTTTTACGCGATGAAGCTAAGGTACCAAGCTTGACAACAAAAAATATTACAGTGACAGAAGTACGCATGAGTCCAGACCTAAAAAATGCTCGAGCGTATGTAATACCATTAGGTGGAAAAGATACAGAAAATACTGTAACTATACTAACAAAATTTTCTTATTTAATAAGAAAAGCTTTGTCGAAAAAAATTGATATGAAATTTTTACCAAAAGTATCATTTGTTAGCGATAAGTCTTTTGATTATGCAGAAAAAATTGAAAAATTAATACAGAAAAATAAATAATTATGAAAAATGAAAAGAAAAAAATAATAGATTCTCTAAAAACAAATTCGAAAGATGTAGGATCATCTGAAGTACAAATTGGTTTATTAAGTAAAAAAATAGATAATTTAACTGATCATTTTAAGAAAAATAAAAATGACAAACATTCGACAAGAGGATTGTTATTTGCAGTGAATAGAAGAAAACGTCTACTAGAACATCTAAAACAAAATAATCTAGATTCATATAAAAATATATTAACAAAATTAAATTTAAGAAAATAAATGTTTAAAGAATTTAAAGAAGAAATAGAGCTAGCTGGAAAAAAACTCATTTTAGAAACAGGTAAAATAGCTCGCCAAGCTGATGGAGCTATAATTGCTACTTGTGGTGAGACTGTTGTAATTTCAACGGTAGTTGGAGCAAAGAAAGTTAATCCTGAAACTGATTATTTTCCACTGCAGGTAAATTATCAGGAAAAATATTATGCAGCTGGAAAAATACCAGGAGGTTATTTCAAAAGAGAAGCGAGACCGACTGAGTCCGAAACTTTAATTTCAAGATTAATTGATAGACCAATTCGACCACTATTTCCAGAAGGTTTTAGAAATGAAGTACAAATTTTGCCAACCGTACTTTCTTATGATAACGAAAATGAATCCGATGTATTATCAATAATTGCATCTTCAGCTGCCTTAGCAATTTCTGGTTTACCTTTTCAAGGACCTATAGCAGCTTCAAGAGTTGGTTATATAAATAATGAATATGTTCTAAATCCTTCAAAAGAACAATTAAAAGAATCCAAATTAGATTTAGTTGTAGCCGGTACAAAAGATGCAGTGTTAATGGTTGAGTCAGAAACCTCTGGTTTAACAGAAAAACAAATGCTTGATGCTGTTAAATTCGGACATGAAAAATTTATTCCGGTTATTAAGGCAATAGAAAAACTTGCTAAAAAATGTAGAAAAGAAGCATGGGCAGTAGAAGAAAAAGATTACACAGATTTAAAAGCCAAAATATCTAAAGAATTAACAAAAGATCTTGAAAAAGCTTTTTCTGAAAAAGATAAGAAGAAAAGATCTGAACTTATTAATTTGGCAACTGAGAAATGTAAATCCTTATTTGAGTCAAATGAAACTTACTCAGAGCTTGAAGTATTGCTTCAATTAAAAAATTTAGAAAAAGATATAGTGAGAGGAAAAATACTTAAAACAAAAAAAAGAATAGATGGTAGAGGACTTTCTGATGTAAGACCTATAAAATGTGAAGTTGGAGTGCTGCCAAGAACACATGGATCAGCTTTATTTACTAGAGGAGAAACTCAAGCTTTAGTAACTACAACTCTAGGCATGTCAGACGATGAACAGAGAATTGAAAGTTTAGAAGGCCAAAAGCGGGTAAGATTTATGTTACATTATAATTTTCCTCCATTTTCTGTTGGTGAAGTAGGAAGAGTGGGAACAGGAAGAAGAGAAGTTGGCCATGGAAAATTAGCTTGGAGAGCCATAAATTCATCATTACCGGAAAAAGAAAAGTTTCCTTATACTATTAGAGTGGTATCAGAAATCACAGAATCAAATGGCTCATCATCTATGGCAACTGTTTGTGGTGCATCTTTAGCTCTTATGGATGCGGCTGTTCCAATCAATGAACCAGTTGCAGGAATAGCAATGGGATTAATAAAAGAAAAAGATAAATTTTCAGTTTTATCAGATATTTTGGGCGACGAGGATCATTTAGGAGATATGGATTTTAAAGTTGCTGGTACAAAAGATGGAATAACATCACTACAAATGGACATTAAAATTACCGGAATAACTTTTGAAATAATGGAACAAGCTCTTAATCAAGCAAAAGAAGGCAGAGCAGGTATCTTGCAAGAAATGAATAAAGCAATAAAATCTTCAAGAAAAGAAGTATCCAAACATACTCCAAAAATTGAAACTGTTATGGTTGATAAAAAAGATATAGCAGCCGTAATAGGAAAAGGTGGAGCTACAATTAGGGAAATTGTTGAACTGTCCGGAGCAAAAGTAGATGTTAAAGATACAGGCGAAGTTACTATTGCCGCCCCAGACGAGGCTTCACGAAATAAAGCTATGGAAATGGTAAAAAATATTGTTGCTAAACCTGAGATGGGAAAAATTTATAAAGGTAAAGTTGTTAAGATAATGGAGTTTGGTGCTTTTGTTAATTTTTTAGGTAAGCAGGACGGTCTTGTACATATTTCTCAATTAGCAGCTAAAAGAGTAGCAAAAGTTGGAGATGTTGTAAAAGAAGGTGACGAAGTATCTGTTAAAGTTATAGGTTTTGATAGAGGTAAAGTAAAACTTTCGATTAAAGAAGCTAGCTAAGAAATATTTTTTGGATTAGGCATTCCAACTTTATTATATCCAGCATCCACATAGTGAATTTCTCCAGTTACCGCAGCAGATAGGTCGCTTAATAGATATAAAGCTGAACCACCAACATCATTAATATCCACGTTTCTTTTTAAAAGCGAATGATCTTCATTCCATTTATATAAAAATTTTGCATCTCCTATGGCAGATGCAGCTAAAGTTTTGATAGGACCAGCACTAATTGCATTTACTCTTATTCCTTTTTCTCCCAAATCTCTAGCAAGGTATTTTACACTAGTTTCTAGTGCAGCTTTACAAACCCCCATAACATTATAATTTGGAATAACTTTAGTGGACTCATAAGTTAATGTTAACATACTTGAACCTTTACTCATTATTTTTGATGCTTCTTTAGCTATTTCGGTAAGTGAAAAGCATGAAATTAACATGCTCTTTAAAAAATTTTCTCTTGAAGTATTTAAATATTCGCCCGAAAGTTCTGATCTATCAGAAAAAGCAATTGCATGTACAACAAAATCTAAATTTCCCCATTTTTTTTTAATATCATCAAATGTTTTTATTACATCTTCTTTTTTTTCAACATCGCAACTTAGTGTGAAGTTAGATTTTAAAGATTCGGCTAAAGGAATAACTCTTTTTTTTAAAGCATCACCCAGATATGTAAAAGCAAGTTCAGCACCATGTTCAGACAATTTTTTTGCTATTCCCCATGCAATGGAACGATCATTTGCAACACCCATTATTAATCCTTTTTTTCCTTTTAATAAGCTCATAAATTAAATCTTTTCAAAAACTAATGTTGCGTTAGTTCCTCCAAAACCAAAACTATTAGACATTATTGCCTTTAAATCTACATCTTTTTCAACTTTTGTTACTATTGGATATTTTTTTGCTTCTTCATCCATTTGATTAATATTAATTGAAGCAGATATAAAATTATTTTTCATCATAACCAAACTATAAATAGCTTCATGAACTGATGTAGCTCCTAGCGAATGACCAGAAAGTGATTTTGTAGAACTTATTTTAGGAATAAAATTTTTAAATACTTTTCCAACTGCTTTAAGTTCAGTAATATCTCCAACTGGAGTAGAAGTTCCATGTGTATTTATATAGTCTATTTTATTTTTACTTGTACTTAATGCCATTTCCATACATCTTACCGCACCTTCTCCTGAAGGAGCAACCATGTCATAACCATCAGATGTAGCTCCGTATCCAGTAACTTCGGCATAAATTTTTGCTCCCCTTGCTTTAGCATGTTCGTATTCTTCTAAAACCAAAACACCTCCGCCTCCAGATATTACAAATCCATCCCTAGTTTTATCATAGGGCCTAGATGCTTTTTGGGGTGTGTCATTATATTTTGATGATAATGCAGTCATTGCATCAAACATAGCTGTCATTGCAAAATGAACTTCATCACTTCCTCCAGCAAATACTATTTTTTGTTTTCCTAATTGTATTAGTTCCATTCCATTTCCAATACAATGTCCACTAGTAGCGCAAGCTGAACTGATAGTATAATTTACACCTTTAATTTTAAATGGAACAGCCAGAGTTGCTGATGCAGTACTTGACATAGTTCTAGGAACTACAAAAGGACCCATTTTTTTTGGATTCTTCTCACGTGTTTTGTCGGCTGCAAGAATTACATTTTTAATTGAAGGACCTCCTGATCCCATAATCATACCAGTTAAAATATTACTTACATCTTTTTCCTCTAAACCCGAATCTTTAACAGCTTCCTGCATGGCAATATAATTATATGCTGATCCCGGTCCCATAAATCTAATTATTTTTCTATCAACATAATCTTCAACTTTAATGTTTGGTATTCCATGAACATGACTCTTTAAATTAAATTCTTTATATTCTTCAGAGAATGTAATTCCTGATTTTGAATTTAATAAAGATTGATAAATTTCTTTCTGATTATTTCCTAAGCAGGAAACAATTCCAATTCCAGTTACCACTACTCTTTTCATTATTTAAATAATCCTACTTTTAAATTTTCAGCTTCGTATATTGCTTTATCATCAGAATATAAAGTGCCATCAGCTAATCCTACAACAGCGCCTTTTTTTTTTAAAATTCTTTTCATATCAACTTTATATCTAGCAATTTTGGCATTAATAAGCACTTCACCAGTAAATTTCACAGAATTTACTCCAAGAGCTCGTCCTTTTCCTGGCTCTCCTTTCCAACCTAAAAAAAAACCAACTAATTGCCACATGGCATCCAATCCAAGGCATCCAGGCATAACAGGATCTTCTTTAAAGTGACAATCAAAAAACCACATTTTTTCCTTTATATCGAGTTCAGCTTCAATCAATCCTTTACTATAAATTCCTTTGCTTTCTTGAATATTTGTAATTCTATCGAACATTAACATAGGTGGAGAAGGTAGCTTAGCATTTCCTGGACCAAATAATTTTCCATTAGCACACTCAATTAATTCTTCATATTTAAAACTGTTTTTTTTTGTCATAGAGATAAATTAATACTTGATTAAAATACTTTATTACATATATTTAGTTTAGAATGATTATAAATTAAAAAGGCAGTAAAATCACTATTTTTAAAGATAATGGACCATTTAAAATTTCATACGGATAAACTTAGGGTATCAGGTTTAAGACCAACAAGGCAAAGACTTGCTATATCTAAGATTTTATTTAATAGGAAAGAAACATTTCATTTTACGATTGATCAACTAAAAAAAATTGTTGAAAAAAATATTAAAAAAAAAATTTCTCTCGCTACATTATATAACACAGTACATGCTTTTGAAAAAAAGGGATATTTAAAAGAAATTTCCTTAAAAGGAAATAAAACTTTTTTTGATACAAACACAAGAAGTCACCATCATTTTTATGATGAAGAAACAGCACAATTAACTGATATAAAAAATGAAAATATTTCTATAAATAATTTACCCAAAATTCCAAATGGAAAAAAAATTCAAGATATAGAAATTACAATTAAAGTTGCGAATAATTATCAAAAACAAAAAAATTATTAATTTGATATATATCAAAATATTTTAAATCATTGACTTATAGTTTAGAATCATTATAAACTACTTTTAAAGGAGAGATATTATGGCATTAAAAGGAAGTAAAACGGAAGGAAATCTAAAAGCAGCTTTTGCCGGTGAGAGTCAGGCAAATCGCAGATATTTATATTTTGCACAAAAAGCTGACGTAGAGGGTTACAATGACGTTGCCGCAGTATTTAGATCAACAGCAGAAGGTGAAACTGGACATGCTCATGGGCATTTAGAGTTTTTGGAAGAAGTTGGTGATCCAGCAACGGGCAAACCAATTGGTGAGACAAAAGCAAATTTGGTATCAGCAGTTGCAGGAGAGACACACGAGTATACTGATATGTATCCAGGTATGGCAAAAACTGCAAGAGAAGAAGGTTTTGAAGAAATAGCAGACTGGTTTGAAACTTTAGCAAAAGCAGAAAAATCTCATGCAGGTAAATTTCAAAAAACATTAGATTCAATCTAATTTTATATTTTTAGTGGGGAAAGATCCCCACTAAAAAAGAAAAAATCAAAATGAGCAAAGAAGGAAGTACGCAGGCACCAAAGCGGCATCCGATTGATTTCAATCACCCAGATTTTCTTGATGAAAAAAAATTAGATCAGGAAATGAGAAGAGTATTTGATATTTGTAGTGGATGCAGAAGATGTTTTAATCTTTGTGAAACTTTCCCAAAACTTTTTGATATGATTGATAAGTCAAAAAATGAAGATGTTGAGAGTTTATCTAACAACCAATTTTCCTCAGTTGTAGATGCTTGTACACTTTGTGATATGTGTTTTATGACAAAATGTCCATATGTACCACCACATCAATTTAATTTAGATTTTCCTCATTTGATGCTCAGGTATAGAGCACTTCAAAAAAAACAAAATAAATTATCCTTAATTCCTTCACAATTAGCTAAAATAGATAGAAATGCAAAAATTGGAATTATTTTTTCATGGTTTTTAAATTGGGCATCAAATATTAGCAACAAATTTACAAGAAAAATACTGGAACTAATAACTGGTATAGATAAAAGAGTTAAGCTTCCATCTTACAATTCAGAAACTTTTACAAATTATTTCAAAAAAAATAAAAATTTTAAGAATGTTGAAAATATAAATAAAGGAAGAAAAGTAGTTATTTATTCAACATGTTTTGTTAATTTTAATAAAAAAGATACTGGGATTGCTGCACTTAAAGTTTTAAAAAAAAATGGTGTAGAAGTTCAAGAAGCCTATCCAGGGTGCTGCGGAATGCCTTTTTTAGAGCAAGCAGATTTGCAAAAAGTGGTTGAGCAGGCAAAAAAGGTATCAAAAGATTTACTTAAATGGATAGATAGAGGCTATCAAGTGATTACACTTACAGCTAGCTGTGGGCTAATGTTAAAATTTGAGTGGCCGTTATTGTTGCCTAATAATGAAGATGTGAAAAGAGTATCAAAAAATATTAGCGATATTGATGAATACATAGTCGATATTTCAAATAACGAAGGTCTAGCAAAAGGACTTGGCGAGATTGATGGTGGAGTGACAGTTCATCACGCATGTCACGCAAGAGCACAGAATATGGGAATCAAAGCTAGAGATATGCTTAAGTTAATTCCAAATATTAAAATTGATGTAGTTGAAAGGTGCGCAGGACATGGAGGCACATTTGGGGTTATGAAAGATACTTATAATATTGCATTAAAAGTTGGCAGACCAACAGCAAGACAAATCAAAAATAAAAATAACAAATATATGGCATCAGATTGTCCATTAGCTGGGAAGCATTTAAAGCAATTAGAGCAAGATACTAAAATTTCAAATGATGAAGCATTGCACCCAATAGAATTAATAGCGAAGGCATATAGATTATAAATATGACAAGAGAAAATAGAATTGTTGAAAAAAAAGATTTAATTCCACAAGAAAAGTATGAAAAAATTAGAAAAAAATTTAGAAAAGAACTACTAAGTATTAAAAAAAATAGAAGAATACCAATTGGTCCACATGCAACATTTTATTTTGAAAACTTTGATACAATGTTAGGTCAAATTCAAGAAATGCTTTATATTGAAAAAGGTGGAGATGAACAATTAAAAGATGAATTAAATGCTTATAATCCACTTATTCCTAAAGGGAAAAATTTGGTAGCGACATTGATGTTTGAAATTGATGAACCTAAATTAAGGACAGATTTTTTAAGTAAAGTAGGTGGGATAGAAGAAAAAGTCTATTTTCAAATTGGCGAAGATATAATTGAAGCTGTACCAGAAATAGATGTAGATCGCACTTCAGAAGAAGGCAAAGCCTCATCGGTTCAATTTGTACATTTTAATTTTTCCGAAGCACAAATAAAAAAATTTAAGGATTTAAATACAGAAGTTAAAATAGGTATTAACCATAACTTATACAAGCACAGAACTAAAATTTTAAAAGATACCCAGAATGCTTTAATAAAAGATTTTATTTAATTTTTCCCCAAAGAGAGTTTTTATTAATCCATCCGATAAATCCACCAGAAGTAATCTTACACCATTTTACCTTGCATTTTTTTATCAAAACCAATCTTCCAATTTCTAGTTTTGCAATTGGTTTTGAATAAATAGTAGGATTTTTATAGAGTATAGAATTATTTTTTTTATTAATTGCAGATTTTTTTTTTGATAATTGTGAAACGTGCATCCATCCAGAATTATTATCAAAATCTCTAATTTTTCTCCAAGTGTCCGATTTGTCCAAAACCATCACAGGTAAATATTTTTTTTTATAAATTAATTTAATGGGATATTCAAAAGAAGGTCCTTGACGTAAATTTACTTCGTTATTTTTTAAAGATAAAAAATTTATATTTTCATTTGCGAACGACTTTGGTAGAAAGATTAAAATTATGAGAAATAAAATTAAATTAAATAAATAAGATTTGTTATATTTTTTCATTACAATAACAGTCAGAACGTTTATTAAGCTTTACTTTTCTAAATGTAAGTTTTAAGGAATCGATAATGAGTATATGCCCACAAAGAGTATTACCGATGCCAAGAATTTCCTTAGCAACCTCATTTGCTTGGATGCTGCCAATTATGCCTCCTAATGTGCCTAAAACGCCGTCATATTCACAATTATCGATATCTAGGTCAGTTGGGGCTTGAGGAATAAAACATCTTAAACAAGGTGAATTTTTTTTAGAGAAATTGAAGGTATAAACTTGACCATCAAATTTACTTATTGCTCCTGAAATCAAAATTTTTTTGTTCTTTAAACAGTAGTCATTAATTAAAAAGCGTGTACGAAAATTGTCACTTCCATCCACAATTAAATCAAAATTTTTTGCCAGCTGATTAATATTTTTTTTGGTTAACTTTTTGTTAAAAGAGTGGAGTTTTATATCTGGATTAATTTTTTTTAATTTATTAATTGCTGCAGAAGATTTCTTTTTTTTAAGGTCTTTTGTCGAAAAAATAATTTGGCGAGTAAGATTTGAAATTTCAACAATATCTTTATCAATTATACCTATTTTACCTATACCTAGTGCTGTTAGATATATTGCTATGGGAGAACCAAGTCCTCCGGCGCCAACAATTAAAACACTTGATTTCAAAAGTTTTTTTTGTCCTATAACGCCAATTTTCTTTAAAATTATTTGTCTTGAATATCTATCTATTTGTTTTTTTGAAAATTTCATTATATTTTTTATTTACCAGTTGATCCAAAACCACCTTCTCCTCTTAGAGTATCTGGTAAATTTACTACTTCTTCGAACTCAATTTTTTCAACAGGTGTTAAAATCATTTGAGCAATTCTATCCTTGTTATTAATAATAAATTCACTATTACCATGATTAAAAAGTATTATTTTAATCTCACCTCTATAATCACTATCGATTGTTCCAGGCGTATTTAAAACTGATATATTATTTTTTGCAGCAAGTCCTGACCTAGGTCTTATTTGTATTTCATATTTTTTTGAAAATGCAACTGAAAGACCAGTAGGTACTAGACATGAACTTTTAGGAGCCAATTTAATTGGTTGCTTTATAAAGGCCATTAAATCCATACCAGATGCGCCTATTGTTTTGTATTTTGGTACTTCTACTGCAGGGTTTAATTTTTTAATTAATACTTTTACCATTAAATTTTAATTTAATTGGCTGATAATTCTATCTATGATTTCGTCTGATATTTCAGATTTTTTTTTCATAACAAGTTTTTCTTCATTAATTTTTTTATCTTTATAAAAAATTGTTACTTCGTTAAAATCCGAATCAAAACCAATCGATTTATTGGAAACATCATTTGCGACAATCCAATCACAATTTTTTTCCAATAATTTTTTTTTGGCATTATTTATTATGTCATTTGTTTCTGCAGCAAAACCTATTACTAGTTTTGGTCGAAGTGAATTGTGATTTGAAACATAATTTATAATATCAATATTCTTTTCAAAACTTAAATTTATGTAATCTTCTTTTTTTATTTTATTATTATTTTTTTCTTTAATTTTAAAATCTCCTACAGCTGCTGAAAATATTGCAACATCTGCAGGTAAACTATTTTGTGTTGCTTTAAACATTTGATCAGCTGTTTCAACTTTTATAAAATTTATGTCCCCTTCTACTTTTAAATTAGTTGGTCCAGATATGAGCGTAGTTTCAAATCCTTTTTTAGATAGTGATCTAGCTAATTCAAAACCTTGCTTTCCACTTGATCTGTTGCTTATAAATCTTACAGGATCAATATATTCACGTGTTGGTCCTGCTGTGACCAAAGCCTTTAATTTTTTATTTTGGTTTAAATTGATGAAATAATTTTCAATTTCATTAATAATTTCATTTGGCTCTGTCATTTTGCCTTCACCAAATTCTCCACATGCCATGTCACCTGTTTCTGGTCCAATAATTTTGTAGCCAAAATTTTTTAATTTTTTAAGATTTTCTTTAGTTGAAGGATGCTCCCACATTCTAACATTCATTGCTGGTGCTAAAAAAATATCTTTATCTGAAGCAAGTATTACTGTTGAGGCCAAATCATCAGACGATCCAGTGCTTAATTTTGAAATAGTATTAGCTGTTGCAGGCGCTACAAGTATTACGTCTGACCATCTGGAGAGAGTTATATGGTCCATTTCAGCTTCGCTTTTTACATTAAATAAGTCGTCATAAACTTTTTCTTGCGAAAGAGAAGTAACTGATAGAGGTGTAACAAATTCTTTTGCACTTTTAGTTAAAATTGTTTTAACCTTAGCAGCTCTTTTTTTTAATAATCTTATCACCTCTAAACTTTTGTAAGCAGAGATTCCTCCGCAGATAATTAGAAGTATTTTTTTTTCTAGCAAATTGCTCATAAGTTTATTATTTGAATACCAAGAGAACAAAAATTACAAGTATTAAAACTCCTCCTAGTATTTTATTACGTATTAATTCTAGTTTAAGCTCCTCTTCCTTAAAATTTCTGTATGATAAATTATTTGGGTTAAATTTGCCTTCAGCTATTAAAGTCATAACATCATTTGCCCTATCCATCATAACAGGAAAATTTGGCAATTTTTTTAATATTTCAGATGTTTCATTTACAAATTCATTTACTTTATTAATCGGATCTTTAACTTCTTTTAACCAGTTTTCTAATATTGGTTTTGAGACATTCCATATATTTGTATCAGGATCTAATTTTCTTGAAACGCCTTCAACAACCACCATAGTTTTTTGTAAAAGTAAAAGTTGTATTTGTGTTTCCATATTAAATCTTTCGGTAACTTCAAACAGTTGAGCTAATAGCTTTCCTCCAGAAATATTTTTAGCTGATTGACCAAAAATCGGTTCTCCTATAGAACGTAATGCTTGAGCAAAATCCTCTTTAGAGGTTTCTTTTGGTACCAATCCAGCAATGAAATGAATTTCTGCAACTTTTTTATAGTCTCTTTTAATAAATCCATAAAGTATTTCAGCTAAATACTTTTTGTTATTATTGTCTAATCTTCCCATTATTCCAAAATCTACAGGAATTATATCTCCATTTTTTGTAACAAATAAATTGCCTTGATGCATGTCGGCATGAAAGAATCCATCTCTGACTGCGTGTCTTAAAAAATGTTGAATTATATTTTGAGCTATCTTTTTAACATCAATATTTAATGATTTTAAATTTTCAACCTCTCTTATTGAAATTCCATCTACTCTATCCAGGCATAATATTTTTTTGCTAGTTTGATTCCAATAAATTTTTGGCACCTTAAAACCTACATCATTTTTTGTATTTTCTTTTAGCTCATTAGCTGCAGCAGCTTCAAATCTTAAATCCATTTCAACATTTGTTACTTCTCTTAATAATTGGACAACTTCAATCAATTTTAATCTTTTTGCTTTTTTTAAAAAAAACTGGACAAAATAAGCTAGGAGCATTAAAGAGTCTAATTCTTCATTAAATATTTTTTCAATATTTGGTCTTAATATTTTTATAGCAACCTCTTTGTTAGAACCATTAATTTTTGCAAAGTGTACTTGAGCAATTGAGGCGGCTGCTATAGGTTCAGATAAGTTTTTAATTTCATTAAAATTTTTTTCTCCAAGCTCTTCTTTCAAAATTTTTTTTGCCTCCATTATGTTAAAAGGAGGCAACTTATCTTGTAGCTTTTCTAATTCTTTAGAAATATTTTCACCAATTATATCTGGTCTGGTTGATAAAAATTGTCCTAGTTTAATAAATGTTGTACCCATTTCTTGCAGGGCATTACACAATTTTTCACCAGAAGATAGATCGTTTAGAATTTTCTTTTCTTTTAGGTTAAAGCCAATTATAAAAAATAATATTTTTACTCCAATGGGTGGATTGTAAATTTGATAGATGGAGGAAATAGCCCCTGAGGTTGATAGTTTTCTTCCGATTTTAAAAAGTAAAAGTATTTTTTTAAACATTTTATATTTTCCAGGCTGAATGAATGGCTACAATTCCACCCGTCAAATTTTTATATGATACATTTTTAAAATTTTGTTTTTTTAATAAATTTAGCAATTCTTTTTGGGAGCAAAATTCATTGATACTATTAATTAAATATTCATAAGGTTCTGAATTTCCTATAACAATTTTTCCAATTCTAGGTATTGTTTTGGAGTACATTTTATAAAATTTATCCAAAATTTCATTTTGGACTTTTGAAAATTCTAAACACAATAGTCTTCCCCCTGGCTTTAGAACTCTAAAAGCCTCCTTAAATGTTTTATCAATATTTACTACATTTCTAATGCCAAAACTTATTGTGTAATAATCAAATTCGTTGTCTTTGAAAGGTAATTTTTCAGCATTATTACAGTACCATTTGACATTATTATTATTTTTGAATTTTTTTCTATTTATCTCAAGCATGCCTTTATTTTCGTCTACACAACAAATCTTACCCTCATAATTTGTTTGGGCTAAAAATAGCTTTGCTATATCTCCTGTTCCAGAGGCGACGTCGACTAATTTACTTTTTTTTTGAGGATTAAGATAATTAATAAAAGTTTTTTTCCATAACCTATGAATTCCTAAAGACATTAAATCATTCATAAAATCATATTTATGAAAGACTTCATTAAATACTTTAGAGACAATCTTTCTTTTGTTAGAACGATGCGTTTGCATTTAATTTAAATAGACCATATGTGAACTTTTTTGACAATATATTGATGTTGACCGATATAAGCCAAAAAGATATATATTCAGCACTTTATGCCAAATATTAAATCTGCAGTAAGACGAGCTAGAAGAACTGAGAAGCAAGCTTTAGTAAATAAGATAAGAAAAAGTAAATACAAATCTGCAGTAAAACAGATGGCAATATATCTTAATTCGGGAAAAACTAAGGAAGCAAAAAATTTCCTGCCTAAATTCCACTCACAATTGATGAAAATAGCAAAAACGGGATCAATTAATAAAAAAACTGCTTCAAGAAAAATTTCTAGAATTACTTTAAAAATAAACAATCAAAAGAAAAAATAAATTAAGTCAATTAAGAGTTGATAAATTGTTATTTTATTTTTAATCATAACTAAATAAAGAATTTTTTTTAAAATAAAAACTAGATCTAGTAAATATATCGAAAGTTGCATTTACAAATAATTTTTTTAGAATTTTTTTTTTTAATACAACCAAAAATTTTTTTTAATACAACCAAAAATTTTTTTTAATA
>Ga0066836_10000029_pt1 | contig 53815 bp, 53 predicted proteins | sample ETNtaG_18_FD_71568 | JGI IMG/M metagenome (GOLD analysis project Ga0066836, IMG submission 71568) | Marine microbial and viral communities from oxygen minimum zone, Eastern Pacific Ocean - ETNP201302SV91 | ecosystem: Environmental > Aquatic > Marine > Oceanic | place: Pacific Ocean: Eastern... | reverse complement strand
AAATAAATATGGATTTAATTTAAAAGAAATTAAAGATTTTTTCAATAATAAATTAGATGAATCATATAATAACATAAATATAGTTGGGCTAATGGGAATGGCAACATTCACAAAAAATGAAAATCAAATTAAAAATGAGTTTAGAAAACTAAAAACCCTTTTCGATGAAATAAAATCTATTTCAAAAAAAAACTCACAAAACATTAATACTCTTTCTATGGGAATGAGTGGAGATTATAAAATAGCAATAGAAGAAGGAAGTAATATGATAAGAATAGGATCTCTTATATTTGGAGAAAGAGACTAGTAATCTTTTAATTGTAAAAACTAATTATTATAATAGCAAGTAATTTTCAATACTTTAAATGGAAAAAAACAAAATATATACATACAGCACTCTTTTACTTGCAATCTTGCTTGCAGGCTATCTTGTAAATAGTATTAAAACAAGTATAGATGAAGAAGAAAGAATAACTACAATGGAATCAAAAATCATTAATAAACTTAAAATGATTAGAAGTGCTCAAATTTCCTATGAATCTATCAATGGTGAATATACTTCAGATTGGGATAAATTAATAAATTTCATCGATTCAGGTAAGATTTATCTAATTCAAAGAAGAGAGGAAACTATAATGCTTGAATATGGAGCTGAAGAAACAACTTTATATTTAGATACAATAGGTAGTATTAGTGTAATTGACTCATTATTTTCTAATAGTCCTAATTTTAGTTCTAAATCTCTAGCTGTTGTTCCAGGTTTAGAAAATGTTAAATTTAAAATGTGGTCTGGTAGAATTGAAAAAGGTGGTGTTTTAGTTAATGTGGTTGAAGTTAGAAACCCGAAACCTATTGATCCAAATAGAAAAGAAAGCAATGAAGCAAACATTCATAAACCTCTAAGATTTGGTTCTAGAATAAGTATTACTACAGCAGGTAACTGGGAGTAATACATCTGTTATATTTAATTTTTAAATATCAATTATCAAACAAGAAGTTACAGATCATTTATTAATTAAAATCACTGACTATTTCTTTCAGTACATAGTTTTAAATAACAAAAAAATAAATGAATTAAAGATTCATAAATTAAAAAATTTTAATTCTATTGATGAAAAAATTGAGATAATTAATAGTATTAAAAAAAAAGATAAAATATTTAAAAATAAAGAATGGGAAAGTATTAAGATATCAATAAGTAACACAAAATTTAGTTTAGTTCCAGAACAATTTTTTAATTCTAAAAAATTAGATTTTTATTTAAATAAAACCACTTCATATTCAAAAAATAATGATAAATCAAACTTCTATTTCCACAAAAAATTAAAATTATATAACATTTATGCGATTGAAAAAAAATTAGTTAATTGGTGTAAAAAATCATTTAAAAAAGTTAGTTTATTTCACGAAACAAGTTCATTAATTAATGGTTTTTATAAAACAAATAAATCAAAAGATACTATAGCTTATATTTATTTTGATCATCTGGTTTTTCACATATTAATTTTTAACAAAAAAAAATTACTTTATAATAATTTTTTCTTAATTGAAAAAAATAAATTTTTAAGCTATATTTTTTTAGTAATAGATGAATTAAAAATAGATCAAAAAAATCTTAGAATTGTTATTTCAGGTAGAGATTTAACATATTTCAATAGTAAATTGAAAGAATACTTTGAAAAAATTTCAATTTATCAATCAAATGGTTTTATTGAAAATACAAAAGAAAGTAATACAATTAGTTTATTATTTAATTATTATTTATAATAAATTAGTAAAAATTAATTTTATGAAAAATATTGCTTTATTCCCAGGTTCATTTGACCCATACACTTCGGGTCATCACGATATAGTACAAAAAAGCTTAAAGCTGTTTGATAAAATTGTTATTTGCATTGGTCATAATTCTAACAAAAAAAGATACTTTGATGAAAATAAAATTTTAAGAAAAATAAAAATATTATATCAAAAAAATAAAAATATTGATGTCATTATATACAATGAATTAACAGCCAAATTAGCAAAAAAATATAATGCAGATTTTATTTTAAGAGGATTAAGAAATACTACTGATTTTGAATTTGAAAACTCTATATCACAATTAAATAAGCATTTAAATAAAGAGCTTGAGACAGTATTCTTTATTACTTCTCCAAAACATGCTCATATAAGTTCAACCATTATAAGAGAAGTGCATGAATACGGAGGAAATATTAATAAATTTTTACCTTATAAACTTAAATAGCTTTTAATAATGAATAAAACATTTTTTATTCCATTACTTTTATCTATCATAACAATAAATATTTCTTTATCCCAAACAAATAAACCTATTTTACACGGTAAGCACTGGATTGCTATAACAGGAAAACCATTAGGTGCTACTGCAGGTGCAATGATTTTTAGTAAAGGAGGTAATGCAATTGATGCAGCATGTGCAATGGTTGCCTCAACTGCTACAATGTGGGATGTTTTAGGATGGGGTGGAGAAACTCAAGCTTTAATTTATCATCCAAAACTAAAAAAAGTAATAGGAATTAATGCTTTAGGTGTAGCTCCAACTGGTGCTACCCCAGAGTTTTATAGAAATAAAGGATACTCAATACCCCCTAGATTTGGTCCACTAGCTGCAGTCACACCTGGTACTCCTGCTGGAATCATGGTCATGCTCGCTGAATATGGAACAATGAGTCTTGGAGAAATTTTACTTCCAGCTATGGAGATGGCTAGAGGTTATCCTATTGAAGCACAAGCAGCAAACTCGATAGAAAGAAACAAAGAAGAAATAAAAAAATGGAAATACTCAAAAGATATTTTCTTAACTAATCAAGGTGAAGAAAGAGAAGCACCAAATGAAGGAGAGGTATTTGTTCAAAAAGATTTGTATAATACATTAAAAAAATTAGTTGAAACAGAAAGAGAAGCTTTATCGAATGGAAAAAATAGAAAAGAAGCAATATATGAAGCATATAATAGATTTTATGAAGGTGATATAGCAGAAGAAATAGCAAGATCTACTCAAGAACAAGGAGGACTTATTACTTTAGAAGATCTAAAAAACTATAAAGTTTATATAGAAGAACCACTAAAAACTACATATAAAAATATTGATGTCTATAAATTAACAACATGGGTTCAAAGCCCAGTATTACTTCAATCTCTAAATATGATTGAGAATTTAGATGTTAAATCAATGGGTTTTAATTCAACAAATTATATACATAATCTTTATCAAATAATGAATTTATCTTTTGCAGATAGAGATTTTTATTATGGTGATCCATATTTTGAACCAAAAGAACCAATAGAGGGGTTACTATCAAAAGAATATGCTAAAGAAAGGTTAAAACTTATAAGTAATAAAAACAATAAAGGAATTAAACCTGGAAATCCATATAGTTTTCAAAAAGGGGGAAATCCTTTCTTAAAATATATTGATACTTGGGAAACAGATAATAATCTAGATAAAATTAAATCTACCTTTGATCTAAATCATAATATGAGTTCTAAATATAATTTTGAGGAATCATTTATGGTAGGAACCACAACCGTTCAGGCAGCTGATTCATCAGGTTGGATTGTATCTATAACTCCAAGTGGTGGGTGGATTCCAGCTGTAATAGCAGGAAAAACAGGTATTGGATTAAGTCAAAGAATGCAAAGTTTTGTCTTAGATCCAAAAGATGGCCCATATAATGTATTAGAACCTGGAAAAAGACCAAGAGCTACTTTAACACCAACTATTGCTCTTAAAAACAATAAACCATACCTATCTTTTGCCGTTCAAGGAGGAGATTCTCAAGACCAAAATCTTTTACAATTTTTTCTTAATATGGTTGAATTTAACATGAATGTTCAAGAAGCATGTGAAGCACCAAACATTAATAGTTTTCAAATGAGGTCATCGTTTGGATATCATGAAAATAGACCTGGCGATTTATTGCTTCACGAATCAACACCTCAATTCATTAGAAAAGAACTTAGAAAAAAAGGATATAAACTTCAGTTTAGAACTAAAACTTCAGGTCCAATAAATGCTATTTTTTTTGATAATACTAATAAAACACTCCAAGGAGGATCTAGTGATTTTGGAGAAGATTATGGAATTGCATGGTAAATACAATCAGTAAGAATGTCTATTAGAAATAATGAACAAATCATCAAATATCAAACCTATCCGCATTCATTACCTTAATCCAAGCAATAACGAAATCTTTAACTAATTTTTCTGAACCATCATCAGACCCATACACCTCACAAATTGCTCTTAATTCTGAATTTGAACCAAATATTAAATCTACTCTAGAAGCTTTCCATTTCTTATCTCCTGATAATTTTGAAATACCAATAAATGATTCATTATCATCAGAATCTGGTAACCAACTAATATCCATATCTAGTATATTAATAAAAAAATCATTTGATAAGGTATCAGATTTAGAAGTGAAAACACCTTTATCAGAACTATTATAATTCGTTCTTAATACCCTTAAACCTCCTATTAATGCGGTCATTTCTGGTGAAGTTAATCCTAATAAATTAGCTTTATCAATCAATAATTCTTCAGTTGAAACTGTATGATTGCCTTTTATATAATTTCTAAAACCATCTACATGTGGTTCTAAAACTTTAAAAGAATCAACATCTGTCTGATCTTCTCTTGCATCTACTCTTCCTTTGATAAAAGGAACCTCGATATTATATCCAGCATTTGATGCAGCCTTTTCTATCCCAACACTACCTCCAAGAATTATTAAATCAGAAACTGAAATTTTAGAATCGTGAGATAAATTATAATCATTTTGTATTTTTTTATAAATATCTAAAACTTTACCTAGTTCTACTGGTTCATTAACTTTCCAAAAAATTTGAGGAGCAAATCTTATCCTTCCTCCATTACTTCCACCTCTTTTATCTGTTTTTCTAAAAGTTGAAGCAGATGCCCAAGCAGTTTTAACAAGTTTAGGTACTGATAATCCACTTTGAGAGATTATTTTTTTTAATTCAGAAATTTCAGTTTCAGAAACATGATCATAATCAGCTTCTGGAATTGGATCTTGCCAAATCAATTCCTCTGAAGGAACTTCAGAACCTAAATACCTTTCTTTTGGTCCCATATCTCTATGTGTTAATTTAAACCAAGCTTTAGCAAATGTATCAGCAAAAACATCAGGATTATCATAAAATTTTCTAGAAATAATTTCATAATCCTTATCAAATCTCAATGCTAAATCAGTTGTTAACATCATAGGAGGGTGTTTTACAGCAGCATCGTGAGCATCAGGAACAGTACCTTCACCTCCTCCATTTTTTGGTTTCCATTGTGATGCTCCAGCTGGGCTTTTTGTTAATTCCCAATCATATTCAAATAAATTTTCAAAATATTTATTACTCCATTTTATAGGTGTTGAGGTCCATGCTCCTTCTAATCCACTTGTAATTGTTTCAGATCCACGACCTGTACCAAAAGTATTTTTCCATCCGGTACTTTGCTCTTCAATTGATGCACCTGCAGGTTCTTTACCAACATATTTTCCAGGATCTGCAGCTCCGTGGGTTTTACCAAAGGTATGTCCACCAGCTATTAAAGCAACTGTCTCCTCATCATTCATTGCCATTCTACCGAAAGTTTCTCTTATGTCTTTAGCAGCTGCAATAGGATCAGGATTACCATTTGGACCTTCAGGATTTACATAAATCAAGCCCATTTGTACAGCACCAAGTGGATTCTCTAAATCTCTATCCCCCGTATATCTATCATCTCCTAACCACTCTTTTTCAGATCCCCAATATATATCTTCATCAGGTTCCCATACATCTTCTCTTCCACCAGCAAAGCCAAATGTTTTAAATCCCATAGATTCTAATGCACAATTTCCGGTAAGAATCATTAAGTCTGCCCATGATAAACTTTTTCCATATTTTTTCTTAATTGGCCATAATAATAATCTAGCTTTATCAAGATTTGTATTATCAGGCCAACTATTCAAAGGAGAAAACCTTAATGTACCTGACCCGGCTCCCCCTCTTCCATCACCAATTCTATAAGTACCTGCACTATGCCAAGCCATTCTTATGAAAAAAGGGCCATAATGACCATAATCTGCAGGCCACCACTCTTTTGAATCAGTCATTAAATCATAAATTTCTTTTTTTAATTTTTTTAAATCAATTTTTTTAAATTCATCAGAATAATTAAAATTTTTATCCATAGGGTTACTAAGCCTTGAATGTTGTCTTAGTATATTTAAGTTAAGTTGATTTGGCCACCAATTATTATTTTTAGTTCCTTTCCCAGATGAAAATTTCAATTCACCACTAGTAAAAGGACACTTTCCTGATTTTCCATTTGATAATTCTTTCATAGGTATTTTTTAAAATTTGTTAAAAAGAAAGAGCCTCCTGCCGGGATCGAACCAGCGACCTAGTGATTACAAATCACTTGCTCTACCATCTGAGCTAAGGAGGCTAATATAGAGGGCAAAAATATAATATTTTTTAAATATCTAATTAACCATATTACAATAATTTTGATATACCTGTGAAGGAGATAAAAGTTTATTTCTATAATAATGAATAGCTGCTATTGCTCCATCAAAATAAATACCATTTCTACCTCCATTTTGAGAATTAGCTTCACTCCCATCACCTAAAAACCCATATCTATTATTAGAAGTTGGAGCGGTTCCTAAAGCAGTCATAGTTCCATCAGCAGTATAAGTTTTATCAACTACCCCATCTACATAAAAAATAATTTGTTGATTAGATACTGAAAAAGTAAATCCAACATAGTGCCATTGTCCATCATTAATTCTTGTAGTTCCAACAATATCAAAACAACATTGTCCAGAAAAACCACCTCCAGAGCTAATTCCTATATTCCCTCTATCTGAAGTATTTCCAGCCATAGCAACTTCACCTGCATTACTAATTGTAAGTTGAAATTTTTCACTTCTATCAAAATCAATAATAGACCAATTGTCACTATCCCAAACTCCTGGAGTTCCTGAATTATAAGTTGTTTTAACCCATGAAAAAACACTCATTTCAGAAATAGTATTGTTAATATTTAATGATTCTATATAAGCATAATGATTTGAACCGTTAAAAGTAAAAAACCCATCAACTATTACACTATTACCATTATTATAAGCATTTTGTAAATTGTTTCGAAGAATTGCATCGTATCCATTTCCACTTAAGTCAGCTAATGTTGTTCCAGATCCAGAATATGAGTTAGGGTTACCAACATCATAATGAATAGTTAATCCATCATTTATAATTTCACAAGATTCTCCAGCATGAATTCCTTGAAATGTTGGTAGAGAAATTTGACAAAAAGATTGTATTGAAAGAAATAATATGTTTATTAAAATACAACTGAATTTCATTTTTAAAAAAAATTTATACTAAAAATAAAAAATTTATATTATTAATAATGAATCCAAAAAGCTTTTATCTTATTATTTGAAATCTCAAGAGTAGGAAAAGGAAATTTAATGTAGCTTATAGAATTAAAAACTTTTTTAAGAAATTTTGAATTTGTATGAATTTTAGAAAAATCAACATCTAGGGATAAATAAAATTGTCTATATCTTTTATACTCTGGAATCATGACACCTTTATATTTAATCAAATTTTCAAATTCACCTAACATACCATCACCTCCATAACCTATTGATAAAGCAAGCCAATCAGGTAAAAATTCAGATTTAATAAATTTATTTGGAGTAAATGAAAACCAATACGTGTAACCATTATAATCATAAATAAGTTCTGAAATAAAATTATTTTTACCAAGGTAACCATTAGCATTCCTAGCATATATTGACCTTGAAAAAGTAAGTTTAGGTTTAATCCATTGCTCATTAAATAGTTTTTGTTGAACAATAAAAAAAGTTGAGCCTAAAGCATTAGCAATTATATCAGATACAGAAAAGCCCCATCCATCATAATAAGCATCAAAAAATTCAATTGGTGCTTCTAAAATAAAACCTTGTGAACCACCAAATAATAAAGCTTTATTTTCTTTAAAATTAGATTTTTTTAAAATTTTATAACCCACTAAACTTTCCAAATAAGATGCATAAAAATGTCCAAATTTATCTATTTGAAGCCAACCCTTAGAATCATTATAAAAATGAAAAGGAACTCTTTGCTTATCGTTATACCACTGAAATCTAAGATAAGAAATAGTGCCAGATAACACCGCTCCCTCAATAGCTAAAAATTTATACAATTTTTTTTTATTTAATTTATTTGAAGATGTATCGTATGGTATTGCAAAATTATTTTTTGAAAATGAATTTAAATTCATAAATAGAAATAATACAATTAACAATCTGGACATTTAATGTTGAATGAATTAAAAAAAACTTTTATTTAAAAAAAACATATATTTGATATAAAAATAACCCAATATGAAAACTAATTTACTAATATTAATATTATCATTTTATTTATTTAATTACGATTTAATTTCTCAAAAAAAAAATTATCAAATTAACCAGGCTTCAATTTTTGAAAATATAAACGTTAGAAATATTGGCCCAGCAAAAGTTTCTGGTAGAATAACAAAAGTAATTAAGGATTATACAAATTCTAATATTTGGTATGTTACAACAGCTTCAGGTAATGTATGGAAGACTTTAAACTCTGGCACAACTTGGATTCCAATTTTTGAACATTATGGATCATACTCAATAGGAACAATTAGTATTGATCCAAAAAACCCAAATATTTTATGGTTAGGAACAGGGGAAAATAATAGTCAAAGATCCGTTGGCTTTGGTGATGGAGTCTATAAAAGTATAGACGGAGGTAAAACATGGAAAAATATGGGTTTAAAAACATCAGAACATATAGCAAAAATAATCATTGACCAAAGTGATTCTGATAATATATATGTTGCTTCTCAAGGTCCTTTGTGGAGATCCGGTGGGGAAAGAGGCCTCTATAATTCCTCTGACGGAGGAAAAAATTGGAAAAGAATTTTACATGTAAGTGAAAACACTGGTATATCTGATGTCGTTATGGATCATAGTAATAATATTTTATATGCTAGCACATATCAAAGAAGAAGACACTTTGGAATTATAGTTGCTGGGGGCCCAGAAGGTGGTATTTTTAAATCAACAGATAAAGGTAAGACTTGGGAAAAATTAAAAAATGGATTACCAACTGGAGATATAGGAAGAATTGGACTCGCAATATCTCCCCAAAAATCAAATGTTATCTATTCATTAATTACAGCAAAAAAAGAAACAAAAGGTTTTTATAGATCTGAAGATTTTGGAGAAACATGGAAAAAAATGAGTGATTATCAAGTTGTTGACTCTCAATATTATGTAGAAATTTTTCCAGATCCTCATGAATTTGATAAACTATATTCTGTGGATATGAGATCTTATGTTACTGAAGATGGTGGTAAAACATTTAATAGAATTCCTGAAAATAAAAAACACGTTGATAGCCATGATGTGATTTTTGATATTAATGATCCTAATTACATCATGATAAGTTGCGATGGTGGAATTTATGAAAGTTTTGATAAAATGAAAACATGGAGGTTTATTGATAATCTTCCTATAATTCAATTATATAGAGTTGGAATTGATAATAGTAAACCTTTTTATAACGTTTATGGTGGAACTCAAGATAATGATAGCTTTGGAGGACCATCCAGAACTAAAAATAGATCTGGAATTAGAAATAGTGATTGGTTTGTTACAACCGGAGGAGATGGTTTTCAAGTTAGAGTAGATCCAAAAAATCCTGATATTATTTACACCATGTCACAATATGCAGGTATTATGAGATATGATAAATCAAATGGAGAAAAAATAGGTATAAAACCTCAACCAGGAATTAATGAAGCTGCATACCGATGGAACTGGGACTCCCCATTGATAATAAGCCCTCATAATTCAAATACATTATATTTTGCCGCCAATTATCTTTTTCAGAGTGATGATAATGGTAATTCATGGAAAAAAATCAGCTTAGATCTGACTAGAAATGAAGATAGAAATAAGAAAAAAGTTATGGGAAAAGTTTGGAGTGTTGATGCAATTTTTAAAAATATTTTTACTTCTCCATTAGGGACGATAGTTGCTTTAGACGAATCAGAATTAAATGAAGGATTTATAATTGTTGGAACTGATGATGGGTTGGTTCAAATTACTAAAGATAATGGTATGACTTGGAAAAAATACGAAAATTTTCCAGGTGTCCCATCAAAAGCCTATGTAACTGATGTATTAACCTCAAAGCATGATGTAAATACAATTTATGTTTCATTTAATTATCATAAATATGGAGATTTTAAACCATATTTAATTGTAACAAATGATGGTGGTAAAACATGGAAATCAATATCAAATAATATACCTAAAAATAATTTTGTATGGAGTATTTCAGAAGATCATATCAATCCAAATTTATTATTCATAGGAACAGAATTTGGTATGTTTTATTCAATAAATGCTGGAAATTCTTGGAATAAATTTAAAAAAATCCCAACGATTCCTATAAGAGATTTAGAAATACATAAAGAAGAAGATGATTTAATTGCTGCATCTTTTGGAAGAGGTTTCTTTATTGTAGATGATTATTCTCCCATAAGAGAATTTTCTAAAAATATATTATTTAAAGAAGGGCATTTGTTTTCAGTAAAAGATGTTATGCAATACATAGTTGCATCACCTGAAAAAACCGCAACTGGACACAACTTTTTTACTTCACCTAACCCTCCATATGGAATAAAATTATCATATTATCTTAAAAATGACCTGAAAAGTAAATATGAAAAAAGAATAGAAATTGAAAATAATAAATTTAACAAAGGAGAAACTATAGATTACCCTTCACAAAATGCTCTTGAAGAAGAATCTAAAGAAAAATCTCCAAAAATTTTATTAACAATTCTATCAGAAGATGGTAAAGTCATAAGAAGAATATCAGGTAAAAATAAAAAAGGATACCATGAAAATTATTGGGATTTAAGAACATTTAGCTATAGAAAAATTGAAAATGAAAAAGGTTTTTCAGGACCATTAGTACCTCCAGGAAAATACTCTGTATATTTAGAAAAATTTGAAAATAATATTTTTTCAACTCTTTCAGAAAAATTTTCTTTTAATGTTATACCTATTGGAAGCAAATCTTCTCAAAATGAGAGAGAAAGTCTATTCCAATTTCTAATAAAATTTGATAAAATATTTGCTGATGTTGAAAAACTAATAGATGATATAAATAATAAAATAAATAAAGTTGATGGAGAAATAAATAAATCAATTAAATCTGAAAATAAAAAAGATTTAACTGAATTAAATAATAAGAAAGGAAAATTAATGGATTTAAGAATGGAACTAACTGGAACAATCAGTCTTAACTATGCAGATGTGTTCTCTGGTTCTCCTCCTTCTATACAAAGAAGACTAGGGTCAATGAATTGGGAGTTAAATAATACGACCTCAAAACAAACAAAAACTCATGAAAACACCTTAAATATATCTAAAGAGAAATATGAAGAAATATTAAATAAATTTAAAAAATTATAATAATTCTTTTAAAAAATTAGTGTTAATATTACTACCGCACATTAAACATAATACATTACTATTTTTTGGTATTGAGATTTTATCATAAACCAAAGCTGCAATGGTTGTAGCTGCAGCAGGTTCTATAATTATTTTTTCACTATTTATTATTTGTTTTAAAGAGTTTTTAATTTCAGTTTCATTTACACATACTACTTTATCAACAAATTTTTTTATATACTTAAATGTAATATTTCCAGCAAATGGAGCAGCTAATCCATCAGCAATTGTCATATTATATGATAAAGACTCAGGCTTATTTGAAATCAAACTTTTACTTATAACATTAGAATTTATAGGCTCTACACCAATTATTTTAATTTTAGGATTTAATGTTTTTAAAACAGAAGAAATACCTGAAATCAAACCACCTCCCCCAACTCCAATAATAACGTATTCAATTTTTTTTGAATATTCAAATATTTCTAAACCAATTGTTCCTTGTCCATAAATTACATGATCATCATCAAACGGATGAATAAGAGTTAAATCATCTTTTTTCATTATTTTCATACATTCTTCTAACATATTGTTTTTAGTTAAAATAACATTACCACCATAATTTTTAGTTGAATTTATCTTAGATTCAGAAGCATTATGAGGCATTATTATTGTAGATTTTATACCTTTTTGAGTAGAAGCCCAAGCTAGAGCTTGTGCATGGTTTCCTGCAGATAAACTAATTACACCATTATTTTTTTCAATATCTGAAATATAACTTAGTTTATTTAATACTCCTCTAACTTTAAATGAACCTGTTTTTTGTAATGATTCTAACTTAAGATATAAATTACACTTTAATAATTTGGAAAAAAAAAAAGATTTAATTATTGGGGTATGATTTATTTTTTTTTGAATTTTATTTTTTGCTATTAAAACATTATTAATATCAAAAAACAAACTCATTTCATGTTTATTTTAAGCAAATCTAGTTGGGTTTTTAGTATATCAACTTTATTTGAAGCTTCCAAAATTTGTTTATCATAATCTTTTCTTAGGTTATTAGCATTTTCAGATGTCTTCAAAAAATCTATATTAACTTTCAAATTCTTTACTTCACCTTCAATTTTATTTATTTTATTTTTTAAAACTTTTTCTTTCTTATGAAGCTTATCTTTATAACGTGGTTTATTTAAAATATCTTTTAATTCTAAATTAAAATTATAAACAGAAAGATCATTACTGTCCATTAATTTAATTTTTTTATCAAGTGATTTAATTGAATTATCAAACATATCATTAATTTCTTTAACTTTTTCTTTAACTACTGGTCCAATTTTATTGTACTGACTTTGAAGTTTTATTAAATTCTTAGAAGAAAAATCAGAATCATTTGATAATTCTAATAATTTATTACATATATCAGATTTTAATTCATAATTTGAATTATACTCGTTTATTAAATCTTTATCTTCAAATCTTTTTCTTTCAAAAAAATAATCACATGAAGATTTAAACTTCTTATATATTTTATCTTTCATTTTAATTGGAACTTTACCAACATTTTTCCATTCCTTTTGAATTCCTTGAATTTCATTTGTTGTTTCTTTCCAATTATTGCTTTCTTTTAAGATTTCAACTTTTTCAATTAATTTAAGTTTTAATTCTAAATTATCATTATAAGATGATTCAAGTTCCTTAAAAAAATTAGATTTTTTATTAAAAAACGTTTTAAAGGTCAACCAAAATTCTTTATTAATAATTTTTGAATCTTTTTTTGGTACTCCACCTATTTTTTCCCATTCATCTTTTAAACTTAATAGTTCAGAAGTTTTATTTTTCCATTCACTAATATTATTAATATTTATATCATTAAATGAAACCATTTTTTTTAAAATTTCATTCTTTTTTTCTAAGTTGTTTTCTAGAGTTTTTTTAATATCAACAAAAAATTCTTTTTTGTTTTTATAAATTTCATCAGAAGCTTTTTTTAATCTATTCCAAACTTTGTCTTTGTCTTTTAATGGAACAGGGCCTGTTTTCTTAAATTTAGAATGAATTTGATTTAATTTTGATATTGTATTATTTAAATTATTTGATTTTAATAAATTTTCAGCTTGTTCACAAAGATCATTCTTTACCTCTAAATTTTTCTTTGAGTCTAAATCTTTCAATTCAAAATAAATGCTTCTATTATTGTAAAAAATATCTAAAAGTGCATTATAACTACTCCATAAAGATTTTTCCTTACCCGAATCAATAAAACCAATACTTTTCCATTCTTCTTGAAGTTTCTTAACCGAATTATATATAGATGAATCATCATCATTACTATTCAAGAGATTTCTTAAATTTCTAATTATACCTCTTTTTCCTTTTAGCTTTTCAGAAATTGATAAAATTGGAATACTTTCGTCAACTGCTTTAGATTCTTCTACTGCTTTAGATTCTTTTTTCGAATTAATATTTTCAGAATTAATATCTGATTTTAATTTTTTTTCTAAAGTATTAGTGTTTTTATTTTTCATAAGTTTAGCAAAAATACAAAATTAATTAAATCTTGGATTAATTGGGTAATTAGAAAACATTTTATGTATTCTACTACTGTCAGTTAAAACATCTTTCCAAATATTTTTATAATTCCTAGAAAAAATAATATTTATGTCAAACTTAGGAATAACAATCCATGAGTTTTTATTCACTTCTTCTTCTAATTGACCTTTATTCCAACCAGAATACCCTATAAATAATTTAAACTGATCTTTTTTAATTTTATTTTTTTCAATCAAGCTATATAGATAATCAATGTTTTTACTAAAAAATAAATTATTATTGAGTTTAACACTTTCATTAAAAACAATATTTTTTTTGTGTAAAAAGAAAATATTATTATCTACAGGACCTCCTAAAAAATATTTATCATCTATTAATATCTTAGAATTAATGGTTTTTAAATTACGTACTGAACATTTATTAACTTGTAATCCTATTGTTCCATTTTTATTATGATCACAAATCAAAATTACAGACCTATTAAAATAAGAATCTATTAATAAAGGTTGAGCAACTAACAAATAGCCTTTTTTTAAATTAATTCTTGAATTAAAATCAAAGTAATTTACATTCATATAAAAAAGAAATAAATTTATATAAAAATTAAGACAATGACAGAAAACTTGCATTCGATGAGAATAGATTATTCTGGGAAAGGTTTAATTAAAGATAATTTTAATAAAAATCCTATTAAACAATTTAAAATATGGTTTAAAGAAGCTGTTAAATTTGAGATAAAGGAACCTAATGCTATGATTTTATCTACAATCAAAAAAAATAATAAACCAACTTCAAGAACAGTATTATTAAAAGAAGTAAACAAAAATGGATTTATTTTTTTTACAAATTATAATAGCAATAAAGGAAAAGAAATTAGTAATAATAAAAATGTATCATTAAATTTTTTATGGAAGGATATAGAAAGGCAGATAATAATTGAAGGAGCAACAAAAAAAATAAGTGATGTATCATCTAATAATTATTTTAATAAAAGGCCTAGAGATTCTCAAATTTCAGCATGGGTTTCTGATCAAAGTAAAAAAATAAAAGATAAAAAAATTTTAGAAAATCAATATGAAAAAATGGTTAAAAAATTTCATAAAATTGACATAATACCAAAACCAACTTATTGGGGTGGATATATTGTATTACCCAATAAAATTGAATTTTGGCAAGGAAAAAAATCAAGATTACATGATAGAATTTGTTATAAATTGATTGATAAAAGTTGGAAAACATTTAGATTATCTCCTTAAAAGATTAGATAAGTTATTTATTTTTATTTTTTTACTACTTTTAAACCCTTCTCCATAATCTACACCAATTGCATGGCCAAATTCAATTGACCTTGACTCAATAAATTTGATAAAATGTTTAGATGAAATATAGGATTCTGGTTCTTTTGAGTTTGAATCATAAAATTGACTCTTAAAACAAAATATTGATTTCATTTTTTGTTTGAAATATTTAGAAATATCTACTATAAAATCAGGTTCAACATATTTATCTTGGATTGAAAACAATACAATTTCTGGTCTCCAACATTTTTGATATGTATTATTTTGTTTTGTTTTATATTTTTGTAAACCAGAAATAAAACATGATTCATAAACAATTCTTGAAGCTTTCTCATGGTCAGGGTGCCTGTCATTTGTTGAATTTGTAATGACTATAGCGGGTTTATATTGTCTAATTTTTTCTACTATTTTTAATTTGTTTTTATTTGAGATTTTGAATAAACTATCTTTAAAATTAAGGTTTTCTCTAAATTGAACTTGCATTAATTTAGCTGAATTATTCGCTTCTTTAATTCTTATTTTTTCATTGCCTCTAGTACCTAATTCTCCTTTGGTTAAATCAATCATTCCAACTTTCATACCCATTTTTATAGAGGAAATAATTGTTCCCGAACAAGATAACTCAGCGTCATCTGGATGAGCCATAATAACTAAAATATCTAATTTCATGATAAATTATTCTCAGATAAAAATTTTTCAGCTTCTAATGCTCCCATACATCCTGTACCAGCAGCAGTTACTGCTTGTCTATATATCTTATCCTGAGCATCACCAGTAGCAAAAATACCTTTTATATTAGTTTGAGTTGTACCAGGCTTAGTTAAAATGTAACCATTTTCATCTAAATCAAGATAATCTTTAAATATATCAGTGTTAGGTTTATGACCTATTGCAATAAATAATCCTGAAATATTTAATTTAGATTTAGTATTCTTCAGGTTATTTAAAATTTCAACAGATTCAACTTTATCGTTACCTAAGACATCCTTAACCTCACTATTCCAAATTATCTCAATGTTTTTATTATCAAAAACTCTTTTTTGCATAATTTTTGAAGCTCTCAACTCATTTCTTCTAACAATAAGAAAAACTTTTTTTGTGATTTTTGATAGATAAAGAGACTCTTCAGCCGCAGTATCTCCACCTCCAACAACAGCAACTATTTGATCTTTAAAGAAAAAACCATCACAAACAGCACATGCAGAAACACCATTGCCATTAAATTTCTTTTCAGATTCTAATCCAAGCCATTTAGCTGAAGCACCAGTAGAAATAATTACTGAATTTACAATTAAATTTTTATCATTATCATCAATAATTTCAAATGGATATTTGGATAAATTCACAGATTTAATAAAACCTCCTCTTATTAAAGTTCCAAATCTTTCAGCCTGTTTTTGAAAATCTATCATCATTTCAGGTCCTTGAATACCATTAGGATAACCAGGATAATTTTCGACATCAGATGTTATGGTTAACTGACCACCAGGTTCTTTTCCTTGATAAAGAATTGGATTTAAACCAGCTCTAGATGCATAAATAGCAGCTGTATATCCTGCAGGCCCTGAACCAATAATTAATAAATCTATAATATCACTTTTCATAATATTTAAATGTAATATTAATTATTTTTCAGGCTTTGGAATCAAAACTTTTCTAGAAAGTCTAAATTTTCCGGTTTTTTTATCAATTTCTGTTAGTTTAACTTTTATTTCTTCTCCTTCTTCAAGAACACCTTCCATACTTTCTAATCTTTCCCATGTAATTTCAGAAATATGTAGTAAACCATCCTTACCAGGCATAAATTCAACAAAAGCACCAAAAGGCATAATGTTTTTAACTTTTCCAACATATTCTTCACCAACTTCTGGTAATGCAACAATAGCTTTAACCCTTTCAATAGCAGCATCCATATTTTCTTGATTAGCAGCAAAAATATTTACAACTCCAGCATCATCAACCTCTTCAACTAAAACTGTTGCTCCAGAATCTTTTTGAATTTGTTGAATAATTTTACCTCCAGGACCAATTACAGCTCCAATCATATCTTTTGCAATAGACATTTTGAAAGATCTTGGTGTATGAGGTTTAAAATCTTTTTTAGACTCTTTAATAGTTTTTGTCATTTCATTTAAAATATGAAGTCTACCTTCTTTTGCTTGATTAAGTGCCTCAGCTAATACATCATAAGATAAACCATCAATTTTAATATCCATTTGACAAGCGGTAATTCCATCTGTTGTCCCAGTAACTTTAAAATCCATATCTCCTAAATGATCTTCATCACCTAATATATCGGATAAAATAGCATAATTACCAGATTTTGAATCTGAAATCATTCCCATTGCAATACCTGAAACTGGTTTTTTTATTTTAATACCAGCATCCATTAAAGCTAAACTACCAGCACAAACAGTTGCCATAGAGGAAGAACCATTAGATTCTAAAATATCAGAAACAATTCTTATAGTATAAGGATTATCTTCATCAGAAGGTAACATATTTTTTAAAGCTCTTAATGCTAAATTACCATGCCCAATTTCTCTTCTTCCAGCTCCTCTATTTGGTCTTACCTCTCCAGTAGAAAATCCTGGAAAATTATAATGTAAAATAAATTTATTAAAACCAGAATTCATAGCACCATCTATCATCTGTTCATCTAGCTTCGTTCCTAAAGTAACAGAAGTTAATGATTGCGTTTCTCCTCTTGTAAAAATCGCAGAACCATGTGCATTTGGTAAATAATCGATTTCAGACCAGATTGGCCTAATTTCATTTAACTTTCTTCCATCTAAACGTATTTTTTTATCTAATACAGCTTTTCTAATAGCGTCTTTTTCCACATCATGAAAATAAGTACCAAAAAGAAACTCATTAAAATCATCTCCCATTTCTATTTCTTCTAAATATTCTTCCCTGATTTTAGAAAACTCTTCAGCTCTTTTTTTCTTATCAGATATACCTTTACAAGCAACCTTGTATATTTTATCAAAAGTTTTTGAAGTAATATCCTTTAATAAATCTTCATCTGAATCCTCATGTGAATATTCTCTTTTATTTTTACTTCCAATCAACTTTGAAAGTTTTAACTGTAGTTCACACATTTTCTTGATCGCTTCATGAGCAACTTTCAAAGCTTCAATTATTTCTTCTTCTGAAACTTCAAGAGATTCACCTTCAACCATACATATGTTTTCAGATGTAGCTCCCACCATTAAATTAAGTGAAGACTTATCAATTTGTTCAGGAGTGGGGTTAACTATATAATCATTATCACACTTAACAACTCTAACTTCAGCAATAGGTCCATTAAAAGGAATATTAGATACTAATAGAGCAGCTGATGCAGCAAAAGCAGCTAATGAATCTGGTAATGCATCAGCATCAGCACTTATTAATGATAACATTACCTGTGTATCTGCATGATAATCACTTGGAAATAAAGGTCTTAAAACTCTATCAACTAATCTACATATAAGAACTTCATGATCTGAAAGTCTACCTTCTCTTTTTAAAAACCCTCCAGGAATTTTTCCAGCAGAAGCAAATTTTTCTTGATAATCTACTGAAAGAGGCAAAAAATTCATATTTTCTTTTGCTTCTTCTTTAGCTACAACTGTTGCTAAAATCATAGTTTTTCCCATAGTAAGAACGACTGAACCGTCGGCCTGCTTTGCTAATTTTCCTGTTTCTAATTTAATTTCTCTACCATCAGAAAGTTTGGTAGAAACTGATTTTATATTATTTTTCATATTTATTTAGTATTTATAAAAAAGGACGCCAACTCAGAAGTAAAAAAATATTATTTTCTAATCTTCAATTCAGATATAATTGATCTATATCTCTCAATATGTTTAGAGGAAAGATAATTTAACAATCTCCTTCTTTTACCAACCAACTTAATTAAACCCATTCGAGAAGAATGATCGTTTTTATTTGTTCTCAAATGATTAGTTAAATGATTAATTCGGTGAGTAAATAAAGCAATTTGTGACTCAGCAGATCCTGTATCATTTTTTGCCTTTAACCGACCATGATTTTTAAATAAATCTTCTTTATTTTTTTTAGTTAAATACATGCTTAGTCAAAGTGTTTATATTATAATTAATTCTGGCAAAATTAGTTAATAATTGTTTTTATCAAAATATTTATGAGTTAATTATATACTATTAAATTTTTTAAAAAACCTCTTGTAATACGTTATATAAAAATCAAAATCAATTAATCTTGAGTCTTTGCTTGATTTATATAAAAAGAAAAAACCAATAGGAAAAAGAATAATATTTGATACCCAAGCAGCATATTCAGGTAATAAAATTCCTTCTCTTGCCCATTTTAAACTTAAAATATTTAGAAAATAGTAAACTAAATAAAAAAATATTGAAATTATTACAGGAAGTCCTAATCCTCCCTTTTTAATTAATGAACCAAGAGGAGCTCCAATTAAAAACATAGTAAAACAGGCAAAAGCTTGGGCATATTTTCTGTATAATTCAATTGAATTTTTATTTATTTCAAAATTTTGAGATTTTATTTTAACAGAATTAATACTCAAATTAGTTTTTAAACTTCTGGCATTGTCTAAAGAATTTGAAAATATTAAAGCTGAATCTATATTTAAAAAAACACTATCAGTATTAAAATAAAAATTATTTACACTTTTTATTGAATCATTAGAATAATAATCCAAAATTAAATCTTCTTCCCTAAGTTCACTCCTTACTAATTTAATTCTATCAGATAAAATAAATTTATTTTTCATATGAAATTTATAAAATGGAGTTGAATTCTTGAGGAGTATGTATTTTTGTTTGTCTTTTAAATAATTCAAAGAATCTATTGTTCTGTTTAATTGAGTAATGTTTTTCATTCTATAATCACCAGAAAATAACTCTTCTTTTGTTCGGTTTAAATTAAAAGAAGACATATCAAAAACCATTTTCATTTTTTTAAAATTGGTTCTATGAAATTGATTAACCCTTCTGGAAATAAAATTATTAGATCTTGGGATTTCAGTATATGATGAGCCATTAAACAATTCGAATGCTAAATACCTATCATCTGAAAAAGGATACATAAGACATGAATCAGCTAAAATTACTCTATTATTTCCAGGAAAAGATATATGATCATATATTATAATTTTTTTTAATATTTTATCATTTAGTTTTTCATCAATTTTTATACTATAACCAGGTATACCATCATAAAACTGACCTTCTTTTAAATCCATTGAAGGTTTCTTTCTTTTTATATCATACAAAAGACTTAAAGCCTTTAAATTTGCTTTTGGAATAATATAATTATTTGAATAAAAAGCAAGAAAAGAAATTATAATTGAAACAAAAAATAAAGGAACTAATGTTCTAATGAGAGAAATACCTGAGCTTTTTATAGCTATTAGTTCATTTTGTTCTCCTAAATTTCCAAAAGTCATTAGTGATGACAAAAGTAATGCTAAAGGAAATGCTTCAGGTGTTATTCTTATAGAAAAGTAAAACATAAATTCCATAAAAACACCAAAACTTAAATCTTTACCAAGAATATCGTCAAAGTATTTTAACATAAATTGCAATAAAAGAATAAATACTACTAAGAAAAAAGTAAGAATAAAAGGGGCAAAAAAAGACTTTAAAATAAGTTTATCTAATTTTCTCATAATCATAAAATTAGACTATTAAAATTATGCTCCAATAATTTCTTTAAGATTTGATAATAAATTTTCCCAAATTTGATGTGATTCATCTAAATCGTCCGTTTCTGTATATTCAGTAACCTTTATGAATACAGATTGTGTTAATTCGTTAATCTCTAATCTAAATTCCATAAAATCTTGATCACCATCACTATCATCTTCATTTTTAAAAATGAATTTTACATATTGATTATTTTTTAATGAATCTATTCTTGCAACCCTTTCTTCACCATCTAAAATAAAAATTAAAGTTTTATTAAAACTATCTATATTAACATCATCTGAAAACCACTGGGATAACCCTGAAGCAGTACTTAAATATGGGAATAACATAGCTTTAGATGCGTTAATTTCAAATTCACCAACAAACTTTTGTTTTGACATTATATAATATTAATAGTATTCTCAATGTAATAAAAATTTTACAAAATTCAAGAATAAAAAGATTTTCTTTTTAAACAATAATATAGCTAAATTTGTTGGCTTTTAGCGAGGTAGCTCAGGTGGTTAGAGCGTCGGATTCATAACCCGGAGGTCGGGGGTTCAATTCCCCCTCTCGCTACTTATTACCTAGTAAAAGTATAATTAAACACATCAGATAAATTAGCATCAAAGGAATATCCTTCTGAATTAAAGTTTTTTAAAGCTTCAGGTTTTTTTATTTTTTCTTCTATAATAAATCTTGACATTAATCCTCTAGCTTTTTTTGCATATATAGCTATAGTCTTATATGTTCCTTTTTTAAACTCCTTAAAAATTGGAGTAATTACATCACTTTTAAGTTTTTTTATATTTATTGACCTAAAATATTCATCAGAAGCAAGATTAATAACATAATCATCTTTATCTTCAATATCATCATTTAATAAATTAGTGATATTATTACCCCAAAATTGATACAAATTCTTTCCTTTTGGATTTTCTAACTTTGTGCCCATCTCTAGTCTATATGGAAGGATTTTATCGAACGGTCTTACTAAACCATAAAAACCAGACAATATTCTTAAGTTATCCTGTAAAAACTCATTTTTATCTTCGGATATAGTTTCAGCATCTAATCCAGAATAAACATTTCCTTTAAAAGCATAAATAGCTTGCTTTGAATCCTTAGAAATAGAAGGATCTACCCAATTTTTAAATCTATTATAATTTAATTCTGCAATTTTATCACTAACACTCATTAATTCCCTTAAATCAGTCATTGAATAATTTATTAAAATTTTATGAAGCTCATTAGTATGATCAATTAGTCTACAATTGGTATTAAAATCACAATTAATATATTTATCAAAGTTTAATGTTTTAGATGGCGAAATAAGAGTTTTCATAAAATATTATTTTAATCTTTTTCCTAAAATTAATTCATAATTAGGATTTAATATCATTGGAACTCTTTTTTTAATCATAAAATCAAGTGCTTTTTTTTGATGAACGTTTAATACGTCAGGCTGACCTGAAAAGTTTATTTCCCAAATTTGATGTATATACTCATTTACTGCTGTAATCTTATCATAATTCCCATTTTCAAGATTATTTTGTTCAGATATATCGTATGTGCCATCTGAAATATCATCATCCATTAATTTTCTAAGATAACCTTGCTTAGAAAATTTAAAATCATCATCAATTCTATTAAAAGCTTCTGTTATTGTATGAAATGTTTCTTCCCATGTAGCATCAAAATGTTCAGGTCTCCACATAGAAGAGTTTAATTTATTTACTACAAAACCTGTACCATCATATGTTGGTACATATGGCCAACTATCACTAAAGAAACCCATACCATATACCCCATATTTACTTTCTGTTATGTGAGTGATTTTATCTACAAAATCTCTATGGCCTATAACAAATGTTAAATTTTCAGAAAGTCCAGTATTTAACTTTAAATATTCTTGATCAATCTTACCATCGTTGTTTTGATCTAGAAAACTACCAAACAATTTAATAATCTTGTTGAAAACATCTAGCGAAGTATGATTAAACCCATGTTCTTTAGTTGGAATCTCATCACTTGATACAATATAAAAACCATTTATTTCGTGAACATATGAAGCATTTTCCATTAAATAATTACACATTTCTGATTGACATACTTCATAATTTGGTAAGTCATTACATGACTGATATGTAAACATAAATAATATTATAAATATCTTTTTCATTCTAGTTGATTTCAATCAAATTTTCATAAATTAAATCATGAATTTTAGTTCTTACATTCAATTCATAAATTTTTCTATTCTCTCGAGTATCATAAACTCTATTAGAAAGAAAAATATAAATTAAATCATATTTTGGATCAACCCAAAAAAAAGTTCCCGTGTAACCAGAATGACCAAAACTAAGATCTGAAGAATATTTTGAATAAGTACATTTATCCATATCATAAACTGGCTTTGGTTTATCAAAACCCAATCCTCTATAAAATTTTTCATTTTCATTATTATATTGAGTAAATAAGTTTATTACATTTTTATCCAAATATTTTTTACCATTAAGGTATCCATTGTCTAAAAACATTTGATAAACCTTTGAAAGGTTTGATGCATTTGAGAAAAGACCAGCATTTGCTGAAATACCATCCATCATAGCAGCTCCCTCATCATGTACAAATCCATGAATTTGAAAATTTCTAAAAAAATTATCATTTTCAGTTGGAACAATTGTTTCCAAATCAATTTTTTTTGTTGGATTAAATAGTATTGAATCAAGATTCATTGAAGAAAATAAATTTTCAACATATTCATCAAAACTTTGATTGGTCTGCATCTCAACTATCTCAGGTATCAAATAGAAAAATAATCCGGAATATAGAACAGTATCTGAATCTATAAAATATGTCTTTTTAATTTGATTATATATTTCTTTTTTATAATTATTAAAGAGATAAAGATCGTCAGTAAGTTGTATGCTATATCGCCTTTTTTGTTTGTAAGAAAGTGTCTTTCTTTTAAATTCCCCATCATCTTTTTTTGTAGTACTATGAAATGGTATCCATGGTCTTATTCCTGATATATGCTGTAAGTAATCTTTTATCAACACATCTCCTACTCTTGATTTATTAAAAAATTTAATATAATGACTTAAAGGTTTGTTCAGATCTACTAAATTATTCTCATGTAGTTTCATGAGAGCTATTGCACCGGCTGTAGGTTTAGTTATAGAAGCTAAATCATAAATAGAATTATTATTTACTTTAATAACGCTATCATATGTGTGATATCCGTAATTTTTATTTAAAACCTCTTTCCCATCTTTCAAAACTAGAATTTGTGCACCAGGAAATGCTTTTTCTTTAATTGAATATTTAATAATTGAATCAATTTTATTAATTAATTTGTTTTTTTTAGAATCAAAAGAACTTATTGATAACAAGAATATTAAAATCTTAAACATATTAAATTAATTCAACACCAAGGCCGGGCTTATCAAATGGCTTCATTATGCCATCTTTTAAGCTAAAACCACCAGTAACTAAATCTTTAACTAAATCTAAACTACCATCTAAATCTAAATATTTTGTATTTGAAAAAGAAAGGGCAGTGTTTAATGCGGCAGATATACTTATTATGCTCTCATCATTACATCCCCACATAAGATCAATATCACTTAATAAAGCAATGTTTGCAATCTTTCTACCAGAAGTGATTCCTCCACACTTCATTAATTTTATATTAAAAATTTTAGCATAATTTTTCTGAGAATACTTTATTGCATCTTGATAACTCACAAGACTTTCATCAAGAGCAATAACTTCTTTTACTTTGTTAGGTAATCTCAAAAGTTTATTAGTATCACTAACACTTATAGGTTGTTCAATTAGTTCAATTCCTTTTGTCTCATTACAAAATTTTATGGTATCATCAATTGACCATCCCTGATTAGCATCTATTCTAATCTTAATATTACTACCAAACTTTTCATTAATCTTTAAAATTCTTTCAATGTCATAATCAATTTTTTCTCCAAGTTTAATTTTTATAAATCTAAAACCAGAATCATAATATTCATTAATTTCTTCTATCGTTTCTTTAATATCTTTTATACCTACCGTAATAGATGTTGGTAATTCTTGGACTTTTCTTCCAAGAAATGAACCTAATGAAATATTTATAGATTTACAAAATGCATCATAAAGAGCAATATTATATGCTGCTTTTGATCCAGGATCATTAATAAATTCATTTTCAATTTTATCAACGTTACTAACTAAATAAGAAATATCTCTACCTATTAATTCATTTTTAAAATCAACTACATTTTTATAAGACTGAGAAGTATCTAAACCCACAACATACTTAGAAACATTTGAAGACCCAAAACCAATCATTCCATTATTTAATATTATTTTGACAAAAATGTTTTTAATTGATGAGGTAGTTTTATATGCAATAGTATATGGTCTTTTAAGTTTGATATCTACTAATTCAGTTTCAATGTTCTCAATTATCATAATTTTTCTTTAATTCAACTAATATAGGTATCAAGTCATCAACACCTTCATCAATAGGTAAAATGACTGGTATTTTTAATTTATTTTTTAATTCTTTTTTTGTTTCTTTTTTTTCATTATCTGTCATTCCTGAGGTATTAAGAGATATAGCGATAACTTGCTTACCATAAATATTAATTAATTCAATTTCTGACTCTATTGATGGCATTTTACATCCCACATCTTTCCACCCATCAAAGTATTCTCTTTTAGTTGAATGTTGAAGAATTACTGCATCCACATTACATGAAATTAAAAATTCACTACCACAAGGACCAGAAGGGTTTCTTAAAGCTGCCTGACCTTCAATAAGTATAAAATCAGGATTTTCAATTTTATAACATTCAAATATCATATTCTCTAACTCACCTGAAACAAAATCATTAAATGTCGAATCTAAAATAAAACCATATTCCCATCCTTGCATCCAACCAGTTTGTCCTGTATATATCATTTCAGCTGTAAAAGAATTTTTTCTTAATTTTTCAACTATTAATTTTGCTGTAGTCCTTTTTCCAAGTCCACAATCAGTTCCCATAACAACTATCTTAGGACATTTAACTTGATTAATCTTACCACTCCAGAAAGATAATAAATCTCTTTCTCTAGGCTTTCTAATATCATGGAGTTTAATATTATTAGCTTTTGCAATTTTTGATATTTCAAGATCATCCTCTAAAAAACTATGTAAACCATTAATGATTGAAATATTATTTTTTAATGATAATATAATATCTGATTTCATTTCTTCTGGCAAAACACCTCCTGCAGAAGCAACTCCAATAATGCAATAATCTATATTTATGTTTAAATTTAAAAAATATGATAAACTCTTATAAATAGGTATATTTCTATGTTTTCCATCTAATAATTTGCCAGCATCATTATCATAGAATTTATTGTCTATAATTCCTAAAATATCAAATCTTGATGAACCTCTTACAAGTCCATGTGCTGTTTTAGCAGATTTAGTATTATAGATCCCATTTGTTAAAACAATTGCCTTACCTTTTATTTCCATTGTATTTAATTATGAATATAATTTTATAAAATATTCAATATTATTCAATTAAATATAAATCATTTGAAGGTTATATTTGCAAAAATTACTTTATGAAAAAAAAATTAACTGAAGAAGAATTAAATATTTTAAAAAACAAAGGTACTGAGGTAGCATTTTCCGGAAAATTACTTTACAATAAAAAAAAAGGAACTTATAATTGCAAAGCATGTGATAATGAGCTTTTTAGTTCTAAATCAAAATATGACTCAGGTTCAGGATGGCCAAGTTTTTGGGAACCAATTAATGAAAATTCTATCATATTTAAGAAAGATATTTCGTTTGGTCTGGTTAGAACTGAAGTAATTTGCAAGAATTGCGAAGGACACTTGGGGCATGTTTTTGATGATGGTCCTCAACCAACTGGAAAAAGATATTGTATTAATTCATTATCATTAAATTTTAACAATTATGAATAAAGTAGCAGTAGGTATAGATATAGGTGGAACCATAACTAAAATTGGATTGATTGAGAAAAATGGTAATTGTATTTCAAAAACTTCTTTTAGAACAAAAGAAAATGATGATTTTATTGAGTTTATTAAAAAAATAAATAATTCAATAATAAAGTTAAATAGAAAAAATTTAGACATTTCTTCTATTGGCATTGGAGCTCCAAATGCCAACTCTATAGAGGGAACAATAGAAACTCCAGCTAATTTAAAATGGAAAGGTAAATTAGAAATAATTAAAAAGTTAAATAATTTTTTTAATGTACCTATAAAATTATCGAATGATGCAAATTGTGCTGCTATGGGAGAAATGCTTTATGGAAATGCAAAATCATTTAATGACTTTATTGTAATTACCTTAGGAACAGGCCTTGGTAGTGGAATTGTATCCAATGGTAAGCTTGTTCAAGGTTATGATGGGTTTGCTGGTGAACTTGGTCATTTTTCTATCAAAGAAGATGGTAGATTAACAGGATTAGGAATTAAAGGTGGGTTAGAATCATATACTTCTGCAACTGGACTAAAAAGAACAATAATGTATATGCTATCGAAATATATAGATAATAGTGTTTTTAGAGAAGTCCCCTTTAATGATTTACATGGTGAGGATATTACAAAAGCTGCAGAAAATAATGATCCCATAGCTATAAAAGCATATGAATATACTGGGAAAATACTTGGTAAATCCTTAGCAAACTTTGTAAGTTTTTCACAACCTGAAGCTATTATTTTAACTGGAGGATTGGCAAATTCTGGTAAATGGATTTTAAAACCAACAATTTTTCATTTTGAAAAAAATTTATTACCATTTTATAAAAATAAGGTGAAAATTTTAGAGTCCGGACTTGAAGAGAAAGACGCAGCAATTTTAGGTGCTGCGGCATTAGCATGGAAATAATAAAAAATAAAGATGAAGAAATATTGGATTATATTTTATATATTTTTTTTTCATAACCTTTCTTTTTCTCAAACAGTAAAAATAATTGATGATTCCAACAACCCAATTCCTTTTGTTTCTATTTTCGATAGTTTGAAAAAAAATGGAATTATTACTGACAAAAATGGTGAAGCAAATTTAAAAATATTCAATAATAATGATGTTTTAATAATACAACATCCATCTTATGAAAATATAAATCTTAATTTAAATGATATTATAAAAAACAATTACATAATTAAATTAAATGAAAATATTTTCAAAATTGATGAGATTGTTATTTCAGCAAATAAATGGGAACAAAGTAAAAGTGATATATCTAGTCAGATTTTAGATTTGTCAGAAAATGAAATAAAATATTTAAATCCAGAAACATCTGCTGAATTACTTGAAAAAACTGGCCAAGTCTTTGTTCAAAAAAGTCAATTAGGTGGAGGAAGCCCCATGATAAGAGGATTTGCAGCAAATAGAATATTAATTGTTCTGGATGGAATAAGATTAAACAACGCAATCTATAGAAGTGGAAACTTGCATAATATAATTTCAATTGATCCAAATGTTTTAGAAGGAGCAGAAGTTTTATTTGGTCCAGCATCTGTGATTTATGGAAGTGACGCTATAGGAGGTGTGATGGACTTTCACACTAAAAAAACAGAGTTTTCCTCAGAAAAAAAATTAAATTTCAACGGTAATAGTTTAATTAAATATTACAGCGCATCAAACTCAAAACATGTCAATTTAAATTTCACATTGAAAAATAAAAATTTTTCCGCATTTTCAAGTATTTCATTAAAAAGTTTTGATGACCTAAAAACAGGAAACAAAAGAACAAAAGAATATCCGGACTTTGGTAAACGATTTGAGTTTGTTGAAGTAGGAAATTCTGATTTAATTGTATCTAATAAAAATTACAATAATCAAAAATATAGTGGTTATTCACAATTAAATTTAATTCAAAAATTTAAATTTAAAATTTTTAAAAACCACTTAATTTCATACAATATATATTATTCAAACTCATCAAACATACCTAGATATGATAGACTAATTCAGTATAGAGATTTTCTTACTCCTAAATATAGTGAATGGTATTATGGTCCTCAAAAATTTTTAATGAATAAAGTTAAATTAACATTTTTCAATGAAAATAAATTTTATGATGCATTAGCAATTAATCTTTCAAATCAAATAATTAATGAGAGTAGGAATGATAGAAAATATCAAAGCAATTTATTGAGATCAAGAACTGAAAAATTAAATATTTATACTATCAATATAGATTTTGATAAAAAACTTGATGGTAAAAATGAAATATATTATGGGTTTGAAATATTATTTAATCGAATTAAATCTAATGCAATTACAAGGAACGTAAAAGATAACACTTTATCTAATACATCAACAAGATATCCAGATGGTGGATCAAAATACAATTCTTTAGCTTCATATATTTCTTATAAAATAAATGTTAGCAAAAAAATTAAATTAAATGCTGGAAGTAGATTCTCTTCTATATTTTTAAATTCAAAATTTGATAACAAAGATTTTTTTAATTTTCCATATTCAAAAATAGAATCAACATTTAAAGCAGTAAATGGAAATATTGGATTAATATATTTACCAAATAAAAATCACCAATTTAACTACTTAATTTCTACAGGATTTAGAGCACCTAATTTAGATGATATAGGTAAAGTTTTTGATTCAGAACCTGGAAATATTATTGTTCCAAATAAAAACTTAAAACCTGAATATTCAATTAATAATGAAATAAATTTTAGAAAAATAATTAATAGTAAACATAAAATAGAAGCATCAATATATTACTCAAGATTAAATAATGCTATGGTTAGAGGAAATTATGTATTTAATGAAAAAGATTCTATTTTATATGATGGAGAAATGAGTAGAGTTCAAGCAATTTTAAATACAGGAAAGGCATATGTATGGGGATATAGTTTTTTAGTGAACATTAGTCTAAATAGATATATAAATTTAACTTCAACATTTAATTATAATGATGGTAAAGATGTAATTAATAATAAACCATTAAGGCATATTTCACCTCTTTTTGGTAAATCATCAATTTCATTTAATAAAAATAAATTTAGAATTAGTTATTTTATAAATTATAATGGAAAAAAAGAACTAAATAGCCTTTCCCCAAGCGAATTGAATAAACTCTATTTATATACTTCCAATGGAAGTTTAAGATGGTTAACTCATAATTTAAATACTAATATTAATTTTAATTCATTATTAAATCTTTCTATTTCAATTGAAAATATTTTGAACATTCATTACAGAACTTATTCATCAGGTATAAGTGCTCCAGGAAGAAGTTTAAATATTAGTTGTAATTTTATATTTTAAATTGAAAAAAAAAATAAAACATATCGCAATAGCAGGAAATATTGGTGTTGGAAAAACATCATTAGCTAAAATTTTATCAAAAAATTATAACTGGAAATTAGAACTAGAATCAGTAAAAAACAATCCTTATTTATCAGATTTCTATAAAGACATGGAAAAATGGTCTTTTCACTTACAAATTTTTTTTTTAAATAATAGATTTGAACAAAATCAAAAAATTTTAAAAAGTAAAAATCCTGTTATCCAAGATCGAACAATATATGAAGATGAAGTTATCTTCACAAAAAATCTTTATGAATCTGGGTTATTAAAAAAAAGAGAATATGATAACTATCTTAAATTATTTAACTCTATAATAAAATATATTAATCCTCCAGATTTAATTATTTATTTAAGAAATAATAACATAGGAAAACTGGTAAATAATATAGAAGAAAGAGATAGAGATTTCGAAAAATCGATTCAAATACAATATTTAAAAAATTTACACTTATCTTATGAAAAATGGATTGAAAATTATGATCTTAACAAAGTTTTAATGATAGATGTTACTGAATTAGATTTTATAAAAAACACAAAAGATTTAGAATTTGTTATTAACAAAATAAACATTGAAATTAATGGTCTTTTTTAGATTAAATCTCTCTACTAAAGTAATAGATTCGTTTTTTTGCCAAGGAAAAGTTGATCTTCTAGAAAAATCTAAAATTATAAAAATCAAAAAAATTATATAAATAATTGATAGAATAATAAATATTTTTTTTTTATTTGACATATGATAAATATTGAAGGAAAATTAATAGAAAAATTTGAAACAGTCCAGATAACTGAGACATTTAAAAAAAGAGAATTTGTATTGGAATATATAGAAAATCCTGAATATCCAGAGTTTATAAAAATTGAACTCATTCAAAATAAATGTGATTTAATAGATAAAATTAATATTGGAGAAAAAATAAAGGTTTATTTAAATATAAAGGGTCGAAAATGGGAAAATAAAGAAGGAAAAATTAATTATTTTAATTCTTTACAAGCATGGAAAATAGAATCTGAAAATGAAAATTATAATCAAGAATTAGAACATAAAAATGATAATTCTGATGAGGAAGAAAACATTAATGAAAAATTACCGTTTTAAAAAATTATGAAAACATATATACATATAATTATAATTTTACTTTTTTTTTCTTGTGGTTCTAAACAAAAGCCATCTCCACCTGTAACTATTGAAAATAAAATTGGAAATACTACAATTGTTTTAAATTATAACTCACCAAGAGTTAGAGAAAGATCAATTTGGGGTGATTTAGTACCTTATGATAAGGTTTGGAGAACAGGTGCCAACGAAGCTACCAGAATTAAAATAAGTAGTGATATTCTCATATATGATAGTCCTCTCGAAAAGGGAGAATACTCATTTTTTACAATTCCTGGAAAAGATACTTGGACTGTAATTTTCAATAGTGTTCCAAAACAATGGGGTTCTTATGATTACGACTCTAATCAAGATGTTTTAAGGTTAAAGGTTGCGCCTACTCAATCAAATAAATTTTTTGAAAACATGACTTTTTCAATTGAGAATAATAAGATTATTTTCAATTGGGAAAATTTAAGCTTCAGTCTGAACGTAAAGGAATTATAAAGTTTATCTTATTAGTCTTATATATTCTCTTATAGATTTAGATAAATTATTTTTATCTAGTGATTTTATAAAATTCGAACCAATTATTGCTCCATTAGAATATTTACAGGCTTGATTAAATGATTCTTTATCAGAAATTCCAAATCCAATTATTTTAGGATTTTTTAAGGGTAAATTATTTATCCTCTTGAAATACTGAATTTGATTCTTATTAAAACTACTTTTTTTACCTGTGATAGATGATGAGGAAACCATATATATGAAACCGTTAGAGTTATCATCAATTTGTTTAATTCTATCTTCAGATGTATTAGGTGTTATTAAAGAAATAAACGATAAGTTTTTTTTATCAAAAATTGGTTTAAATTGGATCTTATAATCATCAAAAGGTAGGTCAGGTAAGATCAAACCATCACAATCACAATCTAATATCTTATATATGAATTTGTCATAACTGAACTGGTATACGGGGTTAACATATCCCATAAGAATAATTGGAATATCGGTTATTTTTCTAATATCAGCTAATTGTTTAAATAAAACATGAAGATTCATTCCATTATCAATTGCTACATTAGAAGAATCTTGTATAATTGGGCCATCAGCTATAGGATCTGAAAACGGCATACCTATCTCAATTAAATCAACATTACATTCATCAAGAGTTTTTATAATTTCTGCAGTATCATTTAAAGAGGGATAACCTGCAGTGAAATAAATACTTAATATATTATCCTTTTTTTCTTGAAATAACTTATTTATTCTATTCATATTAATATTTACCCCACTTAATATAAGTTTCAAGATCTTTATCTCCCCTACCTGATAAATTGATCACAATAACTTTTTTCTTCATATCTATTTTATCAAAAACAGAAAATGCATGAGCAGTTTCTATGGCAGGTATAATTCCTTCTAATCTACTAAGTTCAATTCCTGCATTCATAGCTTCATCATCTTCTACACTAATATAGATACCCCTTTTTGACTCAAAAAGGTGAGCATGTAAGGGTCCAATCCCAGGATAATCAAGTCCTGCTGAAATAGAATAAGGTTCCGTGACTTGTCCATTTTCATCTTGCATTAATAATGTTTTACTACCGTGCAAAACTCCTTTTTTACCAAGTTTTGTAGTTGCAGCAGATTTATTTGTAGATACTCCAAGACCAGCTGCTTCTACACCAATAAAATTAACTTTTGGATTATCAAGATAATGATAGAATATACCAGCTGCATTACTTCCACCTCCCACACAGGCAATAATATAATCCGGATATTCTCTCCCCTCGACTTTTTTTAGTTGAACAATTAATTCCTCAGATATGACAGATTGAAATCTTGCAACCATATCAGGATATGGATGTGGACCAACAACTGATCCGATAATGTAATGCGTATCATCAGGATTGTTTATCCAGTGTCTCATTGCTTCATTAGTAGCATCTTTCAAGGTTTTACTACCTGATGTAGCAGGCCTAATATCAGCTCCTAAAATTCGCATCCTTTCTACATTGGGCCTTTGCCTTTCAATATCCACTTCTCCCATGTAGATTACACACTCCATACCCATTAGTGCGCATACTGTTGCTGTTGCAACACCGTGTTGTCCTGCACCTGTCTCTGCAATTATTTTAGATTTTTTAAGTTCCCTAGCTAATAGAATTTGGCCTATGGTATTATTAATTTTATGAGCTCCAGTATGACATAAATCTTCTCTTTTAAGATAAATTTTTGATCCATATTTTTCTGATAATCTTTTAGCATAATATAATGGTGTAGGTCGACCAACATATTTTCTAAGATAATAATTAAACTCTTTAGTGAAAGATTTTTTTTCAACTATACTTATGTAATTTTTTCGAAGCTCATCGATATTAGAAAATAACATTTCTGGAATATATGCACCCCCAAAATCACCATAAAAACCACTATTATTTATATTGTATTTCATAAGTTCAAATTAAATAATTTACTAATTTTTTCAATATCTTTTATACCAGGAGATTCTTCAAATTTACTATTTAAATCTAAGCAATAAGGCTTTTCTTTATCCTTAATCATATTAATATTATTGATATTATCTAATGACAAACCTCCACTTAAAAAATAAGGTTTATCAAAGAATTTATTATTAAGAATTTCCCAATCAAAAGTTTTTCCAGATCCTCCATATTTATCACTCTTATAATCTAAGAGATAATAGTCAGCTGATTCTTTATCTATTTTAATATTTTTTAAATCTTCTTCTGTAATAATTAAATATGACTTGATTATTTTTACTCCTTTCTCCTTCAGTTTACTACAATAATCACTACTCTCATTCCCATGCAACTGAACATAAGAAAAATTATATACCTCTAAAATATTTAATACAGTATCTATCCTCTCATTAACAAAAACAGCAACCTTATTTTTAATTTTTTTAATAAAAGAATGATTTGGGTTATTTAGAATATATCTTGGAGACTTATCATAAAAAATAAATCCAAAGTAATCTATTGGATATTTTTTTAACTCAGAAAAGTTTTTTTCATCTGTCAAACCACAAATTTTAATCTTATAGTTATTTATCATAATTTTTTAATAAAATCATTACATGCAAATACAGGATCTTTGTTTTTCATAAAATTTTCACCAATTAAAAAACCATCATATCCATGTTTTTTTAAGCGAAGAATTTCCTTAGAAGTAGATATCCCACTCTCTGATATTTTTAAAAATGATGAAGGAATCATACCAGCTATATTTAATGAATTATTAATATCTGTTTCAAACTTTTTTAAATTCCTATTATTTACACCAACTACATCTATCGAATCACATAAATAAGATAATTCTTCTTCTGAATGAATCTCTAAAATTACTTGTAACTTGAAAGATTTAGCTAAAGCTGATAAATTCTTAACGTCTTTTTTAGATAAACAAGATGCAATTAATAATATAACGTCAGCCCCTAAAGATTTAGACTCAATAATCTGATATTCATCCAATATAAAATCTTTTCTTAAAATTGGAATATTTATTTCCCTTCTAACAGAAGTTATATCTTCATTTGATCCTCCAAAATATTTTAAATCAGTTAAAATTGATATTCCACTAGAATTAGAAAGTTCATAACCTCTGGTAATTGATATAACTTCTGCATCTAAATTTATATTTGGTTTAGAGGGGGATTTTCTTTTAAATTCAGAAATTATACCAGATTTTTCTTTCAATGATTTTTTGAGTGAAATAGTTTTTTTTGTGAAAAAAATTGAGTTTTCTAATTTTTTTAAAGGATTATTTTGTTTTAAATAATCAATTTCATTTAACTTATTAATAATTATTTCTTTTAAAATGTTCATTTATTTTCAATAAAAAGCTTTAGACAATTATATGCATTTCCTGACTCTAATGATTCTCTTGCAATTTGTATACCCTCTTTTATTGAAGAAAGTTTTTTTGCACAATAAATTGCTAATCCTGAATTAGCTAAAACAACATCAACCTGCTCTCTAGTACCATTATTTTTTAAAATATCTAAAAAGATTTTAGAAGACTCTTGAATGTTTTTTCCTCCACTTAATTTATTAGATTGAATTAAATTGAAATCCAAATCTTTAGGTTCTAACATTATATTATGATTATTAGAAAATAATTTAAAAGCTCCAGTCAAAGAAACTTCATCATAACCATCAATGCTATGTACAATACAATAATTTTTATCTGTTTTACTATAAATATGAGAGTACAATCTAAAAATATTAGAATTAAAAACTCCTACTAATTGACTTTTAGGTTGAATAGGATTTACCATAGGCCCAAGCATATTAAAAAATGTTTTTACACCTAATTCACTTCTTATTGGAGAAATATTTTTCAATGACGGGTGAAATAGTGGTGCATGTAAAAAACAAATATTTGATTTTTCAAGACTATATCTTAATAAATCAAGATCATTAGAAAATTCATACCCTAAATGAGAAATAATATTTGATGAGCCACATGAAGAAGAAACACCATAATTTCCATGTTTAGATACTTTTATACCAGCACCTGCAACAACAAACGATGAAATTGTAGAGATGTTAAATGTGTCTTTTCCATCACCTCCAGTTCCACACAAATCAATCAATTCATCACTATCAATATCTAAATCAAGAGACAACTCAATCATAGCCTCTCTAAAACCATCTAGTTCCTCTGAGGTTATATCTCTCATTAAAAAAACTGTAAGAAAAGAAGAAATTTGAGAACTATTAGCACTACCATCTGTCAATGAAATTAAAGCATTTTTTGATTCATCTTTATTCATTATCTTATGATTATATAAATCTTTTAGTAAATTTTTCATATTAATTATTTATAAAATTTTGTATCATATTAAATCCAGTTTTTGTCTGAATTGATTCAGGGTGAAATTGTATTCCTTTTAAATCATACTTTTTATGAGATAAAGCCATTATTACACCTTCAGAATCCTCAGCAATTATTTTTAATTCTTCAGGAAAAGATTTACTTTCTACAGACCATGAATGATATCTACATGCTTTTATTTCTGAATCAATACCATCAAATATGTAATCATTACCAAGATAAATATCAGTTTGAACTCCATGTAATGGTTCTTTCATATTATATAATTTACCACCAAAATTTTCTGCAATAGCTTGATGTCCCAAACATATCCCAAGTATTGGTTTTGTATTATAATATTTTAAAATTAATTCATTCATTTTTCCTGCATCTTTAGGAAGAGATGGTCCGGGAGACAAAATAATTTTATCAAAAGTCTCAACATCATTTATTTTAATTTTATCATTTTTTATTACAGATATATCGATATCATCTAATTCTCTTAAAACATGTACAATATTATAAGTGAAACTATCATAATTATCTAAAACTAAAATTTTCATATTTTCTCTGCAATTTGAATAGCTTTTCTTAAAGCTTCTATTTTATTATAAACTTCTTGATTTTCACTATCTCTATCTGATTTATAAACAATTCCAGCACCAGCTTGATAGAATAATCTTCTATTTTTACTTAAAAATGATCTGATTATTATTGCATGATTAAAATCACCATTGAATCCCATAAATCCAATAGCTCCACCATAAAATTCTCTACTTAAATTTTCATAATCTTCAATAAGCAGCATTGCTTTATTTTTTGGAGCACCAGATAAAGTTCCTGCAGGAAAAGTTCCAGAAATCAAATCTATTTTTTTGTCTGATGAAATCTTACCAGATACTTTAGAAACTAGATGAATCACATGAGAATAAAACTGAATATCTTTAAATCTTTCAACTTCTACATTTTTTGATATTTTACTCAAATCATTCCTTGCAAGATCAACTAACATTACATGCTCAGAATTTTCTTTTGCGTCACTAGATAATTTTTCAGCTTCTTTCTTATCAAACTCATCATCACCTGTTCTTTTAAATGTTCCTGCAATTGGATAAATAGTAGCTTTATCATCTTTTATTACAATTTGAGCTTCTGGGGAGCTACCAAAAATTTTAAAACTTCCATAATCAAAATAAAATAGATATGGTGATGGATTTATAGATCTTAGAGCTCTATATACCTGAAATTCATCACCTTGAAAACCCTGGTAAAACCTTTTAGATAATACTATTTGAAAAACATCTCCTAGCTTACAATGATTAATACCCTTATCAACTAATTTTTTAAATTCTGTATCTGATAAATTTGCTCTTTCTTCATTATTTATTTTAAAAGGAAAAGGAGTTACAGGCTTTCCTGATACTATATTCTTAATTTTTTCTATTTCTGAAAGATCATCATCATCATAGAGGTGTTCGAAGATTATTAATTCATTATTAAAATTGTTAAAAACAATTACATATTTAAAAGCATCATATAAAATCTCGGGTATATTAATCTCTTTTAAATTTGAGATTGAGATATTATCAAAATACTTTATAGAATCATAAGAAGTATATCCAAACAAACCATTTGATGGATAATTAAATTCATTCTTTTCAACTTTAAAGCGATTAATAAAATTGTTTAAATAATAAGTTGCTCCTCTATTTTTTTCTATTTTTTTCTTTATTTCCTTTTTACCAAATATCATTTTAACAATATCATCATTAATTGAGATTTGAGCTTTAGAGTCAAAACATATAAATGATAAACTATTTTCCGATCCCATATAATCAGAGCTTTCCAACAGAAAAACTTTAGAGTATAAATCTCTAAACTTAAGATATACTCCAACTGGGGTATGTATATCTGAAATTATTTTTAAATGTTTTGTTTTTACTTTCATAACAAAAAAACCCAAGCTTCAAGCTTGGGTTTATTTATATAAAATACTTATAGCTATCTTCTTTACTTAGAATTATAATAAGACCACCAAGTATTTATTTTTAACATACAACGAAATTATAAACTAGAAATTAAATTACAAAGTCAATGAATAATTTTTTTAACCCTATTATTCATAACATAAAACCATAATGGTGGTATAAGAGATAAAATCATCATTCCAGGATATCCAGTTGGCATTTCTGAGGTATTCTCATGATTTTTTAAAATTTGATATTTTCTAGATGTATTATAATGATGATCCGAATGCCTTGATAATTCAAATAACATAATTCTACCTATTGGATGATTAGAATTCCAAGAATGAAATGGTTGAACTCTCTCGTATTTTCCACTTTCATTTTTATTTCTTTGTAAACCATAATGTTCAATGTAATTAACTGTTTCAAGAAGAAGAAAACCAAAAATTGAACAACAAATGAAATATAGCATAGTCTGAAGTCCAAAAATAAAATATATTAAAACCAAAAAAGTAATTTGGATTAACTGATATACAATCATTTCATTTTTTAAAGAAATAATATTAGTTCTGTTCCTTTTAAGTCTACTATTTTCTAAATTCCAAGCAGACAAATAACCAAATGAGACTGCCCTAAACCAAAAAGAAAAAATATTTTCACCAAAACGTGCTGATGAAGGATCTTCTTTTGTTGAAACTCTTTTATGATGACCTTTATTATGTTCAATAAAAAAATGCATATATAAAGAAGGTAGTAGTAATATTTTTGAAAATAGTTTTTCATATTTTGTTTTCCTATGTCCTAATTCGTGGGCAATATTTATACCAAAACCTCCACAGATTAATCCCATTGATAAAATTCTACCAATTTTATCAGAGGTAGATATAGGATCACTCATTGATACTAAAAACTCCCAAATTAAAAAATATATCAAAGGAACAAAAAGATATAAAATAATGTCATATGATATATCATCTTTTGCCATTTCCTCCTCAGCCTCAGAAATATTTTTACTTGATGGTTTAAAAAATAACTCAAGAAGGGGAATTAGGAAAAAAGCTTCTAAAATTGGAGCGTATGTTAAAATTCCAGTTGAATTGAATGAAACATATGCTAAGAATGGTATTGAAAGAGTAAGAAAATATTTTAAGAACTTAAATTTCATTTTTTATTAAATTTAAACAAATATACTAAAGAGATAGATAAAGTATTAAAATTTGAAACATCTGGCACTGAGTCAGATTTATAATTTGGAGATATAAGGTTACTAAAATTATACATATAAGAAAAATCTAACTGAATTTTATTCATTTTTATTAAAGTAGATAATCCAAATGAAAATTTCAAACCATAACCTAATTTATTGTCTTGTTTTTCATCAAAAAAATAAACTTCAGATGCATTCAAACTAGATGGAATACTTTGGCTATTTACATTTAATAAATACTCAAAATAAGGTCCTAAATTAAAATAAAGGTTTTGTTTTTTATCTAAAAAATAATAATGCAACAAAAAAGGGAAATTAATATAATTTAACTTTGAAAATAATTTTTCTCCAGATAAAAAGTTTTGAAAATATCCTTTTTTTATCATATTTATTTCTAACCTTATTCCAATATTATTTTTATTCATGATTTCAGATATTAATGAATAGTTATAAGAATTCAATTTTGATGTTTCTATTATTATAGGGAAAAAATTATTTTGGAGATTTATTCCAGTTTGAGAAAAACCACTTTTAATTCCTAAAGAAATATTTTTTTGAGAAAAAATATTTCTAGAATTTAAAAAAATCATTAAAAAAAATAATAATATGATTAATTTATTATTGTTAAAGTTTTTATTCATTAAAAAAAAAATTTTTAAAGTATAAATTTATTAAAAATAAAATGCATAGAGATGTTGAATTTATTAATTTTGATTGGCAAACTAATACGACCAGCTCCCACTAACCCCCCCAGGTCCGGAAGGAAGCAAGGGTAGGTGGTTGTAGCGGTGCGATATCTAGTTTGCCTTTTTTTAAATTTAATATGTGGTTATTTAAAATAAAAGGAAAGGCAAAAATACCTGATTATATTCAACTAAGAGATAATAAGATGATTCTGGTTGATTATTTTAGAGCAGACAGACCAATAGATAAATTTAAAAAATACGGAATTTTAAAAGACGATAAAAAAATTATAGAATTAGTAAATAATTTGGAATACGGAAAATTACTTGAAATAAAATCAAAAAATGAAAAATGATATTGAAACAGTAATTGATGTAAAAGATGCAAGCATTTTTCATCGCTATAATACCATCTTAAATAACGTAAATTTTCAAATAAATAAAGGTGAATTTGTTTATCTAATTGGTAAAACTGGTAGTGGAAAATCCTCACTATTAAAAACAATATATGGTGATTTAATTTTAAAGATGGGTTCAATTAATGTTGTTGGAAATGAAATGAAAAATATTAAAAAATCCAAATTACCATATATTAGAAGAAAATTAGGAATAATCTTTCAAGACTTTGAACTATTTCAAGATAGAAGTATAGCTGAAAATTTAATTTTTATTATGAAAGCAACAGGTTGGGAAAAAAACATTATAAATGATAACGTTTTAAGACTTTTATCAAAAGTAGGTCTTGAGGATAAGGCAAATAGATACCCTTATCAATTATCTGGTGGAGAACAACAAAGAGCTGTCATAGCAAGAGCATTAATAAATAATCCGGTTATTTTAATAGCAGACGAACCAACTGGAAATTTAGATCCTAAGGTATCTGAAAATATATTCAAATTATTTCTTGAAATAAATAAAAAAGGAACAACTATTTTAATGGCAACACATAATTATGAACTCATAAAAAAATTCAATAATAGAACCCTAAATTGTATAGAAGGAAAAGTTGAGGAAATAAATATCAATAATGTTTAAATATTATTTTTCAAGCTTTTTAATTGCACTTTCAAAGTCAGGAGATAAATTTATTGATTTATTGAACTGAATTTTAGCGTTTTCATTATCGTTTTTCTCTTCATAAATTATTCCTTTTAAATAATGTAATTGTGATTTCATTGCTATTTGCTGTGTCATATTATCACTCATATTAACATTTACTTTAATTGAATCAATTGATTTTTTTTCCAAAAGAATATTCAAATTATTAATACTTTCATTATAATTTTTTAATTCATACTGAAGAAAAGCTATAGTATATAAAACATCATCTCTATTAGTTTTGAGATAAAGAGATTCATATTGATTTAGAGCATCTTGTTTCAAACCAAAATTCAGCAAAGCAATGCTATTAGATTCTAATGCATTTAAATTAGATGGAAACTTTGATAAAATATCTAATGAAACAGCATACACAGAACCCCACCTTGACATACTTTCATATTCCCTTAAAAGCGAATCTAATAAATCAACATTATTTGGTTGAATAGCTATCATATTATATAAGGCATTAATAGATACACCAGCATCATTATAATATTTTGCTTTGTTATAAATTTGTTTTTGAATTTCAAACTCATTCTCTTGAGAAAATAAATTAAAACCTATGAAAGTTAAAAAGATTATAAATAATATATTTTTCATTTTATTTTGCAATTAGACCCTTTTGTTTTCCTATTTTTAACATCAAGTTATATGCTTCTTTTCTATTATTTTTTATTTTTCCTTCCAAAATACTTTCCTTAATTTCTTCTTTGATTTCTCCCACAATTTTAGATGGATTAATTGCAAATGTATTAATTATTTCATCACCTCTTATTGGAGGTTGAAAATTTTTTATTTTATCATTTTTTTCAACTATCTGCATTTTCTTCTCAACTATAGCAAAATTATTTAAATATTTTTTTACTTTTAGATGGTTTTTTGAAGTTATATCAGCTTTACATAGAATCATTAATTTATCAATATCATTTCCTGCTTCATATAAAAGTCTTCTTATTGCAGAATCAGTTATATTATCTTTTACTAATGCAATTGGTCTAAGATGTAATCTGACAAGTTTTTTTACAAATTTCATATGATGATTAGTAGGTAAATTAAATTTTTTGAAAATTTTAGGAACCATTCTAGAACCTAAATCTTCATGACCATGAAAAGTCCAACCAACTTTTTCATTATATCTTTTAGTTAATGGTTTAGCAATATCATGTAAAATTGCAGCCCATCTTAACCAAAGAGAATTTGATACCTTTGATACATTGTCCAAAACTTCTAAAGTATGATAAAAATTATCTTTATGGGTATGATTATTAACTTTTTCTTTACCTTTTAAATTATCCATTTCAGGAAATATGATTTTTAAAATACCTGAAGCAAGTAACAATTTAAATCCATATGAAGGCTTATCAGACATAATTATTTTATTTAATTCATCTGAAATTCTATTATAAGATAATATTTTAATTCTTTCTTTACTTTGAGTAATTCCATTAAATGTAGTGCTTTCAATATCAAAACTTAATTGAGATGAAAATCTAATTGCTCTTAACATTCTTAGTGGATCATCCTCAAATGTTATTTGAGGTTCTAAACAAGTTTTTATTATTTTATTTTTTAAATCTTTTTTTCCATCAAATAAATCAATGAGCAAACCAAAATTATTTTGGTTTAATGAAATTGCTAAAGAATTAATTGTGAAATCTCTTCTATGAATATCATCTTTAAAGTTTCCTTCTCTTACATTTGGATTTCTGCTTTCAATAGAATAAGATTCTTTCCTTGAGCCTACAAATTCAAAAATATATTCTTTATACTTTAGTGATGCAGTACCAAAATTTTTATATACCGAAGATGATGAATTTTTAATATTTTTTGATAAAAACTTAACTAAATCATATGGTTTTCCGATTGTTAAAAAATCAATATCTTTTGAATTTTTATTAATTATTAAATCCCTTACATATCCACCAACTAAGTAAATCTCAATATTAGAATTTAACCTGTAAGCATCAATTAATTTTAAAAGTTCTGTTAAATCTTTATCTAAAAATATTTGTTCTTTTAAATTCATAACCTCAAAATAAAAAAAATAAATTATTCTATTGATTTAATAAATAAAAAAAAATCATAAAATTAAATTCAAATCTTATAGTTTTGTATCCCGTTACATAACTATAAAGTTTAATGAAAAAAAAGAAATTCATTTTTGTGACGGGTGGCGTTACTTCTTCATTAGGTAAAGGAATTATTTCAGCCTCAATAGGTGTTTTACTCAAATCAGCTGGTTATAAAGTTACTATACAAAAGTTTGATCCATACTTAAATATAGATCCAGGAACAATGAATCCATATGAACACGGAGAGTGTTATGTGACAGAGGATGGTGCTGAAACAGATTTAGATTTAGGACATTACGAAAGATTTTTAGATATAAAAACTTCTCAAGATAATAATGTCACAACTGGAAGGATTTATAATAATGTTATAAATAAAGAAAGAAAAGGAAAATTTTTAGGCAAAACTGTTCAAGTGATTCCTCATATTACTGATGAAATAAAAAATAGTTTTTACAAAATCTCAAAAAAAAATAATATTGAAATAATTATAACTGAAATTGGTGGTTGCATTGGAGATATTGAATCTTTACCTTTCTTTGAAGCCGTAAGACAAGCTAAATTTGATTTAGGTTCTAATAATTTTTTATGTATTCACTTGACACTTATTCCATATCTTAATGCTTCAGGTGAACTTAAAACAAAACCTACTCAACATTCTGTAAAAAAACTATTAGAAGCAGGAATTCAACCTGATATATTAGTCTGTAGAACTCAAAAAAATTTAAATATAGATATTAGAAATAAATTAGCTCTTTTCTGTAATTTATTAAAAAAAGATGTTGTGGAATCTATTGACACAGACTCTATTTATAAAGTTCCATTACTAATGAAAAAAGAAAATTTACATAAAAGAGTCCTTACAAAATTAAATCTGAATTATAAAAAACCAATCGTATTAAATAAATGGAATAAATTTTTAAAAAACTTAGAAAATCCTTCAAATACTGTAAATATTGCAATAGTGGGAAAATATATTGAATTGCATGATGCATATAAATCTATTGCTGAATCGCTTATTCATGCAGGTGTTAAATTATTAACAAAAATCAATTTATCATGGATATCCTCTGAAAAGATTAATTCAAAAAATGTATTTAAAAAATTTAAAAATATAAATGGTATTCTAGTTGCTCCGGGTTTTGGATCCAGAGGAATCAATGGTAAAATTAGAACAGCAAAATATGCTAGAGAAAATAAAATTCCATTCTTTGGAATATGCTTAGGAATGCAATGTGCATGTATAGAATTTGCTAGAAATGTTCTAAATATAAAATCTGCAAACTCAACAGAATTTAAAGAAAAAACTAAAAATCCTATTATTAATTTAATGGAAGATCAAAAAAGCATAAAAATAAAAGGAGGGACTATGAGATTAGGGGCTTATAAATGTAATATTAAAAAAAACTCAATCGCATTTAACTCATATGGAAAAAGTGATATTAAAGAAAGGCATAGACACAGATATGAATTTAATAATAAATATTTAGATGAATTTGAAAAATATGGAATGAAATCAAGTGGTTTCAATGAAAGACTTGGTGTTGTTGAAATTATTGAATTAAAAAATCATCCATGGTTTTTAGGAACACAGTATCATCCCGAATATAAAAGCACTGTGTTAAATCCCCACCCTTTATTTGTTAACTTTATTAAATCAATTGTAAAATTAGAGAATGGAAAATAATAAAATTGTTGGATATCTATTAATTCTTTTACTTTTAATCACTTATTATACATATTTTGTTCCGGACTATGGAAAAGAAGATATAGATAATTCCACTGAAAAAATTGAAGAAAATATTGTAAATAATGAGAAATTAAATACTTCAGTTATAAATGAAAATATTGTAAATTCAGATAATCAAAAAGATATAAATGTTGAAAATAATGATTTGATTATTACTTTTTCAAATCAAGGAGCATACATTAAAAAAATAGCTCTCAAAAATCATATTTCTATCAAAAATGATCCTGTTGAATTAATTAATGGTAATTCTAGTTTCATGAATTATTCATTAAAAAGAAAAGATTCAATATTAAATTTTAATACTTTAATTTTTGATCATAATATTGAAAAAATTAATGATTCTATTTTTGTTACATTTTCTTTCAATTCAGGAAATAAAAAAAAAATTAAGATAACATATAAAATTCCAAAAAATGGATTTATTATTTCAAATAATTTTAAACTAGATTCATATAGTAAATATGAATATTTAAACTTTTATTGGTCAAATAATATTATTCATCATGAAAAGAATTATAAATATGAAAAATCGGTTACATCAATTTATTATTATAATGAAGAAAATGGATATGATTATCTTTCAGCATCATCTACAACAAAAGAAGAAATTGACATACAGGAACCATTAAAATGGATTTCAAATAAACAACAGTTTTTTTCTTCAGCTATTATAAATTCAAAAAATTTCAAAAACACTTCATTAAAAACTATTTATAACGAAGACACATCTTATATAAAAAATTCTATAATTAAAACAGATCTTGATATAGAAAATCAAAATTTAAGTTTTTCATTTTATTTTGGACCAAATAAATATGAAATTTTAAAAAAATTACCTTACAATTTTGATAAAAATATCTATTTAGGATGGTGGGGTGTTAATTCATTTAATAAATATGTTATAGTTCCAATTTTTAATTTTTTAGAAAAATCTATTAATAATTATGGATTAATAATTTTTATTATGGTGATTTTAATAAGAATTGTAATTACTCCATTTACATACAAATCTCATATCTCAATGGCAAAAATGAAAATTCTTAATCCAGAAATTAATAAAATAAGAGAAAAATATCCTGGAGATATGCAAAAGTCACAGGTTGAGATAATGGAGCTTTATCAAAAAACAGGAGTAAACCCACTTGGTGGTTGTCTCCCTATACTTTTTCAATTACCAATATTGATCTCTGTATTTTATTTTTTACCAAATTCTGTTGAATTAAGAAACAAATCTTTTCTATGGGCTGAAGACCTTTCAAGTTATGATTCTATTTTAGATTTACCATTTTCTATTCCGTTATATGGTGACCATGTTAGCTTATTTACATTACTAATGACTGTATCAACATTATTGATTAATATGGCAAATACACAAATGCAAACAATGCAAGGACCGATGAAAGTTATGCAATATGTTTTACCATTCATGTTTTTGTTCATATTTAATAGTTTTTCATCAGGATTAACCTATTATTATTTTCTTTCAAACATAATTTCTTATGGTCAAATATATTTATTTAAAACACTTGTTAATGAGGAGAAATTAAAAAATGAAATAGACTTTAACAGAAAACAAAATTTAAATAAAAATAAATCAAAATTTAAATTAAGATTTGAAGAAGCAATGAAAGCAAATCTTAAAACTCAAAAAAACTCAAAAAGAAAATAATTCTTAATTATTAATTAATAGATTTATCTATATGGGAAAAATTATTTCTATTGCAAATCAAAAAGGTGGGGTTGGAAAAACAACTACAGCTATTAATTTATCAGCAAGTTTAGCTGCATTGGAATTTAAAACATTAATAATTGATGCTGATCCTCAAGCTAATTCTACTTCAGGTTTAGGTCATGACCCAAGAAAAATCAAAGAAAGTATTTATGAATGTATGATCAACAATATTTCAATTAAAAAAGCTATTCTAAATACAAAAATAAAATTTCTTGATATTGTACCTTCTCACATAGATTTAGTTGGAGCTGAAATAGAAATGGTGGATATTGAAGATAGAGAATATAGAATGAAAAATATTTTAAAAAATGTCAAAAAAAATTATGATTTTATAATAATTGACTGCTCACCATCTTTAGGAATAGTTACTGTTAATTCACTAAATGCATCTGATTCTGTAATTATTCCTGTACAATGCGAATATTTTGCTTTAGAAGGTTTAGGTAAATTATTAAATACAATAAAAATAGTTCAATCTAAATTAAATGATAAATTGACAATAGAAGGTATTTTACTGAGTATGTACGATGTAAGATTAAGACTTAGTAATCAAGTAGTAGAAGAAGTACAAATGCATTTTAAATCTTTAGTATTTAATACTATAATTCCAAGAAATGTTAAATTGAGTGAAGCGCCTTCATTTGGAGTACCTGTAATTTATCACGATGCAGATTGTAAAGGTTCAATGAGCTATATAAATTTGGCAAGAGAATTAATTTCAAATAATAAAATTATAGTTAATAGTGAAGGGTAAAAAAAAAGTTTTAGGTAGAGGATTAGATGCTTTATTAGGATTAAATGATGATGAAAATATTTTAGAAACAAATATCTCTAAGAGTAATAAATTTAGTGAGATTTTATTAAGTAAAATTTCTTCAAATCCATTTCAACCAAGAAAATCTTTTAAAAAGGAAACAATAATTGAACTAGCAAATTCTATAAAATCTCAAGGCATTATTCAACCAATTACTGTTAGAAAAATTAACAAAAATAAGTATCAATTGATTTCTGGAGAAAGAAGAATTAAAGCATGTGAAATTGCTGGAATTAAAGAAATACCAGCATATATAATTAAAGCAGATGAACAAAAAATGCTTGAAATGGGACTTATTGAAAATATTCAAAGAGAAGATTTAAACTCTATTGAAATTGCTGTATCCTACAAAAGGTTAATAGATGAATGTAAAATAAGTCAAGAAAATTTAGGAGAAAGAATTGGAAAAGATAGATCAACAATAAATAATTATTTAAGATTATTAAAATTACCCCCATTCATACAAAAAGGTTTAATAAATGAAAAGATATCAATGGGACATGCCAGAACATTAATTACAATAGAAAATTCGGAGTCTCAATTAATTATTTATAAAAAAATAATTTCTGATAAACTATCAGTTAGGCAAGTAGAACACTTAGTAAAAAAAATCAATTCTTTCAAACAAAAAATTAGTAAAAAATTAAAAGATAATAATATGATTAAAATGGAATCTAAATTATCATCTTTTTTTAGTACAAAAATAAAAATAGATAGTAAAAATAATGAAAAAGGAAAAATTGAAATTTATTTTGAATCTATTGATGATTTAAATCGTATTATTGAATTGATTGAATAATTTTTATGAATTTTAAATATCTACTGATTTTTCTAACATTTGTAACTTTTTCAAGTTTTTCTCAAGTTTTAGATTCAAATGATTCTTTAATATCGGATTTTTCAAATATTGGTTTAATTGAAAAACAAAATTCAAACTACAATAAAGCTCCATTATTATCAGCAATTTTACCTGGATTAGGACAAATTCATAACAAACAATACTGGAAATTACCAGTTATTTATGGCGGTTATTTATTAATTGGTCATTATATAAAATTTAACAATGAAATGTATAAAGAATTTAGAGGTGCATTGATTGCTCAAACAGATGACAATGAATTGACTATTAACCCATTTCCAAACTTTTCAGAATCATCACTTGAAAGAAATATGGAATATTGGAGGAGGAATAGGGATTTATTAATAATTTTTACTGGAGTATATTATATTCTAAATATTGTTGATGCTCATGTTTTTTCTCATCTTAACGATTTTGATATAGGGAATAATATTTCTTTGATTTTGTTACCCGAAATTGGTAAATTTGCTAATAGTCATAATTTTGGAATTACTTTAAAGATTAGATTTTAGTAATATGATTAAATGGATTAAAGAATGGTTTGATGCACTTATTTTTGCAGTTATTGTAGCTTCATTAATTAGATGGTCAACATTTGAAGCCTTTACTATACCAACTCCATCTATGGAAAAATCTCTTTTAGTTGGTGATTTTTTATTTGTTAACAAATTCAATTATGGTTCAAGAATACCTAATACTATTCTTCAAGTACCCCTAACTCATCAAGTAATTTGGGGTACAAATATACCCTCATATTTAGATTGGATTCAACTTCCATATTATAGATTACCAGGTATTAGTAAAATAGAAAGAAATGATGTTGTAGTTTTTAATTATCCTAGAGAACTTGAAAGACCTGTTGATTTAAAAACATTTTATGTTAAAAGATGTGTTGGATTACCTGGAGACACGATAAGTATCAATAATTCTAAATTATATATAAATAATAATATTGCAGATGATAAATTAGATTTACAACACAGATATTTTATAAAAACGGATCAAATAATTAACAAAAGAATATTTAAAAGATACAACATTTCTGATTATTCAAAATCTATAAATGGATATTATATTGACTGTAGTGAAGAAATAGCAGATAAGTTAAAAAATGAAGTATTCATCAATGATGTTAAAATACAGGTTTTTGCAATTGATGAAAGTAATTATTCTGTTTTCCCAAATAATGAAGAATTAAAATGGAATATTGATTTTTACGGGCCTTTAATAATTCCAAAAAAGGGAGATAAAATTATTTTAAATGAAAAAAATATGAAAATTTATGGATCAACAATAGTTGATTATGAAAAAATCCCCTCTATTAAATTTGAGGATAATAAAATTTTTATTGATAATAATCAAATTAATGAATATACCTTTAAACAAAACTATTATTTTATGATGGGAGATAATAGACACAATTCAGAAGATTCAAGGTTTTGGGGATTTGTACCAGAAAATCATGTGGTTGGCGAAGCATCATTTATCTGGTTATCACTAGATAAAAATGAAAATTTTTTAAATAAAATAAGGTGGGATAGATTTTTTAAAATTATTAACTAAGTCAATTTAGCTATTGCAATTCCTTTTTCTCCTGATACAGAATACAATAAATATTTATCACTTTTATTAATATAAATCCCAGGATCCCTCACCTGATTAACAAATTTTTTTTCCATTCCTATTTTAGATTTTTCTTTAGGAAAGTTAAATCCTTCATATTTTAAAGTAGGTTTTAGTAATTTATATTTATTAGTAATCTGAAAATTATTTATATCAAGATTACAACAATAAATTGATTCCTGTAGCTCACCTATTAATGAGAAAAACAAATAAATTTTGTCATCCTCAACTAATACTGCAGTATGTCTTATATTTTTAATTAATTTTTGATAAATTACTTTCCATTCATAATTTACTTTTTTATAAATTTTCCCATAATTATTTGTTCCTTTAGCAATACCATATAGCTGATTTTTAAATCTAAAGCCTCTAAAATAGTAAGAACCTATTTTATTATTATCAGATTTAAAAGAAATCCCATTAATAGAAGTTGATTTTAATGTATATTGATTTTTATTAAAGCACGTATGATAATACATTATAATTATTTTATTTTCTGAGTCAACATGAACATCAGGGCTAGCTATATGATCTCTACCAGGAGAGTTTTTTAAATTAAAAACACCTTCTTTAAATATTTTGTAAGGTCCAGTTATTTTTTCTGAATACGCCATTCTTATATATTTTCCTTTATGATGAGAAAAGTATAAATAATATTTCCCCAAAGGAGATTTAATCCATTTTGGGGCTTTTATTAAAGATGGTCCATTTATATTATTTCCATCTTTATTAAATAATAATTTTGGATAAATCAATAATGCTTTTTTATCAACATTAAATTTTTTTACCATTTTATCTTTTTAATGTTATTGTTTTTTAAGTAATTATTTGTTTTTGAAAAATGAAATGAATTAAAAAATCCATTATTTGCTGAAAATGGAGAAGGATGTGAAGAGGTTAAAATAAGATGTTTACTTTGATCAATGTTTTTTAATTTAGACTTGGCATAATTTCCCCAAAGCAAAAAGACTAAATTATTTCTATTTTTTGATAGTAAAGAAATTACTTTATCAGTAAAATGTTCCCAACCTTTGTTAGAATGAGATCCTGGAGAATTCTTTCTTACAGTCAAAACAGAATTTAATAACAAAACTCCTTGAATAGCCCACCTTTCTAAATTTCCATTTATAGGTACATTTATTCCAATATCATTTTTTATTTCTTTGAAAATATTAAATAATGAAGGGGGAATTTTGATGTCTTTATTTACAGAAAAACATAAACCATTTGCCTGATTAATTCCATGATAAGGGTCTTGTCCAATAATTACTACTTTAACCTTATTAAAAGGACAATGATTGAAAGAACTAAATATTTTTTTACCTGGAGGATAAATAATGTTGTTTTTGTATTCATCCCTTATAAAAGAAGCTAAAGAACTAAAATATTCTTTTTTAAATTCATCATTTAATATCTTTTTCCAAGATTTTTCAATTTTAATATCCAATATTTTTAATTAAATAAAATTTAACAATTATTATTTTATAATTATATAATCTAATTTTATCATATAATATTTATATATGAAAGATAAAAAAATAGTATATATATTTGGAATAATAAGTTTTCTTTTTGCAATAATGTTGTTTTTTTCAGTATATAAAAACAAAATTTCTGAAGCAAATAGAATAATCCAACAAAAGGAGCTTGATTCAGTTTATTATCAATTAGACTCTATATCTATAGAATTAGGAAACAAAATATTAGCTATATCTCAACTTGGCGGTGAAATTGATACATTAATTGCAATAAAAGAAAAATTAGAATCAGAAAAAAAAGAATTTAGAAGAAAAGCCTATTCACAAATTAATAGACTTCAATCTAAAGTTGATGGTTATCGAGAATTATTAATTGCTCAAGATGAAGAAATCAATAAACTTAAAAAAATTAATGAGGAACTATTTAAAGAAAATACAGTTCAAAAAAAACAAATAAACGAACTCAATTCTGAAATAAGCAATATTAGTATATCAAAAAATGAATTAGAAAATAAAGTAGGTTTAGCTTCCAGGTTAACCTTAAATTCATTGAAAGTATATGGAATTACTAGATCAGGAAAAGAAATTTTAAATACATTTAAAAGTAGACAAATTAATAAAATTAAAGTTCTTGTTGATATCGCAGAAAATAATATAGCACCAATAGAAGTTAAAAATATAATTATTAGAATCATTAAACCTGATAACAATGTTTTATATGATATTTCTAAGGGTTCAGGGTCATTCAAGTATAAAAAAAGAGAAATTTTTTATACATTAAAAAAAGAGATATTATTCAATAAAAAAAGTCAAAAATTATCTTTTGATTATATTAAAAATATAGAATTTAAACCAGGAAATTATTCTGTAGAGATTTATACAGAAAATTACTTAATTGGAAAAGATCAATTTATAATAAAATAATTTTTATTTTATTAATTCATTATGTTAGATTTGCAAATTATTAAAAAAAAGCATGGTTAAAGATTTTGAAACTGTTTTTATAATGAATCCTGTTCTTTCAGAAGATCAAGTTAAAAAAACTGTAAATAAATACAAAAAATTATTAGAAGCTAACAAAGCTAAAATTGTTTGTAATGAAAACCTTGGATTTAAAAATTTATCTTATCCAATAAAAAATAAAAAAACAGGCTTCTACCATCTTTTTCAATATACATCTGAAAATAAAGATGTTGTGAAAAACTTTGAAATTGAATTTAAAAGAGACGATTCAGTAATTAGATATTTAACAGTTTCATTGTGTAAAGATGCTTTAATATATAACGAAAGAAGATCTAAAGGGGAATTTAATAAGAAAAAAAATGAAAAATAGGAAGTTTGATTCAGCATTAAGAAATGAAAGAATTGATAGATCTGGATCTAAAGAAAAAAAAATATGTAGATTTAAAAAAAGTGGAATAAAATATATAGACTATAAAAATCCAGATTTTCTTTATCAATTTATTAATGATAGTGGTAAAATTTTACCTAGAAGAATAACAGGAACTAGTCAAAAATATCAAAAAAAAGTTACTCAAGCTATTAAAAGAGCTAGGCACTTAGCGCTTTTGCCCTTTTCATCTGATTCATTTAAATAATTAATAATGGATATAATTTTAAAAAAAGATCTTCCTGGTCGTGGCTTTAAGAATGAGATTATTAAAGTCAAAAATGGATATGCTAGAAATTTTTTAATTCCTAATGGATATGCTGAAATTGCTAATGAATCAAACAGAAAAATTCTTAATGAAAATTTAAAACAAACTACTCATAAATTAGAAAAAATAAAGAATGATGCTGATGAGCTTTCTAAAAAAATAGGAGATTTAGTTTTAAAAATTCCAGTAAATGCTGGTAAAGAAAATAAAATTTTTGGTAGTATCACTACTCAACAAATATCAAATCTCTTAGAAAAGAAAAATTTCAATATTCATAGAAGAAATATTTCTATTAATGGAAAAACCGATAAATTAGGTGATTATAAAGTTAATTTAATACTCCATAAAGAAGTTAGTCATGAAATAACTATTGATTTAATAAAAGGAAAAACATCTCTTTCAAAAGAAGAAACCAAAACAGCCACAAACAAAGAAGAAACCAAAACAGCCACAAACAAAGAAGAAACCAAAACAGCCACAAACAAAGAAGAAAC